>Ga0302325_10000973_pt1 | contig 75120 bp, 58 predicted proteins | sample Palsa_T0_2_FD_201948 | JGI IMG/M metagenome (GOLD analysis project Ga0302325, IMG submission 201948) | Peat permafrost microbial communities from Stordalen Mire near Abisko, Sweden - Palsa_T0_2 | ecosystem: Environmental > Terrestrial > Soil > Palsa > Peat permafrost | place: Sweden: Abisko... | reverse complement strand
ATTGAGGGCAGCGGTAGAAGGTAATCTGAACCATAATATCACCGTGGAAGAGCTGGCTTTTTTGTGTAATATGAGTCTTTCCACGTTCAAAAGGAAATTTGCCCGCGTCTACGGGATACCCCCCAACAAATGGCTGCTTCAAAAGCGAATGGAGCTGGCAGCCGACTTGCTTTTGCATCAGCAGGTAAAGCCCAGCGAGGTCTACCACAAAGTTGGCTATGAAAATCATTCCAGTTTCACCCAGTCATTTAAACAGATATATGGGGTCACGCCAAGGGAATTCCAGCAGGGGGCGGTTGAGCCATCCCGCCCACGATAAAGGTTGAACGATTATCGATAGTTTTTGAACGGTCAGCCCTAGTGAGGTCAGGGGCGTAAGCATAATTTTGTCATTCTAAAATCACTAATATGCAAAAGTTACTGACCATTTTATTGCTGGCCTCACTGGCCGGCGGCGGCGCAGCGGCCCAGACCTTTACGTTAAAGAGCAATGAGATCGGCGGCCAGGCGACGAACCGGCAATTTGCCAATACCTTCGGTTGCCATGGGGACAATGTAAGCCCAGAGCTCCATTGGGAGAATGCGCCGGCGGGGACGCAAAGTTTCGCCGTGACGATCTATGACAAAGACGCTCCTACCGGCAGCGGGTTCTGGCACTGGCTGATCTTTAATATCCCTGCGGATGCTTCCGGGCTGAAAAGCGATGCCGGCAATATCGCCAAGGGTCTGGCGCCCGCCGGTGCAATACAAAGCACGACAGATTACGGTGTCCAGGGCTATGGGGGCCCTTGTCCGCCTCCCGGGCCCATCCATGAATACCTGATCACGGTATTTGCCCTGAAGAACAAGCTGACGCTGGACAAGAATGCAACGCCGGCCATCGTGGGCTTCTATCTCAATTCATCTGTGATAGAAAAGGCTTCGATCGTCATGTATGCGAAGCAATAAATAGCCATTCGGCGTAATTCGCGATTTGACTATTTTCCCCTATTTTTGCCCACCGAAAGGTCGAGCAAGTATATCTTCAAATCCATTCTCATGGCAATCTTAGTTAACAAGCATTCCAGAATCATCGTACAGGGCTTTACAGGAACGGAGGGGACTTTTCACGCGACTCAAATGATCGAATATGGCACGCAGGTAATGGGTGGTGTGACCCCGGGTAAGGGCGGCAGCAGCCATCTGGAACGGCCGGTCTTCAATACCGTGGCAGACGCGGTGAAGCAGACTGGCGCCGATGTTTCGATCATCTTCGTTCCGCCGGCATTTGCCGCCGATGCGATCATGGAATCGGCTGAAGCTGGTATCGCGCTGGTCATCTGTATTACAGAAGGTATCCCGATACAGGATATGGTGAAGGCTAAGAACTATTTGGTGGGAAAGAATACGCGGCTGATCGGTCCTAACTGTCCGGGGGTGATCACGGCGGGGGAGTGCAAAGTGGGTATCATGCCCGGGTTCATATTTAAAAAAGGAAAGATAGGCATCGTGAGTAAGTCGGGGACCCTGACTTATGAGGCCGCCGACCAGGTAGCCAAGGCCGGTCTCGGTATTTCTACGGCTGTGGGTATCGGTGGGGACCCGATCATCGGGACGCCGACCAAGGAAGCCGTTGAGTTGTTGATGAATGACCCCGAAACTGAAGGCATCGTGATGATCGGGGAGATCGGGGGCAGCATGGAAGCGGAAGCCGCGCGCTGGATCAAGGACAACAACCGTAAGCCGGTGGTCGGGTTTATCGCCGGGCAGACGGCACCTCCCGGACGCCGCATGGGACATGCCGGCGCCATTATCGGCGGGGCAGACGACACCGCAGCTGCGAAGATGAAGATCATGGCCGAATGCGGAATCACCGTTATTCAGACGCCTGCGGAGATTGGTTCCACGATGGCGAAAGTCTTTAAGAAGAAATAAATTTCTCCCGATAATGGAAAAGCCCACCCTTGCAGGTGGGCTTTTTTTATTCAGCCTCAGGTGTTAGTAGAAACAACGGTCATGGCGAAGGTCGCGGCGATCATGACGGAGGTCCTGCCGGTCGTGGCGTACTTCCATCCGATCGTGACGAATGTCGCGATCATTACCGTAGCGGCCCTGGGCCTGTGTAGTAACGCCTACGAAAAGGGCGGCGGCGAGGAGGATGGGTAATTTAGTGTTCATGATTTTAAGTTTTAATGAGCTCTTACAGGGCTCATATATAAGATTCAGGATAATCCTTTGTGTTTAAGCCAGATGAGTTATAGCTGTGTTAAATGGGCGACCGCGCTGTGTAATCCTTTCGGCGGCGACATCTTGTAAGGGAGGTGTCCTCAAATAAAACCTAACTTTAAAAAATTTCTTGCTATGGGTTGGAAGCAGGCTTTGGTCTTTTTGCTGTTTTGTTTATCGGCTTTCACCGTCCGGTCGCAGACAAGCCCCGCGGGTTATGCACTCCAATGGCAAATCGTGGATTCGTTGATCACCCAAAAGGGACTGCCGGAGTCTGCCCTGATCATCGTCAACAGACTCTATACCATGGCCCGGAAGGAAAAGAACCAGCCACAGGCGATAAAGGCACTCGTCTACCGGCTCCACCTGGAAGAAAGTAAGTCAGACGAAGGCCTGCCTGCGAGCATCAAGGAGCTGGAGTCGGCAGCAGATTCCAGTAGCCAGCCGGCGAGATCGGTTTTACAGAATATGCTGGCCGGGCTTTATCAGCGCTATCTATTTGCCAATTATTCGAAATTTACCGGTCGAACGAATGTCAATCATGCTGCGGATCGTGATTTCACCACCTGGTCGGGGGACGATGTGAGGAAGCGGATCGCGACCTTGTACCTGGGCTCCCTCAAGGAAGAGCGATTATTGGCAGCGACTTCTTTGAAGGACTACGGCCCGATCGTTGTCAGTGGGAATGTGTCGCAGTTGCGCCCTACCCTATTCGATCTGCTTGCTCACAGGGCGCTGAATTATTTTAAGACGGCAGAATCCTCCACGATCGATCCGATCAAATCCTTCCAAATGGAGGACAGCCTGGTATTCGGCGACGCGGCCGATTTCGCGGGACATCGCTTTGCAACGCCTGATACCCTTGCCCCGCATTATCAGGCGTTGGTTTTGTTCCAACGGCTGGTTAGGTTGCATATGGCCGACAACCGCCCCGATGCGCTGGCAGACCTGGAGATCGAACGACTTGTCTTTGCCAATACGGTTGCAGTGGCGGACAACAAGGAGGCGCTTTACTGGCGGGCGTTGGACCGGCTGACCACCCGTTATGGCGAGCTGCCCGCCGCCGCACAGGCCTGGTATCTCCAAGCTCAGCAATACGTGATGGACGCAAATGCATCCGCAGGCCCGCAGGATACCACGGGCTTTTTGCGAGCGAAGGCCATCTGCGAGAGGGTGTTGGAGGAAACGGATAGCAGCCAGGGCAAGGCGAATTGCTCCGTGCTGTTGAATTCCATCGAGCGGCAGCAAGTTTTTTTGCAGATGGAACGAATCAATATACCCCATCAACCTATTGCGGCGTTGGTAAATTGGCAGAACTGCAATCGCTTTTATGTGCGCGTTTACCGCTTGGATACCGGGATCGAAAGCTACCAGATACGCGTCTTTGACAGCGTATTCTGGGAGGGTCTGTTCGCTCGTCCCGTCTATCGTTCCTGGGGTCAGTCATTACCGGGGACGGGGGACTTGCGGCTGCACCAGGCGGAGATGGCTATCGGATCCCTGCCACCGGGCTACTATGCCCTTGTCATCAGTACGGACAGCAGTTGGAGCGGCCAACACGGGAGCAGGAGCATCGGTCTTTTTGCCGTTTCCAGTATTGCCTATATCAACCAAGGAGCGAACTATTATGTGCTGAACCGGGAGACGGGGCATCCGCTGGCAGGTGCCTCCATACAAGTATGGGATCGGGTCTATACGCGTGATGGCACCCATCTTAAAAAAGCCGAGTCCTATACCGCGGATGGCGAGGGGCATTTTGTGCTTGGAGCGCAGCCCAACAATCCCGGTGGCGCTCAATTACTGGACATATCCATTCCGGGCGACCGGTTGGACCCTATCGATGGTAACGTTTATGCCCGCTTTTATTCAGCGGACACCGCCCGGGCCGTCACGGATGAGCGAACCTATGAAGAGGCGCAAGCACATACTTATTTGTTTACGGACCGGAGGATCTACCGGCCCGGCCAGACCGTTTATTTCAAAGGCATTACTTTGACGAAGGACCGCGAGACGCATCGTTCCAAGACTCTTGCCGATCTGGCTTCCACTTTGACCTTGTTCGACGCTAACGGTATGCCTGTAGATACGCTTCGGGTAACGACGAATGCCTTTGGCAGCTTTCACGGATCATTTACGCTGCCGGTCGGACAGTTGAATGGTAGGTTCCGCATCTTTGACCCGGGCAGGGGGGGTGGAGCGTATTTCGTTGTGGAGGAATACAAACGACCGCGATTCTTTGTGGACTATGAAAAGCAACAAGGGAATTACCGGGCAGGAGACAGCATTCGCATCTCGGGGTCGGCCAAAGGGTACGCCGGCAATGGCATCGATGGGGCGACAGTGCGGTACCGGGTCGCCCGGCAAACGCGCTTTCCCTACCACTGGATGCGGTGGAGGAGTGCTTTGCCTCTTCGCGATGGTCAGGTTATCGCTCACGGAGAAATGACAACGGATGCGGCGGGCAAATTCGGATTTGTATTCTTTGCCGCTCCCGATCGTGCTGTGCCCAAGGAGCAGGATCCCGAGTTTGACTATAGCGTTAGTGTTGACGTGACGGATCTCGGCGGCGAGACAAGGTCGGCGTCTACGACTGTTCTCGCCGCTTATACGAGTGCCCGGCTTTCCATCTCCATGCCGCCGGGGGACCATGCCGTGGCGGATACATTCCATCGGGTAGCGGTGAGCGCGACAAACCTGTCGGGTGAGCCGGTAGCGGTGAGCGTCCATCTCTCCTGTTATCCTTTGCAGACGCCGCAGCGACTTATACGGACGCGATTCTGGGAAGCCCCGGACCGTTTTATTTATTCCGAGCGGGAATGGCTGGATTCTTTTCCGCATAATGAATACCGACGTGAGTTGGAGAAAGAGAGTTGGGTAAGAGGAGCAAAGGTCTGGGATACGACCCAGCAGATCAATGGAAGGGCCTGGCTTGGGGGCGGAACTTTGTCTCCGGGATGGTATGCGATCGAGGCAACAACGATGGATCAATCCGGCCGGGAGGTGAAAGATGTACAGTATGTGGAACTATTTGATGGAAAAACGGGAAAGCCCGGGAATCCGCAGTATGAATGGTCCGCGGGCAACGATATAACGGCGGCGCCCGGCGAAGTCGTCTCGACCGCATCCGGGAGTTCGGCGAGCAATTTGTTTGTCATTCGTACGATACAGCGACCGACGGGTACCGACTTTGGAACGGGCACTGCCAGCGGCGAGTACAGTCATTTCCTGCTGAATGGTGAGCTGCATCGAACGTCCTGGTCCATTACGGAAAAGGACCGGGGTGGCTTTGGGGTGTTGGATGTCTTTATAAAAGACAACCGCCGCTATACGCAGTGGACGCTTGTCCGGGTACCATGGACAAATAAGGAGCTCGACATCCGCTATGCCAGTTTCAGGGACAAGACGACGCCCGGCAGTGCGGAGAAGTGGTCGCTGACGATCAGTGGGCATCAACAGGAGAAGGTTTCCGCTGAAGTCCTCACGGCTATGTATGACGCGTCCCTTGACCAATTTGTGCCGCAGCTGTGGGACAAACCTTTTCCTTATGCGTCGCTATTCGGCAAGCAGGATTGGACGGACTGGAGCAATTTTCGGGTGGAGAATACGATGGGGGTCGACTACGAACGACCGAAGGTCCTGCACTATCATAAGACCTATGACGAGTTAATGAATCCGGAAACGGTGTTGGATAGACGGATAATGGTGGGGGCGGGGCGGTTCAGATCGATAGGTTTGAGCAACGATGAGGTTGTAATGCACGATGAAAACCCTGACATCCGCCGGGGCCTTCTCCAAGGGAGGCTGGCGGGCGTGCAGGTGGAGGGATATGAGGCGGCAGCGAGAATGCCAGAGGATGCCAAGGTTACAATCCGGGGGACCTCGTCTCAGGCGAAACACGATATCGTGGCGACGGAACCGGCGCCTGTGGCGGCGGTCAATCCACGAAAGGATTTTCGGGAGACGGCCTTCTTTTTGCCCGACCTGCACACGGACAGCGCGGGCAATGTCAGCTTTAGTTTTACGATGCCTGATGCAGTCACGAGCTGGAAGTGGCTAACGCTTGCGGGTACGCGTGATGCGTCGTTCGGGTATTCTGAGCAGACCGTCGTCACGCAGAAACAATTGATGGTGGAGCCGAATGCGCCGCGTTTTTTTCGGGAGGGGGATAAGATCGAGTTGCCGGTGAAGGTGATCAATATGACCGATAGCGAACTGACGGGACAGATGAGCTTGCAGCTCACCGACCCCACGACGGGGCAGACGGCGGATGGCTGGTTTGTCAACCGGCAGCCTAACCAGTATTTTACCGTGGAGCCGCATCAAAGCGCAGTCGTCGCCTTTCCGTTGGATATCCCCTATCAATATAACCGGCCGCTGACCTATAAGGTGGTCGCGGAAGCAAGGGGCTATAGCGACGGAGAGGAAGCAACATTGCCCGTGGTGAGTAATCGTTTACTGGTTACGGAGAGTCTGCCGTTGAACATGCCGGGTGACGGGACGCGACGTTTTACTTTTGATAAACTGCTGGCAAGTGGAAGCAGCGAGACCCTGAACAATCATGCGTTGACGGTTGAGTTTACCGCCAACCCGGCCTGGTATGCCGTGCAGAGTTTACCTTATATGCTTGAGCATAGCGACGAATGCAGCGAGCAAGTCTTCAGCCGACTATATGCCAATGCCCTGGCGAGCAAGATCGCGAACTCCTCCCCGAGACTGCAACAGGTGTTTGCACGCTGGCGTGACGAGGATACCGCGCAACTGCTGAGTAACCTGGAGAAGAACGAGGGATTGAAGACGGTGCTGCTGGCGGAGACGCCATGGGTGCTGGCGGGCAAGACGGAGTCGCAGCAGAAGAAAGCTGTGGCCATGCTATTTGACATGAACCGGATGAGCAAGGAATTGGAGACGGCCCTGGATAAGCTGACGAGCATGCAGCTGCCCGACGGCTCTTTCCCCTGGTTTGCCGGTGGTCCGGGGGACCGCTACATTACGCAGTACATTGTAACGGGGCTCGGGCGTCTGCAAAAGCTGCAGGCGGTGCCCGCGGTATTGGCCGATAAGATGAATGCGATCGTGAAGGCGGCGTTGCCCTGGCTGGATGGGTTGATGGTCAAAGACTATGGGGACGCGAAGGCTGCTGAGGAAAGGGCGGCGCGGGGCGGCGGAGTTGGGGTAGCCGGGAAGCCGGGGGTTAGCGGAGCCAAGGCGGACTGGATCGGGCCGTTTGCGATCCAATACCTGTATATGCGGAGCCTGTTCAGCGATTATGGTGTGCCGGGGAATGTATTCCCCGCGATGAACTACTATCGGAAAAAGCTGCGGACGGATTGGGTGGGTCAAAACAAGTATATGCAGGGGATGATCGCGCTGGCGTTGAACCGGACGGGGGATGTCCAGACGGCAAAAGATATCATCGCCTCGTTAAAACAGAATGCGATCCGCGACGAAGAAAAGGGGATGTATTGGAAAGGGATGGAAAGCGGGTATTATTGGTACAATGCCCCTGTTGAAACGCAGGCATTGCTGATCGAAGCCTTCCGGGAGATCGGCGGGGATGCGGCTATTGATAGAGCGCTGAAGACCTGGCTGCTGAAACAAAAGCAGACGCACAACTGGGCGACGACGACAGCCACTGCCGATGCCTGCTATGCCTTATTACTGGGAGGGCAGGATTGGTTGAATGCGGAGCGTGATGTGGTTGTAAAGCTTGGAGATAAAACGGTCGATTTGGGCGGTGATGGGGCTGTAGGCTATAGCAAAAAAGTGTTTGATGGACCTTTCGTGAATCCGTCAATGGGGAATATCACTGTGACGATGCAAACGAAGGGCGGCGGTGGTTCGCCGGCCTGGGGAGCCGTATACTGGCAATATTTTGATATGCTCGACCGGATCACGCCGCCGGGCGGCAAGGCGGTGTTGAGCATCCGGAAGCGCTTGTTTGTGAAGCGCAATACGGATCGCGGGCCGGTGTTGGATAGTCTCGCGGACAACGGCACGCTAAAGCCGGGCGACCAGGTCGTCGTGCGGGTGGAGCTTCGGGCGGACCGGGATCTGGAGTATGTGCACATGAAAGATATGCGGGCGGCCTGTATGGAGCCGGTGAATGTCATCAGCGGCTATCGCTGGCAGGATGGATTGGGCTATTATGAGAGCACGAAGGACGTTAGCACGGATTTCTTTTTTGGTCGCCTGCCGCGGGGGACGCATGTGTTTGAATATGCTTTATCCGTTGCGCAGGCAGGTAATTTCAGCAATGGGATCACGAGCATCGAATGTATGTATGCGCCCGAGTTCTCGTACCATTCGGAAGGGATAAGAGTGAATGTGGATGCGGCTCCTTAGAGCGGGAGTTTTTTCATGGAAGCGCCGATGCCGCGGATAAAAAGATAGTTGGCCGTACCGCCGACGACAGCGCCTACGACGGGCACCAGCCTGCCTACGGCGGACTCGCCCAGGCGGAGGAGCAGTTTTTCCGCGATATTTTCAAGCAGGCTGCGGGTGGCAATGAAGCCTGCTTCGAGCCCGATGGACACCGCGACCACGGACATGAACGTTTCAAAACTGATGGCATAGGTGCCGCGGCGATCGTAAATGACGGCCAGCGTCACGCGGAATTGCTGTGTGAGATTGTTGAAGAGATCGATGGGCAGGCCGAGTATCATGGAGGTCGCGCCGCCGACACCGGTTATGGCACCGGTGGAAGCCGCCACGCGGGCGCAATGTTTGATGTAGGCATCGAGACCTAGTTCATCCACGCCTTTTTTGATGCCATATTGGTTGATACTGTTGAAGACCTTCCTAAAACCATACTGGGCCATCGATGTTGCCATGCGATGAACTTTCCCCCCACCTATATTTGCGATTTTTTTCATGAACTTCTTTAATTTGGACGTCTGAGTACACTATATACCTGCAAAATTTGAACCAAACCATGGCGGAACAGACGGAGCTATTGATCGTTGGGCAGGGCATCTGCGGGACTTTTTTGAGCCTTGAGCTGGAGCGCGCCGGCGTTTCTCACCTCGTCATCGACGAACAGCGGCCATTTTCCGCCAGCAGGGCAGCGGCGGGGTTGATAAATCCGGTGACGGGGAGACGGATCGTCACTACCTGGATGATCGATGAGCTGTTGCCTTTTGCGGTGGAGGCCTATGGGCGGCTTTGGGGGGTCTTGGGCAATTCGTTTTTGCAGGCGGCTTCGGTGACCGATTTTTTTCCAACTGCGCAGATGCGGCTTGCTTTTCTGCGGCGGCTGGAGGAAGATGGGGCTTATCTGCGGTTGCCTGAGGATGAGCATAGCTGGGATGGCGTCTTTTTTTCCGAGTTTGGGTACGGGGTAATCGATCCGTGCTGGCTGGTGGATGTGCCGGGGTTGTTAGATGCCGCGCGGCAGCGGATGGCCGCTTTAGGGATATTGAGGGAGGAGCGGTTTGAGGTTGGGGAGTTGATAGTGGAACCGGCGCCGGCGGGCGTCGGGGCTGGGCCGGCAGGTGCTGCGGCGGAGCCGGGGCGGGTGAGGTGGCGGGACATCGAGGCCAGGCGGGTTGTGTTTTGCGACGGAGTTGAAAGTTTTTCCAATCCATTTTTCTCGCGGCTGCCTTTTGCGCCGAATAAAGGAGAGGTTTTGATCGTGGAGATCGATGGCTTCGCGGACGCGGCCCGGGCAGGTGGGGGTATGGTTTTTAAGAAGGGCCTCAGCATCGTTCCGTGGAAGGAGGGTTTGTATTGGGTGGGATCGTCGTACGAATGGAGTTTTGAACATGCGGAGCCGACGGAGAGTTTTCGGCTGCGGACGGAGTCGGCGCTGCGGGAGTGGCTGAGGCTGCCGTTCCGGACCGTGGAGCATCTGGCGGCGGTGCGGCCGGCTACGCTGGAGCGGCGACCATTTGTTGGGTTTCATCCGCTGTATCCGCAGGTGGGTATTTTGAACGGGATGGGGACGAAGGGGTGCTCGCTGGCGCCGTATTTTGCGCGTCAACTGGTGCGGTTGCTGGTGGCTGGCGAGGCGATATTGCCGGAGGCGGATGTGAGGAGGTTTGAGAAGGTTCTCGCGAGGCGATGAAAAGGATGTATTAAATTTGATCTCTAAACCGAATACTATGAACACAAAAAATATTCATGAGAAGATCTTTGAGATCAGAGGGCAAAAAGTAATGCTCGATTTTGATTTGGCCCAGCTATATGAGGTAGAGACCAGGGTCTTTAATCAGGCCGTTAAAAGAAATGGAAACCGATTCCCAGAAGATTTCATGTTCAGGCTGACGGCTGAAGAATGGGAGAATCATAAGGGAAATTGGACGTCATCACAAATTGTGATGACATCCCAAACGAGCCGTGGCAAGGCCAATTTGCCTTATGCCTTTACATGACGTACAGCTCAATAGCATTTACGATGCTATTGAGAATCTACTGGATGAAAAGGTAAATGAGAAAAAGTGGGAAGACAGACCGCGAATAGGATTTAAGCGGTGATGCTGGTTTTTTCAGTGGATCGGGAGTAAGGTGCGGGTTAGACGGCTGCGGGGGCCGGAGCTGCCGGGCCGGGGGCCGCGGGTTTTGCGGCGGCTTCGGAGCGGATGAGGATGGTGGTGCTGCCTGTGACGCAGTTCAGCGGGTCCTGGTTGAGGACGCTGGACATGGCCCGGTACAGATCGGGAAGTTCGTGGCGGAATTGAACGGAACTCTCGAAGAATATTTCGACGGCTACTGCCCAGAATTCGTGGTAGTTGGTAGCGGCATAGTCGCCCAGCAGGTTTTTTACCCCGGCTTGCTGCATCGAAGTGAAAATGGGGCGGGCTACCTTGGAGAAATTGGGGAATTCCTTTTTAAAATGTTTGTCTTCTTCCGTCTGCGTGATGAAGTTGACATAAGCCAGGGCGTGGGCCATCTCGTGGAGACCCACATTGCAATTGGCCGTTTCACCTGAGATACCCCGCATGAAATTGTCCCAGGATAGATAGATACCCGTCTGGTCGACGTGTCCCATGAATGGGCGGGAATAGAATCCGTAGTGGTAGTCATCGCGCAGGATGAAGATATCGTCGAAGTAATTGAGTTTGAATTTATCGAGGCCCAGGGTCAACTGGACGGCTGCGGCGCTGACCAAAATAGGCATCTCGGCCGTTTGCTCTACTTCTATATAGTGAAAGTTCTTGGAATGCTGAAAGAGGAAGGTTCGGAACAAGAATTTCCGCTGCTCTTCGAGTCCGAGCCGGTTGTAATAGCGAAAGTGACGGGACACGACGGAGTGATAGAAGGTCTCACTGGAGACAAAACGCTTGAACTGATGCTTTGTATAGAGACGTTGAACAAGCAGCGTAACCGGGCGATTCAGTAGCAGTACACCCAGCACCAATGAAAAGATAACAACGATTTCCATAAGGTTCATATCCTTTTGGGTTCAGAAATGATTGTAACATCCAGGTCTTACATTGGCTATGGATACGGAGCTACGGTCTTCAGAGTTAGAGTGGAAAACCTTAGGTGGGTTTAATCAAGAGGAATGAATCGTACGGATGGGAACAAAATAGAAAGAATTCCTGAAAAGTAAAAGCGTTGGGGAAAGGTTTTATTATTTTTTGATAATCGGCTGATTGTCAAATACAATTTGGGGATTCATGAGCTCTTGGCCCGTATGATTTCTTGGCTCAAGGACTTTGGCCGGGGTCAGCGGATCCTGGTTGAGAAGCGCACAAAGGGAAAAATAAAGTTCCGGGAGTTGTCGGCGGAAGCTGGTAGAACGTTCGAAAAAGGTCTCTATGCAGACGGCCCAAAATTCCTGGTAATTTGTGGCTGCATAGGGGTCGAGTAAATTGGTCTCGCCGGCCTGCATGCGTTCGAAGATAGGTCGGGCGACGATAGAGAATTCGCTGAAATAGTCATGAAAGGCCTTGTCGCGGCCGTCCTGGACCGAAAAATTGACGTAGGTAAGTGCGTGCGCCATTTCGTGGAGACCTACGTTCTGTCCATCCGAGTAATCGGTGAATTCCCGGAGGAAATGCGCCCAGGAAAGGTAGATACCGTCTTCGCTGACATGGCCTTCGAAAGGCATCTTGTAAGGCCCGTAGCGGTATTTATCCCGGAGGATGCGGATGGTGCCGAAGTAGTCGAGGAGATAGTGTTCCAGCCCGAAGGTGAGTTGTATGGCGGCGGCGCCGACGAGGAGGGGCATACTTTCTTCGGGTTCGATATCGATATAGTCAAATTTCTTGACTTCAATAAAATGCAGAAGCCGGTTTAGAAAGCGGTCTTTCCCGGCCTTTGTGAGGCTTTTGTAATAGGGATTATAGCGGCTCAGCAGGTCATCATAGTCCTGGTGCTTGTCCAGGAATAGTTGGCGAAGCTTTTTCTCGCGGGACCAGTGGTGGATCAGCCTGCTTAGGAAAGCGATTGCCAAAACGACCAGGAAAAAGAGCATCATATGCGCAGCATCGCGAGTCATGGGTTGAAAATAGCCATTTTTCCTGCAATGGACAAAGGGGGGAGGGGAAGCGGGCACAAATGCGCGCGGGATGGGCTCAATCCTTTGATAGCTGCTTGGTTTTAAATACCTTTGCCCCTCAGAAAAAATACAAAGGAATGTATCGAACTCATACGTGTGGAGAATTAAGAAGCGCCCAGGTCGGAAAGCCGGTGACGCTGGCGGGCTGGGTTCAGACAGTACGAAAATTTGGCAGCATTACTTTCATAGACCTTCGGGACCGCTATGGGATCACGCAGTTGTTGTTTGGCGAAGCCCTGAATCAGCAGCTGACGGAGACGCCGCTTGGGCGGGAGTTCGTGGTACAGGTGGCCGGCAAGGTCACGGAGCGGACAAGCAAGAACCCGCAGTTGCCCACGGGAGATATCGAGATCACAGTGGATTCTTATACTATCCTTAACAAAGCGGCGACCCCGCCTTTTACGATCCAGGATGATACGGACGGGGGGGATGACCTGCGGATGAAATACAGGTACCTGGACCTTCGGCGCCAGGCTGTCAAGAAGAACCTGGAGCTGCGTTATGCCGTCAACAGGGCGGCCCGCAACTACCTCCATGAGCAGCAGTTCATGGACCTGGAGACGCCGTTCCTGATCAAGAGCACGCCGGAAGGGGCGCGGGACTTCGTGGTGCCGAGCCGGATGAACCCTGGCCAGTTCTATGCGTTGCCGCAGTCGCCGCAGACCTTTAAGCAGTTGCTGATGGTAAGCGGTTATGACCGGTATTTTCAGATCGTCAAGTGTTTTCGTGACGAGGACCTGCGGGCAGACCGCCAGCCTGAGTTCACGCAGATCGACTGCGAGATGAGCTTTGTCGAGCAGGAAGACATCCTGTCGATGTTCGAGGGGATGATCAAATATATCTTCAAGACCGTGAAAGGCATCGATTATACGGATAGTGTGGCGCGCATGACCTGGGAAGAGGCGATGTGGCAATATGGCAATGACAAGCCGGACATCCGGTTCGGCATGAAGCTGTTGAATTTGAAATCGGCTTTTAAGCTGAGCCTGGAGACGGCAAAACGTCTGGGCTATTTGGTGAGCGACATACATGACGGGGTGGTGATCAGTGAAAAGGCTAAGTTGATCGATGGTGCCAGCTTCGGCGTCTTTGACAAGGCGGAGACGGTGTTGGCCATTGCTGTTCCGGGCTGCAGCGAGTACACCCGCAAGCAGACGGATGAACTGACGGAATGGGTGAAGCGTCCGCAGATCGGGATGCAGGGTCTGGTCTACATTAAATACAATACGGACGGCATGGTGAAGAGCAGTGTCGACAAGTTCTATAGTGAGGAGCGGTTAAAGGCCATCGCCGATGCTGCCGGTGCGCAGCCAGGAGACCTGATCCTCGTGCTGGCCGGCAGGGAGGAAAGGACGCGCAAAGCGATGAGTGAGCTGCGGCTGGAGATGGGCCGCCGGCTTGGTCTGCGCAAGGAAGACGAGTTCAAGCTGTTGTGGGTGCTGGATTTCCCGCTGTTCGAATATGCCGAAGACGAAAATCGCTGGGTGGCGAGGCACCATCCGTTCACGTCTCCAAAGCCTTCGGATATCCAGGTGATGATCGAAAACAGTCCGGTGATCGAAAATGCCGAGAAATACCTGGAGCATCCTTATAATCACATCAAGGCGAATGCCTATGACATGGTGTTGAATGGAAATGAGATCGGCGGCGGCTCGATCCGGATCTACCAGCGGGAGTTGCAGGAGAAGATGTTTGCCGCGCTGGGGATGACCCCCGAAGAGGCCAATCATAAATTCGGCTTCCTGTTGGGCGCCTTTGAATATGGGGCGCCGCCGCATGGGGGTATTGCATTTGGATTTGACCGGCTCTGCGCCATACTGGGTGGGAGCGAGAGCATCCGCGATTTTATTGCCTTCCCCAAGAACAACAGCGGGCGGGATGTGATGCTGGATGCACCGGGCACCATCGATGACAAACAGCTTGATGAACTGTCGATACAGATTAAAGGCATCGGGAGGGATAGCTTATGAAAACTGCGCAGATCGTAGGACGGGTCCTGGCCTTGTTCAATCTTATCATTTGGAGCGTCCTTCTTGCGGGCCCTCTTTTGAGTGCGCTGGCGTCGTTCAATCCGTTGGTGCTGGTGATGCTGGTCCTGTTTGCCGCTATGCCGCTGCACAGCTATGCAGCGCTTCAACTACAAAGGAGCCTTCGGCAGCCGGAGGTAAAGCTGAGTCATCAGACGCCTGTCGGGATCCGTTTCGTGGGGCTGATAGCTTTGTTCATTGGCATTTTTGTCGTCATTTGCGGCTGTCTCGTATTGAAAGACGCCAAAGAATGGCTGCCCCTGATGAAGGAGCAGATGGCGAGTCTCAATAAACAACAGGATATGTCGACCATAACGGTCGGCTATCTGCGGGGGGTGGGTGGATTTATGCTGATCGCGGGGCTGGCGGTTATAGTCAGTGTGCTGATCCATTTGCGGCTCTTGCGCTGGTATTATTTGGTCAAACAGAGCGACGTGTCTTGACAACTGCGACGGCCAGGACGGCGAGTAACACCAATATGAAGGCGCTGATGATGACAATCCTTTCCACGGGTTCGATGACGCGTCCTTTTCCCGCTTTTATCATGGCCTGGCAGTCGCCGATATAGGTGTAGATGCCGGGATAGCGATTGTTCAATTGCTGGACGGCCCGGAATTCCTTGAGTGCGGTATTGTATCTGTGCTGGCCATAGGTGTCGAGGGCGTGGGCGAAGCGGCGGGATGCCTCGCTGGGAGCCGGGTTGACACCGGCGCTGTCGAGATATTCGTTGAGAATGGACACCGGCACGGCGAAGTTGAGGCCGGCGGCAAGGCCGCCCGTATTCTCCAATGACCCGAACGTCGTCAACCCCACAACTTCTCCATTTTCGTTGCACACAGGGCCGCCACTGCTGCCGTGGTTGATGTTGGCATCCATCTGGATGACGGGCCAGTTACCTACGGATTGTTTGATCGCGCTTACGATACCTGTGGTGAGGGTGGGTTCTATTGCAGATGCCGCGGATACGAAATCATTGTTGGTAACGGGTCCGGGATACCCGTAGACGAAGAGTTGTTCACCGACACGGGGAAGCAGCTGTGGCGCCAGTTTTAATACAGGCAGTTCGTCGCCGTCGGCAATCTTGAGGATTGCGATGTCCTTTCCCGGCATCGGCTGGCCCCTGATGACGATGTCGGCGGCTTTTTTTACGGTGTCAGTACGGCCATCTTCCTTATCTACCCGGTATACCACATAGACGGTCTTCCGAAGGTCATAGAGGATCATGGAGAAGAGGCGGGAGTAAACCGAGGCGTAGGTATTGTAGAGGAGGCTGCGCTGCTGTTCGGTGAAGTGGGTGGCCCAGGATGTTTCGAGGGCGGTGATACTGGCTTCGGTGATCTGTCGGAAGGCGGACAGGATGAACTGACGGCGGATAAAGGCGTCTTCGCGGTCGATGAGGTGGCAGTTGGTGGCCACATAGCCATTGCCGGTGAGGAAGAAGCCTGTCCCGATGGAGGTGATCTGTTCGGGTTGCTTGATATAGTCGAAGGTCGTCTGGAAGAAGCGGGCGGGTCTGCTATTCATCTCCCGCAGGACGATGTCGAGCTTTTGTTCCGCGGTTACGCCACCGCCATGGTCCAGACCTTGAATGGAGTCCAGCAGGTGGTTAAAGGCCCTGTTGTCCATCCGCATGCTGTTTACATAGACATTGGCCGAGTACTCGGTGCGGATCATGACGACGCCGGGGCGGTTCAGGGCATAATTCTGGACCCCGGACAGCCGCGAGTCCTGGCCGGTGGCGATGCAGCGGATGGAACCCAGCAGGAGGCAGAGCCCTACAACAGTGCTTAATTGGCGTCGTTCGAACCGCATAGTCTACTTACTTGTTTCTACTTAGTCGATCCTACCCCTTTAAACAGGAAAAAGGATAAGTTGTTGTACTATTGTTGTTTAAATTTTGTTATGGAAGCTCCACAGGCCCCCCTGGCAGAGCGGCTCAGGCCGCAGACGCTTGATCAGTTGGTAGGTCAGCAGCATCTGACCGGTAAAGGTAGTGTATTACGGACGGCTATCGAACATGGGAAGCCGCCATCCATGATCCTTTGGGGTCCTCCGGGAACGGGCAAGACGACTATTGCGGGGATCATTGCCAATACGTTAAAAGTGCCTTTCTACACGCTAAGTGCCATTTCCTCCGGGGTAAAGGAGGTCAGGGAGGTGATCGCCGATGCGAAGGACAAGTCCAGGGCTATCCTCTTCATAGATGAGATACACCGATTCAATAAGGGCCAGCAGGATGCGTTGCTGGGCGCCGTGGAGAAGGGGGTGGTGACGCTTATCGGTGCGACTACGGAGAATCCTTCTTTCGAGGTGAACAGCGCCTTGCTCAGTCGGTGCCAGGTGTACGTGTTGAAACCGTTGAGCGAGGAAGATCTTGTGCAGGTGCTGCGTAATGCTTTCCGGGATGACGAATGGTTGCGCGAATCGGGTGTTGAACTCAAGGAGACGGCGGCGCTGATCAGGATCAGCGGCGGGGATGCTCGTAAATTGTTAAACCTGTTGGAGGTGGTGGTGGACGCGGTGGCGAAGGGTGCGGTGGTCACCGACGAGAAGGTGATGGAGATCGCGCAACAGCGGATCGCGTTGTATGATAAGAAAGGCGAACAGCACTACGATATCATTTCGGCTTTTATCAAGTGTATCCGCGGCAGCGATCCCAATGCGGCCGTTTACTGGCTGGCCAGGATGATCGAAGGCGGAGAAGATGTAAAGTTCATTGCCCGCAGGTTGCTGATCCTGGCGAGTGAGGATATAGGCAATGCGAACCCCAATGCGTTGCTGCTGGCCAACGCCTGTTTTGAAGCGGTGAACAAGATCGGTTATCCGGAATCCAACCTGATCCTCTCGCAGTGCGCGACGTACCTCGCGTCCTCGCCGAAGAGTAATTCGGCGACCATCGCTATCTCGGCGGCGCAGCAGGCGGTTCGGGATCATGGCGACCTTCCCGTTCCACTACATATCCGTAATGCACCAACGAAGTTGATGAAGAACCTGGATTACGGGAAAGGATACGAATACAGTCACAGCTACGAGAAAAATTTCTCGCCGCAGGAATATTTGCCGGCGCCGCTTGCCGGGAAGAGGTTCTATGACCCGGGCAGGAATGTGCGAGAGGAGGAACTGCGAAAATTCCTGCGCGGCTTATGGGGAGAAAAGTATAACTACTAACTACTGATATGACCAATTGGATCTGTAAGGCTTTCGACGAACTGACGGCAGCTGAATTGTATGCGATCCTGCGTTTGCGCAGTGAAGTATTCGTCGTAGAACAACAATGTGTTTTCTTAGACATGGACAACAAAGATCAGTACTGCCATCATCTGATGGGCTGGCGCGGAGATGTGCTGGCAGGCTATTCGCGCATTGTGCCGGCGGGAATTTCCTATGTGGAATCTTCTATAGGCAGGATCGTAACTTCACCTGTCCTGCGGGGGCACGGCATCGGTAGAGAATTAATGCCCCAAAGCGTTCACACCTTATATACGTTGTATGGCAAACAACCGATACGGATAGGTGCGCAATACTATTTATTGCAATTTTATCAGTCGTTGGGATTTGTCCAAAAAGGGGAAATTTATCTCGAAGATGGAATAGAACACGTAGAGATGTTGATGATTAAGGTATAATAGGCGAATTTTCTTAAAGAATACCCCTTGTGGATAAAATTGTTGGCGCCGCGTACACAATTTGATTTCCTTTTTTCGTTTCTAATCTGACACCCACTTTTCGGTTTTGATCGAAGAGCGGAATCCAAACCATCGGAAAACTAAATCTAATATCAATGAAACAGAGTATACACTCCTTGTCATGGAAGTGTTTGTTTGTGCTGGCCGTTACCCTATGTATCTACAAACCTGGTTATTCCCAGGAGGAAGAAAAAAACAATACAGAGTTAGGGTTTACAGTTGGGCCAATGGTGTTCTTAGGTGACCTGGGCGGCCATGCCGGAACGGGAACTACGTTCATCAAGGACTACAACATGAACACGACCAAATTAGCGGTAGGCGCCTATGGTGCCGTTTATCCTACGCAGTGGCTGGGATTCCGTTTCTCCTTAAATTATGGCAATGTAGAAGGCTTCGATGCCGATATCAAACCCCATGGCGGCGATGAAGATTCGCGTCTTGCGCGTAACCTGGACTTTCGTTCAGTTATCCTTGAAGGGACTGTGATGGCGGAATTCTACCCTACCGTCTTCCTGGAAGATGATCCTGATGATGTAACCGGCAGGCTGCGTCCTTATGGTGTGTTGGGTTTGGGCGTCTTCCATTTCAATCCACAGGGCAGCTATATTGACCCCAATACGGGTGCGACGACCTGGGTGGACCTGCGTCCTCTGCACACGGAAGGGGAAGGATTCCCCGGCTATGGCAAGGAATACAGCTTGACGCAATTGAATATACCGATGGGTGTCGGTGTGAAATATTTCTTCTCGGAGAATGTGAATGTTTCTTTCGAGATCGTCCATCGCAAGACGTTCACCGATTATATTGATGACGTCAGCGGGAAGTATATCGACCCGAGTCTTTTCTACAAGTATCTGCCGCCGGCGCAGGCTGCGATCGCAGCTGCGATTTCGAACAAGTCCGTGGATGGATATGCCACCCCGAATTACACGCCGGGTTCTAAGAGAGGTGATAGTAATAACAATGACGCCTATTTTACGGCTCAGTTCAAGCTGGGTATCCGTCTGAACAATAGTTCCAACCGGTGGAGGAATTCAACCCACTGTCCGTTGTTAAGGTTCTGATGTTTTCTAAACAGTTGTTGATCGTACCATATTTGTTTTGATCGTTGTTTTAAGTTGTTATTTAATCCGTACCCTTTTTTTAAAAAGATTTGAAAACTTATGAACAGACCTGTACCCTCCAGAACATTCCTGTCTCCGAGCGCCCTTTCCAAAGGGTTGACTGTGATCGGTCTTGCTCTATGTGTTCAATGGTCCGCAAATGCGGCCGGCGTAGACCTTCCTCAAAAGCGTAACTCGTTCTCCTATGGGGGTTACGATACGATCCACAGTATACAGGTCAGTAAGTCCCAAGGCAGTAAAAAGCATAAGATCCGGCTTTACCCGGATGCGCGGCAGCAAGTGCTGTTCTTTTCCGCCAATGGAGAAGACGGCAAGGTCTACCAGCTATTCCTTTTCGACATGGATGGCCGGCTGGTTAGCCAGACCCATATCCGCAACCGGGAAACCACGGTGCTTACCAATATTTCCGAAGGTAACTTCCTTTTCGAAGTCTTTACCGATGACGAGCGTATCGAAAATGGTCAGCTAACGGTGAGATGACGAGAGTCAACTTCTAACCAACCAGCAGGCAGGGAAATTGGTAAAATCCTAATATCCGAAGGTTAAGTAAAACCTGATCCGTTCCCTATTTAGGTACCCTTTTCAGCAAAGATTTTATTAATCACTCCCTGCCATTGCTTGTTGGTAAACTTTTTTGAGCCCCTAACCCCTTATTTTGAATGAAAAAAGACCCGCTCGGGTCTTTTTTCATTTTCATTTCAGGAAGATATCGGCGGCCTGTTTCCAGTTGTCAATGCGGTCGTAGCCTGTAATGGTGAGGTTATGGGCGGCGGTATAGAGATAGGGTTTGCCGCGGAAGCCTTTGAGGTGCCTGACGTGGTCGTCGATCATGAAGTCCCCGAAGACCAGGTCTTTGCTACCGGTGAGGGCTATCTGCTTCCAGGTTAAGAAGGGAAAGTGCTCCATGAGCCAATCGTATTTGTCCCTGAGGGAGTTGGGAAATTCCATTGCCGCGGAGACGATGAAGACCTCATATTGTTCGTTGAGCCGGCGGAGTGTCTCGACGGCATCGGGCATGACGGGGAGATCCCGGAAGAAGCCGGGAGAGCGAAGGCGGTGCATGATCAGCTCCTGGTGTTCCTGCGGGAAGCCTATGAGCCAGGAGCCGTTCATCTTTTTTTTGTCTACCTGGCCGCCATGTTCGCGGCTGTACCAGTCGATCATTTCGCCCATTGGGTCGGCGATGACCTCGTCCATGTCTATTATAATTCTTTGCATAATTATTGGCTGGCCGGGGGGGGATTGGTTATTATTCTTTGCATAGTCATTTTTACGGAGGACCGAATTAGCCTTTGAGTTCTTCTTTGAGGTATTTGGCGGTAAAGCTTTCTTTGTTTTTGATCAGTTCTTCGGGCGTACCCTCGAAGAGGATCCTGCCGCCGCCGTCGCCGCCTTCGGGTCCCAGGTCGATGATATAGTCGGCCACTTTGATGACGTCCATGTTATGTTCGATGACGAGGACGCTGTTGCCCCTGTCAACGAGTTTGTTCAGGACGTCCAGCAGGTGACGGATGTCTTCGAAGTGGAGGCCCGTGGTGGGTTCGTCGAGGATATAGAAAGTCTTCCCGGTATCTTTTTTTCCCAATTCCGTTCCCAGCTTCACGCGCTGGGCTTCGCCGCCGCTGAGGGTGACGGCCGACTGGCCGAGTGTGATATAGCCCAGGCCCACTTCCTGCAACACTTTTATCTTACGATAGAGATAAGGTACGTTCTGGAAGAATTCGACGGCTTCGTCGACGGTCATGTCGAGGACGTCGCTTATCGATTTCCCTTTGTAGCGGATCTCGAGGGTCTCGCGGTTGTAGCGTTTGCCGTTGCATTTCTCGCAGTGGACGTATACGTCGGGAAGGAAGTTCATTTCTATCACGCGCATGCCGCCGCCTTCGCAGACGTCGCAGCGGCCGCTTTTGACATTGAAGGAGAAGCGGCCGGCATTGTAGCCCCTGATCTTGGCTTCCGGAACGGAGGCGAAGAGGGTGCGGATGTCGGTGAAGAAACCGCAGTAGGTAGCTGGGTTACTGCGAGGGGTCCGGCCGATGGGTGACTGGTCGATCTCTATCACCTTATCGATGTTCTCCAGTCCTTTGATGCTCTTGTATTCCAGTGGGATGACGCGGGAGCCGTAGGCATGTTTGCTGAGGATCGGATAGAGTGTCTCGTTGATCAGGGTTGATTTGCCACTGCCGCTGACGCCGGTGACGACGATGAGTTTCCCGAGGGGGAATCGGGCGTCGACGTTCTTGAGGTTATTTCCTTTTGCGCCTTTGATCTCGAGGAATTTGCCGTTCCCTTTGCGTCTTTCATCGGGCACGGCTATTTTACGATGGCCGTTGAGATAGTCGGCGGTGAGGGTATTGAGTTTGAGCAGGGCCGGCGGACGGCCCTGAGCCACCACGCGACCGCCGTGGAAGCCGGCCTGGGGGCCAATGTCGACGAGGTAGTCGGCCGCGAGCATGATATCCTTATCGTGTTCGACTACGAGGACGCTGTTGCCGATATCGCGGAGGTTCTGGAGTGCCAGAATGAGGCGCTGGTTGTCGCGTTGATGGAGGCCGATGCTAGGTTCGTCGAGGATATAGGTGATGCCCTGTAATTGCGAGCCGATCTGGGTGGCGAGGCGAATGCGCTGGGATTCGCCGCCGCTAAGCGTACGGGAGGGCCGGTCGAGCGTCAGGTAGGTCAGGCCGACGCCCGTGATGAATTGCAGCCGTTCCCTGATCTCTTTAAGAATGTCCTTGGCGATGGTGTTCTGTTTAGCGCTCAGCAATTTCTCCACGCCGTTAAACCATTCCACGAGGCGGTTGAGGTTCATGGCACTCAGCTCGGCGATGTTCTTCCCTCCTACCCTGAACCAGAGGCTTTCTTTGCGGAGGCGGGCGCCGCCGCATGTCTCGCAGGTCTTTAATTCCATGAATTGTTCGACCCATTCGCGGAGAGAATCGGTGGTGCCGCCGGCGAACCAGCGTTTGAGGGCATTGATGAGCCCTTCGTATTCGGCGGCGTAGATCTGGCCGGGGGCGGCATTCTCATCGTATTCCACGTCAAGCGTGGTATCTCCTGTCTCGGAGCCGTAGAGCACGAGGTTGAGGGCCTTTTGGGGCATTTTACCCACGGGCGTGTCGAGGGAAAACTTATTCTTTTTTGCGATCTGCTGAACCTGCTTGAACATATAGGCTTCCCTTTCTTCACCCAGCGGGACGATTCCGCCGTCATTGATGCTCTTTTCCCGGTCGGGCATGATAGCGTCCATGCTGATCTGGTAGACGACGCCGAGGCCCTTGCAAGTGGGACAGGCCCCATAGGGCGAATTAAAGGAGAAGCTGTTAGGAGATGGTTCTTCGTAGCTGATCCCGGTGTCTTCGCACATGAGCTGTTTGCTGTACTGGATCACTTTATTGTCGTCGTTGAGCAGCAGGAAGATGAGGTCTTTCCCCAATTGGAGGGCTTTTTTTATACTTTGCCCAAGGCGTATCTTCATATCCTCTGTGGCGGCGAGGCGGTCGATAACGACTTCGATATCATGGATCTTATAGCGGTCGACCTGCATTTTGGGGGCGAGGTCCTTCACCTCGCCGTCGACGCGGACCTTGAGGTAGCCTTTTTTGCGGATATCCTCGAACAGCTCGCGATAATGACCCTTTCGTCCCCGGACGACGGGGGCCAGGATAGAGATCTTTTTATTCTTGAATTTTTTGAAGATGTTGTCGACGATCTCTTCCTCGCTGAACTTGGTCATCAGCTTACCGGGGTTGTAGGAATGCGCCTCGCCGATACGGGCGTAGAGCAAGCGGAGGAAATCATAGATCTCCGTGACTGTGCCCACGGTGCTGCGAGGGTTTTTGTTGGTCGTTTTTTGTTCGATCGAGATGACGGGGCTGAGGCCGGTTATCTTGTCTACGTCGGGTCTTTCCATGTCCCCGATGAATTGCCGGGCGTAGGCCCCGAAGCTTTCCATATAGCGGCGTTGTCCTTCCGCGTAGATGGTGTCGAATGCAAGTGAGGACTTGCCGCTTCCGCTGATACCGGTAATGACCACCAATTCATTTTTGGGGATGCGGATGTCTATGTTCTTGAGATTGTGCACTCTGGCACCCGATACTTCTATTACCTCCTGTCCGGGCTCCAGCCCGATATCGGTATTATCCTGCCCGGACTCGAGGCCGATGCCGTTGGTTTTCTGTGAAATGGACATATGCTAAGGTAGTACAACAATCGTAATGACCGGATTGTTTTGCTAAAAAATTTAGAAATTGGGGTGTGAAGGGGGGAAATGAGAAAGGCTGGAGCATCTGCTCCAGCCTTTAGGACAGGTAATGATTATGGTTGAACTATTTATGCAAGGTTATGGTCGGCAGGTCGACGGTCTTCATGGAGTCTACGGCGATGCTGGAGATAGTGGTATCCGAGTAGCCGTTGGTGCCTTTAAAGGTGAATGACCATGTGCCTGCCGGTACATTCCGGAACTGATACTGCCCATTCCAAAAGGGTACGGCATAGATGGTATCCGTTCCGTTGATGCCGGTGACCAATGCGCCGGCGCCAGGGGGCAGGACCTGGCCCTGAACTTTGGCAGTCACCATGTCATTGAATACGGTGAAGTAGGGTTGTAACAGGAATTCGCCATTCCAGAAGAAGATCGAGCGGGCGAGATTGAAGTCCAGCCAAATTTTGAACTCGTTGTTGGTGACGTCGGCCACATTCGTTCTTGAAACGTTGATGGTGAAATACGGATTGGGGCCGAAGATCTCAAGTGGATAGGAGGTGGTGCTGTCGGTGTAGACGGAATTGTCCGAACCGAGTGTGATCTGGATCTTGAGGATCTTACCGGTCGCATAGAGTCCGGATGCGAGGAGGGTGTCGGTGCCGTTGCGCAGCGCCAGTAAATTGTAGACGCCCGGTGTGATACTAAGGGTATCCCAGATAACTGATTTGTTAGCAGCCGTGCGACCGAAACCGCAGTATCCTGCATCCCATTGATTGGGTTGGTCGGCGGCGTTCTGCGTAGTGGCAGTGTCTACTTCTACGATTACCTGCCGGATGTCTATCAATACACTATCGAAATTTATGGGGCCGTCCATCATGTACAAGGAAACCTGGGACTGCCCTTTGGGAATGTTGGGGTTGGAGTTGGAAGAAGTGCTTTTGTTGCAAGCAAAAAAGAGGAGTACGGCTGTCACGCCCGAGGCGGTTAACAGCCATGTGGTTGCCGTTTTCATTTTTATGTGGTTTTATAGGTAGAGATACTCCATCTTCCGGAAAAGAGTTGCCAAAAACCGTTCCAAAGACGCGTTATTGATCCGTTAACCGATCCGTTAACACTTTTGAGCGCATCGCGGCATGGCCAGATAGAAAATTTGGAAATTTGGAAAAAGGGCTTAATTTTGCCGCAGTTCTTACAACATCTCTTATCAAGAAAGGCTGAGGGAAATGGCCCGAAGAAGCCTTGACAACCTGCTACTATTAGCATTGCAATCTGCTGTTTGCGACGCTGATGGAAAGTAAGGTGCCAACTCCAGCCCGATGGAATATCGGGACAGATAAGTCAGATCCCGGCTTGAAAATATAGATGAAACATATTCAAAGCTCTTCTGACTAATCAGAAGAGTTTTTTTTTGCCTGGCGGGGGCGGTGCGGCGGCGATTTGCCAGCGGCGCCCTTCCGGAAGCAGGCGCTCTTCTGACGGCCTTGGTAATTGGTGTCGCTGAACAAAAATCATTGTTAACCAACGAAATTTGTTTTTATGCAAGCGACAACACAACTGATCCACAGTATCCCCGTTGACCCTTTGACCGGCGCGATTGCTGTGCCTATTTATCAGACATCGACATTCGTGCAAGACGCACCTGGAGTGAACAAGGGTTATGACTATGCCCGTACGGGCAATCCTACGCGTACCGTGCTGGAGAACCTGGTGGCACAGCTTGAGGGCGGCAGTACGGGGGCGGCATTTGCGAGTGGTTTGGCGGCGATCGATGCGGTGATCAAGTTGCTGGAATCGGGCGACGAGGTCATTGCGGTAGATGACATCTATGGCGGTGCTTTCCGACTCTTTGAACAGGTCTACAAGAAGTTTGGCATTACGGTTCACTACGTTGACAGTTCCGATCCTGATGCGGTTTTCCAGGCGTTGACGCCGAAGACGAAGCTGATCTGGATCGAGACACCTACCAATCCTACGCTCAAGATCACGGATATCCGGGCGGTTGCAACAATCGCAAAGGCACATGGCTGCCTGCTTTGTGTGGACAACACGTTTGCCAGTCCTGCGCTGCAGCAGCCGTTGAAGCTGGGAGCCGATCTCGTGGTCCATTCCGGGACGAAATACCTGGGAGGTCATAGTGATCTGATCGCGGGTTTGGTGGTGACTGCCGAGCCGGGGTTAGGCCAGCGGATAAAGTTCCTGCAGAATGCCACAGGTTCGATCTTAGGGCCTTTTGACAGCTTCCTGCTGATCCGGGGTATCGAGACGCTGCACCTGAGGGTGAGGCAACACAGTGCCAATGCAAAGGCGATAGCTGCTTTCCTGGAGGGGCATCCGGCGGTGGATAAAGTATTTTACCCGGGGCTGGCGTCGCATCCCGGGCATACTATCGCCGCTGGACAGTCGAAGGGGTTTGGCGGGATCGTCTCCTTCAGGTTAAAGGAGGACACGATAGAAGCGGCTACCGCTTTTGTGGGTTTAACGCAACTGTTCAAACTGGCAGAGAGCCTTGGAGGTATCAAGAGCCTCGTATCACATCCGGCGCAGATGACGCACAAGACGATCCCCGCGGAAAGGCGGAAGGCGGCCGGTGTGACCGATGGGTTGGTCCGGTTGTCGGCGGGGCTGGAAGACGAGGAGGACCTGATAGAAGATTTGCGGCAGGCGTTGGACCGGCTGGCGGCGGAAGGGTCGGCAAAGAAGGAAAAAGAACACACGTATAACGTTTACGCATAAACTGAAAAAAATATAAAAAGCATTCATGGAAACGCATAAGCAGCTGACGATCGGGCTCTTTGGGTTCGGCGTCGTAGGAGAAGGGCTTTACAAGGTATTACAGCAGACCCCCAGCCTGAAGGCTACCATCAAGAAAGTCTGTATCAAAAATGCCGGTAAAAAGCGGGAGGCGCCGGCGGAGCTTTTTACCGCGGACCGGGATGTGATCCTGAACGACCCGGACATCAATGTCGTGGTGGAGGTGATCAATGAATCGGGGCCTGCCTTCGAGATCGTCTCGAGGGCGCTCCGGAGTGGTAAGTCGGTTGTAAGTGCGAGTAAAAAAATGATCGCGGAACATTTACCCGAGCTGTTACAACTGCAGAAAGAGACGAGTGCCAGCCTGCTTTATGAGGCCGCGGCCTGTGCGTCGATACCCGTGATCCGGAACCTGGAAGAGTACTACGACAACGACCTGCTGCATTCCATCAAGGCTATTGTCAACGGTTCCACTAACTTCATTCTGACGAAGATGTTCGAGGAAAAGCTGGGTTTCCAGGAAGCGTTGTTATTGGCGCAGCAGCTGGGTTTTGCGGAAAGTGATCCTTCGCTGGATGTGGAGGGCTATGATGCTGCCAACAAATGGGCTTTTTTGCTCACGCATGCGTATGGCATTGTGGTAAAGATCGACGACCTTGTTTTTAGCGGCATTGATCATATCCAGGCAGGGGATGCGGAAGTGGCCAGGGAGAAGCATTTCGATATCAAGCTGGTCGCGCAGGCCAAGAAACTGGCCAATGGCAAGGTGGCGGCTTTTGTGCTGCCGCAGTTCATCAGGCAGGATGATCATCTGGCTTTTGTGAAGAACGAATTCAACGGGGTGGTGATAGAAAGCGGTTTTGCGGACAAGCAGTTCTTCTACGGCAAGGGGGCCGGCTCCTTCCCTACCGCCTCGGCTGTTCTCAGTGACCTCAGTGCCTTGCGTTACGAATACAAATACGAATACAAGAAATTGTATCATCACACGCCGCATGAGCTGACGGACGACTTCTATGTGCGGGTCTACCTGAGTTTTGACGATCTGAAATATATTCCTACCGAGAGATTTCAGTCTATCGAGGAATGGCATGCGGACAGCGACCGGAAATACCTGATCGGGGTGATCCATTTCCAGGACATCAAGGGACAAGGCTGGTGGAGGGAGAATAGGGTATCGCTGGTGCTGACGCCCGATCCCATCATCGAGGATATGGATGTTCGGAAGTTAAAGAAGAAGAGTCTGGAACTGGCGGGACTGATCTGATCTATCGCCGCCCGATCATCGGCCGAGCCGGTGTGCGTATCCGAGGGATAGCAGCACGTTGCCTGTATTATCCTTTCCGTCTTCGCTATATTTTTGAATATTGATGAACCCGTATTCGAAACGGGCGTCGAAAAATATTTTGTCTTTCGGGGCGAGTTTCCAGTCGACTCCGCCGCCGCCGGTTACGCCGACATTAAACCGCTTGATACTGGACGTCACGTCGGTGTTGGCATCGAAGTTCTGCGCAGGCACCGGGTAACCCTGTTCTGTGAGGGGGTATTGTCCGTTAGGGTCTTCATAAATAAGGCTGGTACCCTTTGTTTTTTCGGCGGCATGGAGCAGGTAGCCCAGGTAGGGGCCTGCATTTACATAGTAGCCGAACATTTTCCCCCAGGTCAGTTTGGCCATGATCGGCAGTTCCAGGTAATCGAGGACTGCATTGTTTTTAAAATTTGCATAGAGATAGGTTCCTGCGGGCAGGCCTTGTGAAAGGGAGGCGGGCAGGTTGGTGATCGGCTGCATGCCGTCGCGTTTACCCCCCTGACCGGCGTAGTCGAGCTCTACCTGTAGGGAGAAATTGTTGTGGACCTTGAAATCGGAGAGCACGCCGAAGTTGAAGGCGAGGCGGGAGGTGTAGTTCTCGCTCAGTTGGTTGCCGCCGCCGCCGCTGAGATCGGGAATACTTAGGCCGCCTTTGAGGCCAAGCCAGGTAGTTTGGGACATAACATGGCCCGAAAACAGGGCCATCAAAGCGATGGAGATGTACTTTCTCATACAAGATGCAGTTTAACTATAAATGTAGGTGTCTACATGTATACAAAACCCTCCCGTATTTTGTTCGTTAATCCACGCGCAGGCTACCCGCCGGGTTGGCTCTGGCGGCGCGAAGGGCCTGGATACCTACCGTGAAGGCCGCAACGAACAGGGTGAGCAGGGCCGCGGCCACGAATACCCAGCCATTGATGGGTACACGATAGGGAAAGTTATCGAGCCAGCGTCCCACTACATACCAGGAGATGGGGAAGGCGAACAGGAAAGACAGGAACACGAGGCCCATAAAGCTTTTGGATACCAGGTTTGTGACCTGCCAGATGCCGGCGCCCAGGACCTTGCGGACGCCGATCTCCTTTGTACGTTGGCGGATAGACAAGAGGGAGAGGCCGAAGAGGCCGATGCAGGAGATAAAGATGGTTAGGATGGCCGAGCAGGTGATGATCTGGCGCCAGCGGGCTTCCTGGTCGTATTCGCGGTTATTTTGTTCGCGTACGAAATAATGGTCGAAGGGGTGCCAGGGGAAGAGGCGGCGATAGGTGTCTTCGATGGCTTTGAGGGTACGGGGTGTCGTCGCCGGGTCAAGGCGGAGGAGGAAGCGGCCCCAGGACATTTTCGCGCTATTGGTCAGGACCTGGGGGAGGAGCTTTTCTTTCATGGAAGCGTAGTGGTAGTCTTTCACTACCCCTACGATCGTCAACTTTGTATCTCCGCCGTTCAGATAATCCACTGTTTTGCCGATGGGGTCCTTCCAGCCGGCTTCCTTTACAAAGGCTTCGTTGACCAATACGGACTTAGCCGAGTCGGAGGGAAAATCCCTGGACAGGTTGCGGCCCGCGACGATGGTTGCCCCGATCGTCGGCAGAAAGTCCTCGTCGATATGGTCGTATTCAATGGTGAGATCCTTACCAGCGGCTTTTGCTCCTGTCATCTCTCGACCGTCCATGGTCATTCCCGTCCGCAGGATGCCGGGGATGCGGCTGAACTCGTTCCGGAAGACGTCCATCAATTTGGTGCTGTCGCCCTGGCCGGTGATATTGACGACGAGGAGGCTGTTATCATCGTAGCCCGGGGAGGTGTGCGTGAGAAAATTGTATTGGGAATAAAAGAAGATGGTCGTGACGATGAGAAAGGTAGCGAGGGCGAATTGGAGCACGACCAGGCTTTTGGCGAGATAGTTCTTCCCCACGAGTCGGGTGTTCCGTTGGTAGAGGGTATCGACGGGTTTGAAGCGGGAGAGGACCAGGGCCGGGTAAAAGCCGGCGACAAATCCGGTCAGCAGGAACAAGCCGATAAAGGATGCCACCAGGGGTGCGTCGAAGAGATAGGTCAGGCTGAGTTTTTTGTTGGCCATTTCGTTGAAAAAGGGCAGGGCGAGTGCGGCGAGCGCGAGCGCCAGCAGGAAGGCGAGGCCGCATAGGACGAAGGATTCGCCCAGGAATTGGCGGACGAGCTGGACCTGGCTGCTGCCGACCACTTTCCGAAGGCCGATCTCCTTGCTTCGTCTGAGGGATTGGGCGATCGTCAGGTTGATGAAGTTGATACAGGCGATGCCGAGGATGAACAGTGCAATGCCCACGAGAATATAGGAATAGAGCGGGTTGCTGACTGACTTCACGCCGGCATCTTCGACGGTGGTATCGAGATGCATCTGGGCGAATGGCTGCAGGCCCCAGATAAAGGTGTCGGAAAAGCCGTATTTGGCGGCATTAGCCCGCTGTTCGGCGGATTCCGACATGTAGACCTGTTGCATTTTGTTCGAGACTGTCTGTGGGTTGGCGCCGGGCTGCAGGAGGAGGAAGGTGCTATAAGAGAGGAAGAGCCAGCCATTCCGGGGATCGTGTTTTTCCAGGTAACTAATCGGCAGGAGGATATCGAAGCCGATGGAGGAGTTGGCGGGCGATCTTTTGGCGATGCCTGATACCGTGAAGCTGACGAATTCCTTATTGATCTCGAACTCGAGGGTCTTGCCGACGGCGTCGGTGGTGCCGAAGTATTTTTTGGCCATGTCTTCGGTAAGGACGACGGATTGGGGGTCGGCCAATACGGAAGCAGGGCTCCCCGACAAAAGCGGGAACGAGAACACGGAGAAGAAGCTGCTGTCGACCCAGGTGGCCCTTTGGGCGAAGGTCGCTGTGCCGTGGCGGAGAATGAAGTCCCGCTCGTCGGTGCGGGTATAGGCCTTTATATCGGGGATGGACCGGTGGAAGGATGGTCCCTGGGTCATGCCTGAAAGCCCGTAGCGATTATCACGGCCGTGTTGTTTATCGATGATCCGGCAGGTAATGCGGTAGAGGTTGGCGTCGTTTTGTTGGAAACGGTCGAAGCTGAGCTCGTCCTTGGCATAGAGGAGGATGAGGAGGCAGCAGGCCAGGCCGAGGCTGAGACCGGCGATATTGATAAAGGAGAAGACCCGGTTGCGGGTTAGATTGCGCAGGGCAATGGTGAGATAGTTCCTGAACATGGTGTTGGTTTTGGATGATGCGAGCTTTTTTGCTGAAAACAGTGTGCCAATGGTCGGGCGGGTTAACTCCTAATTGATTGGGGGGGTTGTTTAGCGCCGGACCGTTCATTTATGATACACCTGTGTTCGATTTTGATACAGCGTGGCGCCACATTTCGCGGAAGGCCGGGTCATTGTCACGTAGGTGTTCGAAGGTCCCCTGGGAAATGATGCGGCCCTGGTGGAGGACATAGACATAGTCGAAGTGAGCGAGCAAATGCAGGCGGTGGATGGAGGAGACTATGGCTTTGTCGGCGAAGGCTTTGAAGAGGCCTTCGTAGATAAGCGATTCGGTGCGGGGGTCGACGCTGCTGGTGGGTTCATCGAGGAGGACGAGGTCGCTGTCACGGGCGGCGAGGATGCCGCGGGCCAGGGCGAGTCTTTGCTTTTGGCCTCCGGAGAGGTTCACGCCTTTTTCGCGGATATCCGATTGGAGGCCTTGCGGCAATTGCCGGATGACTTCGGTGAAGTGGGCTTCTTCGCATACCTGGAGGATCTCCTGTTCCGGGAAGGGGAGGCCCAGGGTGATATTGTATTCCAGGGTGTTTTCGAAGATCTCTGGTTCCTGGGGGAAGAGGGTAACGCATTCGTTCACCTGTTCGAGTGCGCCGGGGTGGCCGTCGACGCGGATCTCGAATCCGGGTTGTGGGTCGTAGAGGCCGCGCAGCAAGGCGAGCAGGGTGCTTTTGCCGCTCCCGCTTTCGCCGATGAGGGCGATGCGTTGACCGCGGCGGATGGTGAGATCCAGGTTATGGAGGCTTTGGGCGCTGCGGCTGGTGTCGTAGCTGGTGTTATAAGAAAAGTTAAGCCGGCTGATGGCGAGGCTTTTCCAGCCGGATGGCAGGCCGTCGGGTTTGTCGGCGCGATGTTGTTCGGCGTAGGCGGTGCTGATGAGGGAAGCCGTTTGGACGTAGGTATTGTATTGGACGATATCGGTGTATTGCCAGGCGATGTCCTGGAAGACGCTGGTAAAAGTATTTACGTATGCCAGGAGGGTAACCAGGCTGCCGACATAGAAGAGTTTACCGGGCACCCAATGCTGGTAGATAAATCCGATGGTGATCAGTCCGTAGATGGTGACGATCATCATTTCGGCGCAAAACCATTTCCATTCGTTGATGAGGGCGCTTTTACGAAAGGGCCGGAAGATCGACTGGACCTTGGAGAGCAGTCCGGTCTCCATGCTGCGTTCGAGGCGGAGGGTGATGACGGTCATGATATTGGACAGGCTGTCGAAGAGGGTGGCCGAAACGATATGTTCTTTTTCGTTGACCTCGTCGAGGGCTTTGACGAAGGGTTTGTCGAAAGTGCGAATGACGAGGACGGTGCAGACGCCCATGATCACGGCGATGGTGCCGTAAAATGGGGAGAAATAGAGGATGGCGATGACGGAGAAGAGGAATTTGGTGAAGGCATACACGTACATGAAGCCGTGATCGAAAAAGTCCCGGAGGGCCTCGTAGGCTTTCCGGACCCGATTGATCGTGGCTCCGCTGTGGTGGTCCTGGTGCCATTTTACGGGCAGATGGAGGACCTGATGGTATTTTTCCTGGAGGAAGTTGCGGCTGAGGTGGAAGGCCAGCGAACGCTCCATAATGCGGGCGGGGCCGTGGAAACACCATTGGGTGAATTTGATGCTGATGTACCCTGCGAGATAGAGCAGTGCGTTGTGCCAAACGTGTTGGGTGTCCTGCTGCAGTGTGCCGATAAACCAGCCGAAGAGGATGGCGTTGAGGGAATAGACCAGGTTGGCGCAGATGAACATGGTATAGACCAGGACATACTTCTTCTTTTCGTTGCGGGCATAGCGCCAGGCAGTGCCGAGCAGTGAAAGATAAGGATTGGGCATCTGGCGGTAAGATAATGAAAGGCAAAGTTACTATTGTCCGCCGAACCTGCCGCCAAAGAAATCGCCTTTGTTCCAGGCCGGCCGGTCGGTATCCTCGCAGACGAGGAGGCCGATGAGGAAGTTGAGCTTTACGTGTGTTGCAGCTGCGTTGAAGTCGAAGGTCTGGCTCATGTCGTCCTGCGGCGTATGGTAGGTCGTCTTTCTCCAGTCGACGTCGGACCGGCTCCTGTCGACGGTATCGGAAGCAGCGGTTTTAAAGCCGCTCTTTATAAATAACGCGGGAATGCCTTGCCGGATGAAGCTATAGTGGTCACTGCGAATGAAGACGACCTGTTCGGGAAAAGGGTCGGGGCCAATGCCAAGTCCAAGATAAGCCGCGGCTGCCTGAGTCTGGTGGGAGAGGGTGGAATGATCTGCGCCGTATGGCACGATGTCGAGCACGGGGTGGAAGAAAAAGGGCATATCGAGGGCAAGGTTGGCCACGATGTCCTTCTTTGGCACGGTAGGATGCTGGATGAAATAGTCGGAGCCGAGCAGCCCCAGTTCTTCGCCTGTCACGATGGTGATGATTACCGATCGTTTGGGCGCCATTGGAAGGCTGCGGAAGGTGCGGCCGATCTCCAGCAGGATAGCGACGCCTGATGCGTTATCATGGGCGCCGTTGTAAATGGAGTCGCCTTTTACCGGAATGCCGATACCGAAATGATCGAGGTGCGCGGCATAAACGACGTACTGGTCCTTGAGCGTGGGGCTGCTGCCGGGGATGATGCCAATGAGGTTGGAGGTGTGCACATCGCTAAGGGTCGTCGTCACCTGCATGGATGCCTGCATATTAAGCGGGAAGGATTGTGGTTGACCTGCTTTGGCTTTGTCGCCAATGTCCTGCCAGTCGTGTCCCGAGGCCGCGAAGAGGGCTGTTGCGCGGGCGGGGTTCAGCGCAGCGATCACCTTTAGTTCCGGGAAGTCCGGTTGCAGATTTCCATTTGCATCCGCCCAGCGGTAGGCACCCTGATCGGCTCTTTTGGCCATGGCCTCCCAACTCGTGAGGCTGCCCGTGGAAGAGAGGCTGATCACACCGACCGCACCACGTTTGACCGCTTCGGCGTACTTGGTGGCTGCGGAGGAGAAGTAGGCTCTTTCGTTGGAAGGGAAGATGGCGGGCGCTGCGTCCAGGAAAACTACGATACAGCCCTTGATATCGGTGCTGCCATAATCGTCGTAATGCAGTTCCGGGGCGTACACGCCATAGCCGGCGAATACCAGCGGGGCCGTCACGGCGGAGACGGGACGATAAAAGCAGGGATGCAGGAGAAAGTCCTGGCCGTAGACGAGGGGATCGCTGCCGAGGGTCAGCGAGGCGCCGGCTGTGGAGACTTTCCCCTTTTTAAGCAGGACCGGCTGGACGTATGAGCCGCCGGCCGCACCGGGTAGCAGGCCCATCGCTTTCATTTTATTTTGCACATAGTCGCTGGCCATGGCGAACCCGCGGGTACCCGGCTGCCGGCCTTCGAACTGGTCGGAAGCAAGTATGCGCATGACCGCGCGAATGGAATCGGGACTAACCCTTTCCAGGGCTGCGGCGACCTCGGGTCGGAGGTAAGCGGGAATGGCCGTTGTTGTTTGGGCGCTGACCGGAGTAAAAAAAGCGATCAGGCCCAGGAGGCCCAGGAGAAAGACAGTTAGTTGTTTCATGACTATTTTAGAAAGCTTCGTTCAAGTTAAGGAAAAAGCCTTTGTTCCCAAAACGGCCATAGGCGTAATCCAGTGCCAGGTTGGTGCGGGTGGCCTTGTTGAACAGGATGCGGAGGCCGGCGCCATAGCCTGGCTGGAACTGCTGGAAAAGTTTCGTGCCCTGGGCGTCGTTGCCCGACATCAATTCGCCGAAGACGACTCCGCTGAGGAATTGGTTGGTCAAGATGGGAAAGCGCAATTCGCCTTCGGTGTCGTTGAACATGGTACTTCGAAAGTATTGCGTGGTATAGCCACGCCCGCTACGAAAGGTCCCGTCCCTGGCCGGCCCCGGCAGTTCGAGATACGGTAAGGTCCCGGAAACGAGATAGGAGCCCCAGTTCCAAAGAGCGAATACGAATCCGGGAGTAGTCGGAGACAAGCTGAAATATTTCCGGATGTCGGAGTTGATCTGTACGGAGTTTTTGGTGCTGCCGATCCAGGTCTGGTTGATGCGGATGCCGCCGTCGAAATAGATGCCTTTATAAGCGCGGTTTGGGTTGTCGCGGGTAATGTATTCTATATTGAACAGGAATCCGTTCATGGAATAGCGGTCCTGGGGCAGATCGTGGCGGATGTTATAGACGCCGGATGGCGTGGCATTGCCGGCTGTATCGCCGTTGTTGATGCTACGCCTGATCTCGAACGACATGCCCGCGCCGACGAATAAATTTTCTGCCACCTTCTTGTATACCTTCTCCCTGAAATTAAAGTAATAGCTATGGATGGGGTAAACCTTATGAGTAGGGTCTGCCAGAACGGAATCGGTGGAGCTACCGCCTTTGAAGGGGCGGCCGATCCCATACCCATAATCGGGCGATACCGTCTTGGAGACTACGAAGTTGCCCTGAAAATTGAATTTGTTGCCGGGGGTGAAGATGTTGTGATTGACATAAAAATAAATGATGTCTTTGGTTGTGATGGAGGCGGAGGTCGCGCCTACGGAAAAGAGGGTGTTGGGATCGTTGCCCAGTTTCTTGCCTGCAACCGCCTTTATCCCGGCTTGGGCGCCGATGGTGGGATTGGCGGCCACGTTAGGGACGACGATGATCCCTGATTTATTGTGGTTAGGGTCGGCCGGCCTGTTGTGAAAAAGGATGGCCCGGGTCAGGTCGCCAAAATCGTATTGGCCGGCCGTGTTCTCCCGTAGTCTTGGTTTCCCGCCCCTCAGAGAATCTGCTTTCAGGGAATCTGCGGGGTGACCCACCTGGCTAAAAGCCATAACCCGGATACTAACGAATAAAAAAAGTAAAAAAATCCTCCTACTACTCATGAATTGGTTTAGGCTATCAAATAATGAAAATGCGCTATAGGTCTGTTTCCGTAAATAGTACAAAGGTCATTCCTTATTGTTTCGCAGGGAGGAACTTATTTTTCAAGGCGGATTTTGAACGATTATACCGTATAACGGCCGCAAAGATAGTTTCTACCGGGTGAAAATTGCCGGAAAGGTGGCAAATTTGGGGGAAATTCGGCCTCAAATGAAAAAGCGGGTATTGATCTTCGACGATGATGAAGCTATATTGGAAGTATGCGCGATTGTGCTGGAAACGAATGGATTTGAAACGGTTACGCAGAATAATTGCGAGGATATCCTGAGCAAGGTCGAAGCGTGCGCGCCGGATGTGATTCTCATGGACAACAAGATACCCCCTTTGGGTGGTGTCCGGGCGGCCCGGATGATCCGCTCCTCCCCCGGGCATGCGCAATTGCCGATCGTTTTCTTTAGTGCCAACCAGGAGGTGGCGAAGCTGGCGGCCGAGGCAGGGGCCGATCAATATATTGAAAAACCTTTTGACCTCGATGCCCTGGTCACGGTGTTGCGCCGGGCTATTCGGAGCGAAGACTGACGATCGGGTTGGTACGGGCTGCTTTAATCGCCTGAAAACCTGTTGTCACCAGTGCGGCAAATACGGCCAATGCGGCCGAGGCCGGGAAGATCCACCAGTTCAGGGGGGTACGATACGCAAAATTCTCCAACCATTTATGCATGGCCAGGGCTGCGATAGGGCAGGCGATAACGACGGCTATCCCTACGAGCCGGAGCAGGTCCCGGGACAACAGCACGGTAACGTTGGCGGCTGATGCACCGAGCACTTTTCGGATACCGATCTCCTTCATGCGTTGTTCGGCGGCGAATGCCGTCAATCCGAACAGGCCGAGGCAGGCGATCAGGACGGCGATGACGGTGAAATAGAGCACCAGGGAAGCCGTGTGTTGTTCCCGTTCGTAGTTCCGGGCGAAATCCTGGTCTATAAAAGAATAGGAGAAGGGGGTAGCGGAATTGATCTTGTTCCAGGCGTCGCCCATATAGCTGAGTGCCGAGCCGAGATCATGAGTTTGGATCTTCGCGATCAGGTAACCGTATTTGTTGCCAAAAAAATTCTGCGTAGAGAAGCCAAGCGCCTTGATCGGGTTGTGGAGGCTTTCGGAATTGAAGTCTTTGACGATGCCGATGATGGTCATTTCGTGTTTCGCCCCTTCCCAGGTGTAAGAGATCTTTTTGCCAATGGCAGAAGCCTGGTCAAGTCCCAGTTGTCTGAGTGCTGTGGTGTTGACGATGATGGAGGAAGAATCACCGGCCCGTTCGGAGATGAGCCATCTGCCGGACAGGAGGGTGAGCCCGAGGGTTTGAAAATAATTATTGTTGACGGCGATCGTCTGGAGCCATACGACATCCTTGCCTGTCCTGGCCGGGGCATAGAACGGCAAACCATTGATATTGGCGATACCGGGATAGGTGGAACCGCTTGAAATGGATTTGATGTAGGGGCTTTTCATCAACTGATCGCGCAGGACGTCGTAATTCATCGCTTCCTGTTTGCCTTGCAGGGGGAGAACGACCTGGCGGTCTTTATCGAATCCGAGATCGTAGTCCCTGAACAGGGTCATTTGCCGGGCGATAACGATGGCGCCGATGATAAGGCCGATGGAGATAGTAAATTGGAAGACCACCAGTCCTTTGCGGAGAAAGGCGGCGGAAAGATGGTGGATCAGTTTTCCTTTTAGTACGGCGACGGGATTGAATGAAGAGAGGTAGAAGGCGGGGTAGCAACCGGACAGGAGGCCGGCGAAGAGTGTCAGGCCGACGATCACCCCGATGAGCCGCGGTTCTCTGAAGGGCTGAAGGTCTTTCTGGGTGAAAGCGTCGAAGGCCGGCAAGGCGATCCAGGTGAGCAGCAGGGCTATGGCGAGGGCGATGCCGCAGAGCAGGAAGGATTCACCGAGGAATTGTAGGATAAGGGCATTCTTTCTTGCGCCCATCACTTTGCGGACGCCTACTTCCCTGGCGCGGTGTTCAGAGCGGGCCGTCGAGAGGTTCATAAAATTGATACAGGCGATGATCAGGATAAAGACGGCGATCGAGCCAAGGATATACAGGGTCTTGATGTTGCCGGTTGGTGCGATCTCGTTTCCAAGGTTGGAGTGGAGATAGATGTCTTTGACCGGTTGGAGGATCAGGTTTGTGGCGATGCCCAGGGCTTTTAATTGCTCTCCGCCGCGACGTTGGAAAAGGGGGTTGAGCTTTTTTTCGAAGGCGCCCGGATCCGATCCCGGTTTCAGCCGGATATAGGTATGGAAGATATTGGTCATGGCCCAGTCGTTCAAAGTAGACACCCATGTCCCAATGTCGCTGTTATTCATAGAGAGAAAGAAATGGGCCGGAATATGTGTTCGCAGGCCCTGGTCCTGGAAAACGCCGCCGACGGTGTAGTCGAATCTGCCGAAGGGCAGGCCCACTTTTATCTGCCGGCCGATCGGGTCTTCCCGGCCAAACAGTTTTGCCGCGATGGTTTGAGAGATGACGATGCTATTGGGCCGGGCGAGGGCGGTCCGTGGGTCGCCGGCTACGAATGGAAAGGAGAGTACCCGAAAGAAGCTGGAATCGACGTAGTAGCCGTTGGGCTCGAGAAAGCGGCGGCTTTCCTTGCCCTGCGTATAGTCCAGGACGGTGTTGTCCATATTGGGAAATTTCATCAGCCGGGCCGCTTCCGCTACTTCGGGGAGTTCTCTTTTCAGCTCCCCGGCAAGGGGAGCCGGACCTGCAGCCCAGCCATCCATCGCCACGCGGTATAGCTGGCCGGAGTCGCTGAACTGCTGGTCGTAGCTGGCCTCGTCGAGGACATAGACCATGATGAGCAGGCAGGTAGCGAGGCCGATGGCGAGGCCCAGGATATTGATGACCGAAAAGGCTTTGTTACGGGAGAGATTGCGAAAGGCTATGAGCAGGTGGTTCTTCCACATATCGAAGGTATTTGCAGGAGTTGAACCAACATAATGCCAAAACCCCAACTATTTATTCTCCATGTCTTTACGCATTTACCCGGCCGCCTATCTGTACGGTTGTAGAACACCTGTTGTCCGCGGCCGGGCTCAGTCTGGCAAAATGCTTTTCGAGTCCGGCCAGCCATCGTTCTCTTTTCTCAAGGGAGACGAATTTTACCATGCTGAACCGGATCCATTTACGGTTGCGGTAGCCCATTTTCCAGAAAGTGCCGGTGAAGAGTGCTTTTCTGATGGCGTTGCCGAATACGAGGCGATAGACAAAAGATGGGGTGTTCATGGTCGTTATGAGGGTAACGCCTTGTAGCTTATGCCATCTTTTGACCATCTTGGGCCAACGGCCGGACTTGTCGTAGTCATACGCGACGCCGGGATAGATGACCTTATCGATGAAACCCTTTGTCATGGCGGGCATGAGTTCCCACCAGATCGGGAAGATGAGGACGAGATGGTCGGCCTGTTCCAGTATGCTCCGGTATTCGATCACTTTGGGGTCGACGGGGGCGCCTTTTACGAAGCCCTGGAGGTCGGCGGTGGTCATGACGGGGTTAAAGCCGTCGTTATCGAGGTGGAGGGTGTCGGCATGGTGGCCGGCGGAGGTCAAGGCTTTTTGCACCGTTTGCAGGATGGCGTTGCAGAAGCTACCCTCATAGGGGTGGTTGAAGACGATGGCGTATCTCATATTCTTTTTTCTACAAAGCTCTTGCATGGCGAAGCCGGGGACGATAACAATTGTTAAGAATTGCGGCTCCGGATACGGCTGAGGGAAACGGGGGTGATACCCAGGTAACTGGCGATGAGGTGCTGGGGAATGCGCCGGACGATCTCGGGATGTTCTTCGAGCAGGCGGAGGTAGCGTTGTTGCGGAGTGTCGCGGATGCGGGAGAGGAAGAGGGCGAAGTAGTGTTCCAGTCGCTGGTAGATATTTTCTTCTACGAGCGCTTTGAAGCCGGGTGCCTCGGCGAGCATTTTTACGAAGTCTGTCTTTGTGATGACCAGGAGGGTGCAGGGCTCAATCGTCTCCAGGTTAAAGAGGCTGGGGCGGCCCGTCCGGAAGCTTTCTATGGAGGAGACGCCCTGGTTCTCGAAGAAGAACTGGAAGGTGATGTCTTTTCCGTTGTCGTTGAACCAGAGGCGCAGGCAGCCCTGGTGGATATAGTAGGCCTGTCGGGCGACCTCCCCTTCCTGCAGCAGGATGGTCTTTGCGGGAACGTGTATCTCCGTGAAGGAGTCTTTGAAGGCTCCCCAGTTGGGGTCGAAATGGGGGTTGTTGTCCATGTCCATAAGGCCTAAAGGTATTATAGCTTTTTGAATCGTATGGCCAGTCCGCCGCCTGCGGCCATTGGAATAGTCAGGCTGTCCGTGGCTTTAACGGTGCGGGTCTCCGTGATCAGGTTATTGGGATGGATTGCGGCGTCGGGGGCGTCGCTATAAATGGTGGCTTCGTAATGGCCGGGGGGCAGGAAGCTCAGGGAGAGCCTGGCGTCGCGGGTCGTGCTGTTGTTGATGGCGCCGAGGAACCAATCAGTTGTTTTCCGTCGGGCGATGGCCGCCCATTGGCCGGGGATTGCGATGGGCACGCGGGTCTCGTCCCAGGTGCCGGGCACCGCCCTTATGAAGTCGAAGCCATCCTGTCCTTCGTAAGCGGCGGGGTTGTCGCAGACCATCGGCAGGTAGGATTCCAGCACGATGTACATGGCCAGCATATGGCAACGGGTACCCAGTACCAGCGGATGGGTGTAGTGGGCCTTGTAACCGGTGGTAGTCACGGCGCGGAAACCGCCGAGGTGATAGTCGGTGGGGCCCGCCATCCCTCTTGTGAAGACGACGTTGAGGTCATCATCGGGTGTAATAGGATTTCCCCATTTATCATTTTCGTAATTGAGCGTGCCTTCGCGTGTGAGTTCGTTTGGCCAGGTCCGGAGGAGGCCGGTGGGTTTGTAGGCCCCATGGAACTGGATATGCAAGTGGTGGAGGGCGGCTTTGCGCAGGATAGCGGCCTGGATATTCACCATCTGCTGGTCGTCGCGATCCATGAAGTCGACCATCATGCCTTTCACGCCCCATTTCTCGAATTGTGCGAATGCCGTATCAATGTGTGGCCAGAGGGCTTTCCAATGGACCCAGACGCGGATGCCTACTCCTTTGGCGGCAGCGTAGTCGCAGATCTTCTTCATGTCCAGTCCGGGGAGGGCCCGGGCGGGATCAGAATGGGGCCCGGGCTGATAACTATCGCCGTCGTTGGTGTACCAGGCGATGCCGCCGTAGCCGATGACCGTATGGTATTCGATGCCATTGCGGGCGCAGAAGTCAATATAATATTTATTGGTTTCGAAATTGATGCCGGGGGGAAAGCTGGTGTCGGGGACGATGTCACCATTCCACCAGTGAAAGTCCGTTTTTCCGGGGTGGATCCAGGAAGGGTCTTTGATGGCGCAAGGGGCGTTGAGGTCGGTGAGTAGATTCGATTCGAGGAAGGCGCCGGGTCTGGGGCCAATGAAGAGGACGCGCCAGGGGGTTTGATGGGGCAGGATGGCTTTGACCCTGGTCGCGGTGATGCCGGCGTTTGGCTTTGAGAGAGAAGTTGGTCCTCCGGGGAGGGGGGACAATTCGCTTTGCAGGATGCCGTTGTGCCTGATGAGGTACATGCCCGAGTAGTCCGATAGCTGTGCCTCGGTGATGACCATGTACAATTTCGCAGCGGGGTACTCCAGGAAGACGGGGGTGTCCATGAGGGTATCGGCCTTCACCATACTAAGTGGAAGGCGGGTGTATCTGCCTTCGTGGGAAGTGGTGAAGCCGGGGAGGAAGGAGGCCAGGAGGATGGGGTCGCCATCGGGCCGGAAGCCGGTATGTTCCGCGAGCAGGTCATAGCTTCTCCAATTGGTTTGTCTGGGGAAGACCCAGCGGAAGGCCAAACCATCATTATAGAGTCGGACTACGAGCGTGATCTTGCGGTGGCGGCCTTGCGATTCTTGCAGGGGAATAACAGCTTCGTTAAATCGGTCGGACACGCTGCTGTTCCTGCCAATGGGGAGCGTATATTCATCCCGGCCTTCCCGGTAAATCGGGTCGAGCATATGAAGTCCGGGACCAATCACCGATGAAGATGGGCGATTACCCGATTCGTGCGATCCATTCTCCGATTCGTGGAAGACGAGGGTGAGGGGTGAGGCAACGATCATCGGGGCATCCGCGTACCATATGCTGTAAATGGGGCAGCTGTCAGTGAGTTGGAAGGCGAATCGAATTTTTCCGTCCGGCGAGTGGAGTTCGGGTTCTTTTGCAGAACAGGCCGAAGCCAGAGAGATACCCGTCAGCAGGAGAAGTCCGTGAAAATGCCGGAGGGCCATGTGCATTTTTAAGGAAATATACTTAATAAATGAAATACCATATCGCCCTATATCTCGGCCTGGCGGGCTGTCTGATGGCGCGGGGTCAGCTACCGGGCTTCCCGCTACATGCGAATGGGTTGCTTTATAGTGATACGCTTATGGGGCAGCTTCGGCATCTTGCCGATTCCATGATAGCAAGACCGAGACCAGCCGGCCGGGCAGGGGATTATTATTCGATCAAACAAACTACCGGCCGGCTGGTACGGGTGGACACGGGGAATGTCAATGGTGCTTTCGACGATCTCCGCAAGGGAATCTCGTATACCGCTTTCGTCGGCAAGTATTCGCAGGCGGATACCAATAACAGGATACTGGTGATACTGAATGAGGCGCCGGGTTACCAGGTGGCGGGAACTGCCGCCTATTATAAAGTACTTCCCGAAGGCGAGGATTATAGCGCCAGCAGGATCATTTTGGTAACGGATGAAGATTACCGGCCACTGACAGGTGTGGAGCACAGCTACTATCCGGAAAAGGTGGGCATCAATGGCAATTGTGTTTACTATCTCAGTTCGGAACAGCACACTCTTCGGAAAAAGAATAGCCAGGATGCCTATACTTTTGCTTTTTTTCTTGACGGGGTTCCCAAGGCTTCCCGGCTCCCGGAATCGGCTATGGAACTTATTCGGTGGCGGGACAAGGTAGTGGATACGGCCATCGACGTCTATTATAAAGACGCCCCATGGGTCAGCATCGATTTCCGGGACCTGGAGTTCGGGCCGGCGCAGAAAGCCTTTGACGCCTATGTCGAGCGGAAAGGCGATTCAATGGCTGCGCTCTACCGGCCTACTCATCCTTATCAAGATCCACGCAATGCGAGGATGGAAGATTTCGAATTGAAACGCCGATATATCGACAGTCTGCAAACCGACCCCGTATTCAAACAGTTGCTGGCTGCGGCGGTAGCCGAGGTCGAGGCGAAGAATTATTATCCTTTCATTTATCTCGAGCGGTATATGGATGCTTATTCTCCGAAGGCGGCATTGGAGATCCGCCGGCATTGGAAGCATGCCACGATGGATAATTTCGATCAGCTCACACCCCGATTATATGCCATGCATATCGCTTATCTGGCTGCCGAGTTGGGGAATTGGCCGGTGTTCCTGCGGGCGCAGCTGGCGCTGGCGATCGATCCGTCGGGGCATTATCCGGACCTGACCCTACCTATGAGGCGTAATACTTATTTGCGGGAATTGGAGACGCTGAATATCGATGTAGACGAGATCCTGCTGGGAAACGAGCTGAGTTCGCCGTGGCCCGACCAGCGATTTGATCGCGCAAGACTGTTGGGCAGGGCGCTGGCGCTCGAGGGCGGGGACAGACGCCGGCTGGAGGGAACAGTGCTGAAACTCATTACTGACGCGGGTTTGGACGACTATCACCGTCTCGCCATGCATTATTTATTTTTGAACTATGAAAGCTTTCTTCCGGAGGACGGCAGGCGCAGCAAGGCTTTGGAGCGATTGAAGAAAGCGGATGACACCCTGCCCGGCTATCTATCGGCAACGGTCAAGGTGCGGGAAAAGGCGGTCTATGGTCATGCTGACCTGCCTTCGTGGTAGGGTCCGTTTTGGAATGCGGGAATGGGGTGCTGCTCCAAAACGCGCAAAAAAGCAGTTCTTCGAAGGAATTTTGAAAAATTATGCATACAGAAAAATTAAAATCTGTACTTTTAACTATTAACCCATTAAAATGAAATAATCATGGCAAAAGCTATCAAGAAGGCTGCAAAGAAAGCAGTCAAGAAAGCGGCGAAGAAAGCGCCCGCTAAAGCTCCGAAAAAAGCAGCGAAGAAAGTTGCGAAGAAAGCGGCAAAGAGAACGCCCAATGCAGCGTTCATGACGCCGCTGACACCAAGCGCTTCGCTTCAGGAAGTAATTGGCAGCAAGCCTTTACCCAGGACGGAGATCGTCAAAAAGATCTGGGATTACATTAAAAAGAACAACCTGCAGGATAAGAAGAACAGGCGCATGATCAATGCAGATGCCAAGCTGAAAGTTGTGTTCGGCGGCAAGGAACAGGTTTCGATGTTCGATCTTGCCAAGATCGTAAGCAAGAACGTGAAGTAGTTGATTCGACCGGTGCTTGCACCGATCGAGTCTAAAAATTGGGAGCCTGCCATCGGATGATGGCAGGCTTTTATTTTTTTAGAGGTCTACTTCCAGCTCCTGGCCGGCGATAGCGTAGAAGAAGTTCTGAAGTTGGTGGACATACCTGATCGGGACGCGCGTGCTTGTGGTATGCCTCAGGCGTAAGCCTTCTTCCGAGAACAAGAAGTCCGTATGTTCGTTTCCGTGGGAAATGATCCATTCGTCGCGGACGAAATTCCGGAAGCCGCATTTTTCCAGGATCTGTGGGGTGAGTTTAACCGGTTCGATGTCCTGAAGCCCTGCTTCTTTTACGGTCTCGACCACATAAGTAGTGTAGGACTCGTTGTAGTTGTTGGAGCCACTGACTTTGGCGAGCTGCCGCCTGTTGACGTTTAAAGTTGTGTCGTAAGCGATACTGGTGCCGAGTATCTGCTGTACTGTGATGACCTCACCTCTTTTGTTGTAGACTTTGTTGCCGTAGCGAAGATCTTTTGCGTGTAACATAGAGTTCCTTTTACAATGAAGAAATAGCATGGATGGATTATCACATGGTATTTCATGGGCTTGAACTCTATGGAGTGGATTAATTGAGGTAAAAGTAATAGCCGGAGCCCGAATTTGCAAATGTCCGGTTCCCCGACGGCGCCAAAAAAAGACCCTATTTTACAGAATAAATTGACTTTCAGGGCGATTAGGGCCGCGAATTGGTGGATAAAAAGTGGGGTCCGGGCCTGACCGGCAGGGTCATTCGGCGGCGACGAGGAGGTTTTGTATATTTAGTCCGATGAATATCACCTTCCATACCCCGGGTGGCCCGTTGAAGGACTTCGTGGAATACATCGGTTTTCTCGGCGGGTATGCCATCGGGAACGGGATCGCCTTTCCGCGTTCGAACCAGGTCATTATCATCAATGTAGGGGATCATTTTTCGGTTTCGGATGTCTATTCGCCGATCGCCGTGAAAACGGAAGTCGGGCATACTGTCTGGATCAACGGAAAGCAGGGGGTGCCCTACCTGTTGACGAACAAGGGCGTGACGGCGATGTATGCCATTGGGATAAAGCTGGGGATGCTGCCTTTTGTTGCGGGTTTACCGGCGATCGAAACCAATGATGCGGCGCTTGGTGCCGAACATTGGGTCTCCATGGACAGTCGTTTTTTGAGGGAGCAGCTATTGGGCTGTACGGATGTGCATACAGGTTTCGGGTTGATCGAAAATTATCTGCGGAAGCTGATCGGCAGAAAGGATCTGTCGGCGGTCAACAAAATAAAATGGTTAAGCGAAGCGGTTCCTGTGCGGAGGGTGGAGGATATCTGCCGGGTGCTGGGTGTCTCGAGAAAAAAATTGCGAAACGAGGGGCAACATTATTTCGGTGGTCCGGTGCGGGAGATACAGGGCATCCTGCGGTTCAACCACACGCTGACCATGATCGCGAGGCAAGACGCGATGACCTTATCCGCGCTTCATAATTATTATGACCAGTCGCATTTCATCCGCGACTTCAAGGAGCGGGCGGGGATCACCCCGCTGCAATACAGGAGGTTGTGCCAACAATTCCCTGCGATCCGGCACACACCGAATTTTCTTCCGATGGAGCAGGAAACATTTTTACAATTTATTTCCTGAAGCCAGCCTTACCTTGGGTCTTCACTAAAACAATTATCATGGCGGCATTACAAGGCAACCCGGTCGTTCACTTCGAGGTCGGCTGCCGGGATCTGGAAAAGACCTCTTCTTTTTATACCGGACTATTCGGTTGGACGCCACTAAGCGTACCCATGGCGACCTTATTGACCACTAATGCTGCAGAGGGCATCCAGGGCCATATAACGGCGTTGGGGCATGAGCCGCATCAGTACGTGACGTTTTACATACAGGTGGACAACATCGTCGAGTGCCTGGAGCGGATCGTGAAAACCGGCGGGAGGAAGCTGGTGGGCCCGGTTCCTTTGCCGCCCAACAGGCAATTTGCGTGGTTCGCCGATCCCGAGGGGAATATGGTGGGGTTGGTGGCGGATCTTGTGCAGTGACGCACTAGGGCTCTTCCGGTTCATCGTTCCGCAATCCCTGGGAAGCCATTGTCGCGCTGACCGTAAGATCGGACATGGTGCAGTTCGTTTCTGAAAGTGCAGCCCTTATTTGTGTGGCCAGGATGACGCGGGATGCCGTAACCTCCACTTGCATCTTTCGCAGGTTAACAGTGACAGTCGCGACGCCCGGGATTGCGGACAGACCATGTCTGACGACTGAGACGGCGCCGCTATCGTGCATGCCTGCGATGCGAAATTTGTGAACAATGATTTTCGACATTATCGGAAGGTACGCCGATTAGGACGGGAAAGCTAATAAATCTGCGCGGCGCTATTCGTAGAGCTTGTAGAGTGCGTAAAGGACTTTTCTGTCAGTCTGGCTCCAGGTGCGTGTGGTGTCCTGCTCGAAATGCCGTTTGAATGCGAGGGTGGCTGCGCTGCTGTCGCGGGTGTCGTAGCCGATAAGGCGGAGGGCGGTGAGGCTGGCGAAGTTGCCGGGCGGGGAAATATTGGTGGTATCGGCCCACCACAGGCCAAAGCCTTTATCCGCCAGTTGTTTCCAGGGGAAGATGGCGCTGGGGTCGTTCTTGCGGGTGGGGGCGATGTCGCCATGGCCGATAAAATTAGCGGCGGGGATGTTATAGGTGGTCTTTAGCCTGGTGAGCAGGTGCAGGAGGCTATTGATCTGGACGTCGGGAAAGGGTTCGGATCCATCGTTGTCGAGTTCTATGCCAATTGAGATCGAGTTGACATCCGTTATGTTGCCCCACTTGCTGACGCCGGCCTGCCAGGCCCGCAGGTAATCGTTGAGCATATGGTGGACCGTCCCGTCGCGGCAGATAACATAGTGTGCGCTGACCTGGGTTCGGGTCTGGGTAAATGTTTGGAGGGTCTGGGGACAGCTGGTTTGGGCTGTGTGGTGGATGATCACGAAGTTAGGCTTGCGCAGATTGAAGTTCGTTGTTCCAACCCACCAAGCTGGTGTCGGGACCGAGTCTGCGCCTACGGGTAAAGGAGACTGGCTGATCATGCGAGCGTATATTCTGGCTGAATCTTTATATGCTTTATTGGTGGTCTTGTAGGGGTTGACCTTGCATCCTGCCAGGATCAGAAGGGAAAAGAAAAGGAATCGGATGGAATGCCTCATTCCACGAATATACCATTTAGAATGCTTCGGCGATATTGATGAAGAGGCCGTTGGAGCCCTGGGCGCCGAATCCGTAGTCGACGGCCAGATTGGTCTTTGATTTTTTGTTCAGTTTTATACGCAGCCCGGCGCCGACTCCGGGCTGGATCGATTCCAGGGGCGTACCCGGGGCTGCCGAAAGGGATTCTGCGTTTACGAAAACCACCATGCCCAGGAGCCCGTTGGCGGTGAGCGCTATGCGATATTCGGATTCGAGGTAGACCATCTTCGATCCCCTGAACCTTCCCTGGATATAGCCGCGGCCGGTGTTTGAATAGACGTCCCAGGTGGTGCTGGGTAAGTCGAGGTAGGGTGGTTTACCCTCTACGATGAGCCAGTCATAGCTCCAAAAAGCCAGGACGTTTCGGGAGTCGGCGGGAAACTTCAGGTAGGTCCGGGTATCGATGATGAGGGATTGCCAGTTTTGCTGACTTCCGAGGGCCGTGAGGTTGCTCCGGAACTGAACGCCGGCGTAGATACCTCTGCTGGGGTTGATAGAGTTATCGCGGTTGTCATAAACGGCATTCACGATAAAACCCGAAGCAAATTCCTTGGCAGCCGAGTCGTATTTTTCAAAGTCCGAGCGTTTCCCGTTGGACAGGGGGTGGTCGACGATCTTCCATTGGACTTCCATCATATAACCCAGGCCGGCAAAGAAATTGGGGACGATCGCGTGTTGTACTACTTCGGCGAAACGGATAAAATAATAGTCCAGGAGTTCCTGATCCTCGATGGGCGAGTTCGAGCCCAGTCCGAAAGTGGTTTGAGGATATTTGTAGAAGCGGTAGTCGCCCAGGAAATTGTAGGTACTGTTCTTCGTCCAAATATTGGATTCGACCGGCACGGTAAATTGTTTGTTCTGCGTGTACGCGGCACTGGCGGTGACGGTGGACAACTTGGCATTGGGGTTGGTACGAAAGGCCATGTTCCCCGATAACGTGCCGGCCGTTTTTGTAGTGAGGGTATATCCGACGGCCGGCAGACCCGAAAAAGTCGGCTTTACGACCAGCGAGTCGTCTAGCTTGTTCTTCCGAATGTTTCTGGGCTTAAGGATTTTTCTGACAACGTCGGTGATATCTATTTGCCGCACTCCGGCGGACGAGACGGCCGTATCTATGGCTGCGCTGTCGCTAGCCGTTCTGCCATGGAAGACATCCTTTACCTGAGCACGTAAAACTATGGGGAACACGAACAAGAGCGTGAATAAGATACCTTTTATGGTGGGAGTTTTTTCAAAAGTACTACAAGGCGCCGCGGCATTTGTTAACAGCCGGTTAATCGGCCGTTAACAAGAATTGTTGTCGCTGTTGTCCATTCGGTTTTGGTTCACTTGTTAGGATCATGCAGGAATATACCGGCCGCGCATGGCGCGGCCGGTATAATAGCTTAGTGCGTGTCCTGGTAAAGGCGGAAGTAGAGTGCCTTTCTGAGGGAGATGTACGCTGCCTTGAGGTCGTTTTCGGCCTGGCCTTTGTGGCCGCCGAAGTCATCCGGGGCATCGTGCAGTGCATGCATGGACTTTTCGATGTCGTGCATGGCCTTGGTAATGTTGGGATGGGCTGCTTCCTCCTGTTGCATCAGGTTTACTTCAGCGGGAGCAGGGGGTCTGGTGCCGATGATGACTTCGATAGCGATGTGAGGTTGAGCCTGTGAAACCGCAGTCAATAACAATAACAACGAAAGGGAAAATACCAGTTTTTTCATATGTTTTATTAATGGTTGAACGCAAGAAACGGTGGGTTGCGCGCTTTTATTTCTACCCAATTGTTAATGGCCCACGAAATAATTGCAACCGGTATGCAACCTTTGGTTGTTTCCGAAGTACTTTAAGTATGCTAAAGAACTACTTTATCACGGCCTGGAGAAGTCTCTGGAAGCGGAAATTCTTCTCCCTTATCAATGTGCTTGGTTTGTCGATCGGCATCAGCGCTTCGCTGGTGATCTGGCTGATCGTCAACTATGAGTTTTCCTACGATCGTTTTGAGTCGGACCGGGGTCGGATCTACCGGGTAGTGATCGATTTGAGCTATCGGGCCGGAGGGTCGTTCTTTGTGGCCGGGGTGGAGAATCCCATGCCGGAGGCGGTGGCTAAGGAAGTGGGGGGGCTTGACCTGGTGGTGCCTTTCCGCACCTGGAGCTACGATGCAACGATCAGCTTGCCGGCTGCGAAAGGCGGCAAACCTACGGTTTATAAGGATTTGAAAGATGTCGTCTTTGCGGACGATGCCTATTTCAAGCTGCTGCCCTATGAGTGGCTGGCGGGGTCAAGACGGGTCAATTTGGATCAGCCCTTCCGGGTGGTTTTGACGGCCTCACGTGCGCGGCTCTTTTTTCCGGGGCTGAGTGCAGAGCAGGTGATCGGCCGGCAGATCGTTGTAAAAGACACGATCCCGTTGACGGTGACCGGGGTAGTAAAGGATCTACGGCGGGAAACGGATTTTACTTTTGGAACATTTATTTCCCGCGCCACGCTTGAAACACCGGCTTTTCGTCCCGATGACGGTGATCCCTGGACCAGCATCAGTCATGAGTCGCAGCTTTTTGTAAAACTGTCCCCGAATGCCACGGTGGGGCAGATCGAGGAGCAGCTTGCGGTCTTGTTTAAGAAATATCATCCGTATGACAAAGATGGTATTGGTTTCCTGCACCGGCTGCAACCGTTGAGCGAGCTGCACTTTAGCGACCGTTACAAAAATTTCGACCATCGCCGGGCGCATCGTCCGACGCTTTTTGCGCTGCTGGCCGTTGCCGGCTTTTTGTTGTTATTGGCCTGCATTAATTTTATTAACCTGATGACGGCGCAGGCTTCGTTGCGGGCGAAGGAGATCGGGATCCGCAAGACTATGGGCAGTTCCATGCGGCAATTGATGGGGCGATTCCTGGGAGAGACCTTTTTGCTGACGATCGCGGCGACACTGTTGTCGGCGTTGGTTGCACCGCTGTTGCTCAAGGCATTTGCTGATTTTATTCCGCCCGGTCTTTCGTTGGCCGCGCTTTGGCAGCCCGGGACAGTGTTGTTTTTGGCGATGTTGGTGTTGAGTGTGACCCTGCTGGCGGGTGCGTATCCTGCTTTTGTGCTGTCGGCGGGGAAGCCGGCGCTTGTGCTTAAAAACAAAGTAATGGCGGGCCCGGGGCGCGGTGTGCTGCTGCGGAAGTCTCTGACGGTCGCACAGTTTGTGGTCGCGCAGGTGCTGATCATCGGGTCGATCATTGTCGCCAAACAGGTCAGCTATTCGCTGAATAAGGATTTGGGGTTCAAGAAAGATGCGATCCTTATCTTTTCAGCACCTTACGTGCCCGATTGGAAGAAATTCGCTTTGATGGATCGTATCAAGGCGCTTCCGCAGGTGCGTATGGTGAGTCTGTCGAGTTTCGCGCCGACGTCGGCGAACAACAATATCGAGACCCCGATCTACCGTGATGGGAAGAAGGAGATAATGACACGAGTGCTAACCCGTTATGTGGATTCCAACTATATGAAGTTATACGGGCTGCGGCTCGTGGCGGGCAGGCCCCTACCCTATAGCGATACGTTGGGCGGACTGCTCGTCAATGAGACCTATGCGCATGCTTTGGGGTTTGTGAGTTCCGAGGATGCGGTTGGCAAGACGATCGTCCATCGGAATAAGCCGCGGCAGATCCTTGGGGTGGTCGCCGACTTCCACGAAAAAAGCCTGCATGAGCCGATCCAGCCCATGGTCATGGGGATGTGGCCCGGTCAGGAATTCGATCTGAGTGTGGCTTTGAAAGCGCAGGATGAGGCGGAGACGGTATGGGCATCGGCTATTGCCGGTATAGCAAAAGAGTGGAAGGCCGTCTATCCGGATGTTGATCTGCACTATCGTTTTCTTGATGAGACGATCGCCGAGCTTTATACGGCGGATAAGAACATTACGCACCTGTTGTTTTGGGCGACGACGCTGTCGATCATCATCAGCTGTCTGGGTTTAAGTGGGCTGGTCCTATACATCACCACACAGCGGGCGAAGGAGATCAGCATCCGGAAAGTTGTGGGGGCTTCTGTTCCGCAACTTGTTTCCTTACTATCGGTAGATTTCCTGAAGCTGGTGGCCATTGCGTTCGCGATCGCGGTCCCGATCGGCTGGTATGGTGTTCATGAATGGCTGGACAGTTTTGCCTATAAAACGGAATTGAGCGGCTGGAATTTTCTGGCGGGGGGGTTGATCATGTTGGCGATCGCCATGTTTACGCTGGGGCTGCGGACGGTCAAGGCGGCGAATGCCAATCCGGTGGATAATCTGAGGGCGGAATAAGACCTTATACGGGCCAAGGCAGTCGAATTTTGGAAGAGTGGCGGTTTATGCGGATTTTCGCTTTCATGAAATACGGGTGTCAAAAAGTACGGTGGGTATTAGCGGCATTGCTGCTGTTGTCCATGGGGCGGGGGTATGGACAGGAAACGGCCGTACCGGCTTCGATACAGGTTCCGGCGGGCAGTAAATTGCTCCTGCGGGTGGAAGGCCGGGGGGTGCAGGTGTATACGTGTCAGGTGTCGGCTGCGGATACGACTCAATATGTTTGGGTATTGCTAGAGGCCAAGGCCATTTTATATGCCGGAGCCGAATACGGGGAGAAGGCCGTGCGCCATTATTTTAATGCCAAACATCACCCGGTATGGGAGACTGAGGATGGATCCAGTGTTGAAGGGACTAAATTGCAGCAGTCGGATGCGCCGGATGCGGGGGCCATCCCCTGGTTATTGTTGAAGGCCAGTTCCAGCTCCGGGACGGGCCCGATCGTATCGACCGCCTATGTACAGCGGATCAATACCAAGGGCGGGAAAGCGCCTGCGGAGAGAGCGGATGTGCGTCAAAAGGGAGAGAAAATCGAAGTAGCGTACAGCGCAGAATATTTGTTTTATGCCAATAAATAGCCTAACAAAGCCTTTGGCGCTTGTAGCAATCTTATTGGCGATCTCCTTTGCCGGAAAAGCGCAGTTGAGCCAGCAGGAAGAGGACAGCATTCAGCAGCGCTATTCGGCTGAGCTGCGGGTTACGGGGAAGACTTTTGTCGCGTATTTCAGGCCGCATTATAAGCAGATCTACTCGATGCCGGAGCGCGCCTTTCTGAGCAAGATAGATTCGGCCAGGGATGCTTTTTTTCGGGTCTTGAAAGGCTATATGCACCGGTTGGACTTTGACTTCGCGCAGGAGCAGAACCTGGAGATCAACTATTATTTTGACAAGATGCTGGCGGAGTATCCGTATACCCATGAGGTATTCACCGGCGAGGTGGCGCCGGCCAAATCGAAGCTTATAGACCGATTGGATAAGAACCTGCCTGACTTCAACAAACCAGACTACCTGGAAAAGTCGGATTTCACCGATTATGCCCGGGCCTATTTTTCGTATTTGATCTATGTAGAACTAAAGAACCCGCGCTATCAGAACGCAGATAATCGGAATCTCCAGGCGATCTGGCGTCTTCTCCCGCTTTATTTAACCGATCGGGCCTGTCTGGCATTCTGGCAATACGATTATCTGTCCTATCATATCGACAACCTGGGGATCAAAGACATCGATGAGATCTACCGCGCTTATACCGCCACTTGTGACGACACTGCCAATCTGCGGAAGATAACAGCGCTTTATGCGGCGGATTCCATTGGAAGAACGGATCATTTGATCAAAGTATACAAGCAAGCGGGGCCGTTCAAACTGGATCTGCATCTTTTTCTGCCTCCCGGCGATCCGGGCGGCAAGAAGCGGCCGGTGATCGTCTTTTTTCATGGCGGCTCCTGGTCCGAGGGCAAGCCGGACTGGTTCTTTTACAATTGCCAGGGGTATTCGCAAAAGGGTTGGGTGGCCTGTGCCGTGGAATACCGGGTCTATGGCAGGGAGGGGACGCTGCCTTTTGAAGCGGTTAAGGATGCCCGATCGGCCATTCGCTGGTTAAGACAGCATGCCGAAGAATATGGGATCGACACCAACAGGGTGGTAGTTTCGGGCAACTCGGCGGGCGGCCATCTGGCGCTGACCTGCGCCATGGCGGATAAATGGAATGAAGCGACGGACGATCTGCGTTATAGTCCGGTACCCAACCTGATCATGGTCAATTCGGCGGTATACGACCTGACCGATCAAAACACGGCCTGGATCAGGAAAGATCTGACCGACAAAGACCTGGTCAAGAGTATTTCGCCCAACTTTCTTGTTCATGGCGGTTTGCCGCCTATGCTGGCCATTCACGGCACCAGTGATGGGAATGTCCCTTTTGCCACTGCGGAAAAATTCAAGGATGAGATGGTGAAAGCGGGCAATAAGCTGGAATTTCATCCGATAGCTGGCGCGCCGCATTTTATCTGGTTAGATACGAAATTTCAGGATGAAGTGGGCAATACCCGGATACAATTCTTACAAAAATCAGGGTATTAGGGGCAGCAGTTCGATCAGGTTGTCGACGATATAACCTGGATTCGCAGATTCGAGTTGTTGTCTTGTATGGGCGCCTGTGGTAATGCCGATGTTCAGGCTGGCGCCTGCGTTCCTTCCCTCTTCGATATCGATGACCGAGTCGCCGACTTTCGCTACTTCCCGGGCGTCGGTGATGCCGGCGCGTTGCATGGCGAGCACGATCATATCGGGGTGGGGCCGGCTTTGTCTAACGTCGGTGGCGGTGACGAGGTCGTCAAAGGTTTCGCCTTGTTTCCAACCTAGCTTTTCGATCAGGGATTGTGCCGTCTGCCGGTTGTAGCCTGTATTGAGTACGACGCGGACGTTTTTTTGCCGGAGTGCCTGAAACAGTTTTACGGCATTATCCTGGGGGAGGATCTCGTGTTCCTCATAGGCTTTTCCGAGAAGGTAGATAAAGCGGTGGTAGATGCTGTGGATGATGTTGTCGTCCTGATTGGGCGTGTATTTTTTCATGATCGCCCGCAGTGCGTCCAATTTTTCCATGCCCGCGCCTTCTGCCAGGACCTGTTCGAGTGTGACGTTAAATCCGGCTTCGAGGATCGCCCGCTGCAATGTTTTATACACCAGCATGTTCTCGTTCACTGTTGTGCCGGCCATATCGAAAACCACCATTCGTATCATTGCAATTTAGTTTTATTCGAAAATACCAATTACCGGGTCATTTTTTCAGGAAACCCTGGAGGTCCAGCCAATCGCCCAATCTGTTTATCCAGGTGTCAGAAGGCTGGTGCTGTTTGTTCATCCCGAAACCGTGTCCTCCTTTTGAGTAGATGTGCAGTTCTGCGGAATGGCCTGCGGTCAGCCATTTACTATATAGCGCGATACTCATCGGGACAAGGTGATAGTCATCATCGGTTGCCGCAGCGATAAAGAGGGGCGGGGCGTCGTTTTTGATCGTCATCGGCAGGGTTGGGGGAACATAAGGATAGATCGGTGCGACGAAGTCGGGCTTATTGTCGCTGGTGTAGTCAAAGGCGCTGGCGGTGGCCAATGTGCCCCCGGCCGAAAAACCGATGATCCCTATCCTGTCGGGGGAGATACCGAAATCCCGTGCGTGTTGCCGGGTGTATAGCAGGGCTTGTTTGCCATCCGCGATGGCCATGGGCACGACTGGGGTGAGCAACTGGCGGGATCTGGCGGTGTCCTTGATCCGCTCATTCTTTTCCTGCATGGGGTGGGTAGTTTCGCTGTGGACGACCCGGTAAAGCAGGACGAAGGCGGAAACGCCTTTCTTATTCAGCCATTCGGCCACGTCTGACCCTTCCGTTTTAGTATGGAGGTAGCAAAAAGACCCGCCGGGGCAAATGATCACCGAGGTTCCGTTGGCAAGGACGGGGTCGGCGGGGAAAAAAACCAGGACCGGTTGTACGATGTTATAGGTTAGCGGGTCGCCGGGAATGGAGGAGCTGTCTACTTGTGAATGCCAGGTCCAGTTCTCCGAACCCGGGGCGATGCCGGGCCAGATGGGGAAAGTTTGTTGTGCGTTACCAGTCGTTGCAAAGACCAATAAGACCAATAAAGCGATGGTATTTTTCATCGAAGTAAAGATTGGTTTTATTCAGACAAACCTTCGCGATGAAAAGTGGAATTAATGGTAGCTTAATATTATGTATATTTAACCCGTCTTTCGTGGCGGCGGAATATTAAAATGACAAATTGTATGAGTGTCATTCACAATAAGGATATAGGAACGAAACAGAAAGCGCTTGCCATTAATCTTGATCCACAGGTTTACGGGTCCTTTTCGGAGGTCGGCGCCGGCCAGGATGTCGCCGCGAATTTTTTTAAAGCGGGCGCTTCCTCCGGTACGATCGCGAAAACGATGTCGGCATACGACATGACCTTTTCGGATGCCATTTACGGTGCGCAGAAGGGCCGGCGCTATGTGAGCGAGGCAAGGCTGATCGCCATGCTGGAGAAAGAGTATGGCCTATTGATCGAGCGGCTTGCCGAGAAGCGGGGCGAAAAAACACATTTTTTTGCTTTTGCAGATACGATGTCGGCGCTCAATTACCATAAGACGAATGAGGGGCATGGCTGGATGGGTGTCCGTTTTCAGCTGGAGCCGAACAGAGCGTTCAACGACGTCGTGATCCACGTGAAATTGCTGGACAATGACAATGTCCTGCAACAGCAGGCTGTCGGCATCCTTGGTGTCAACCTGATCTACGCCTGTTTTTATTATCATACGCAGCCTACGGTCTTTTTGCAGTCGCTGATGGACAACCTGTCGACGGATGGTATACAGATCGATATGATCCGCTTCGAGGGTCCGGATTTCAGCAAGGTGGATAACAGGCTGATGAGTCTGCACCTGGTGAAGTATGGGTTTTCGGATGCCGCCTTGTTTGGCCCGGATGGCAAGAATATGCAGCCTTCGGAGGTTTTGTACAAAAAGCATATCGTGGTAGTGCGGGGCCGGTTCCGGCCCGTCATCAATGTACATCTGGATATGCTGAACACGGGTGTCAAGCAGTTTATGCAGGAACCCGATGTCGACAAGGAGAATGTCGTGGTCATCACGGAGTTGACCCTGCAGGCCTTAAAAGAAAGGAACGCGGAGGCGACGGCCGAGATCGACGAAAAGGATTTTCTGGACAGGGTTGATATCCTCTGTGCGCTGGGGCAAACCGTACTGATCTCCGATTTCCATGAGTATTACAAGTTGGTGGCCTATCTGTCGAACATCACGAAACTAAAGATGGGGGTGGTCATGGGCTACCCCAATCTCGAGTATATTTTTGACGAGGCGCATTATCAGGGTCTTCATGGCGGTATCCTGGAATCCTTTGCGACGCTCTTCAGCAGGAATGTGAAGCTTTTTATTTATCCCACCCTGCGCAACGGCATTATTTATAATTGTCTGCGTTTCAACTTACCTTCTCACCTGGTCGATTTGTACCGCTACCTGATCGCCAATAATAAGATAGAAGATATCCGCCACTATAAGGAAAGCAACCTGCAGATCCAAACGGACAAGGTGTTGGATCTGATCAAGCAGGGGGCAGAAGGCTGGGAGGAATATGTGCCGGCCGAAGTGGCGGCGATGATAAAGGAACGTTGTCTTTTTGGCTTCCATTGTGAAGTGAAACCCGCTAAGAAAAGTTAGTTACCAGCATCCACCCTTTGATCGCATAATCACTTCAAAAATTTTTGCGATGAACCCGAATGCTATCTATCGTGTGATGCTGACTGTCTGCGGCGTCCTGTTCTTTGTATCCTTGCAGGCTCAAATGGACATAAGCGGCGACTGGGTTGGAAAGGTCTACGATCAGAACTCGTCCTGGTATTATGAGCTATCGCTGGTGAAGACGGGGCCAAACACCTATTTTGGACTAGATTCGTTTTGCCTGGAACAAAAGACGAACAAGATGCCTCTCCCGGTGGGATTTACCGTGAAGCAGGCACTCGTAGCCACTTTCAACAACGGGGTAGTGGTGTATTCCGATGTAAAGAATATGGGGCAGAATTTCCCGCAGGTCGTAGAGAACCTGCGGCTGGTGAAAGATGGCGACAGTTCGGCTATCGTCAACAACAATCCGGCGACGGCCCAGCGAAAGGTATTTTTGAAACGGGTGAGCATGGACCTGTCGCCTGCACTGGCGGCTATCGTCACCGCCAATAAGGCGGCGATCGTCGCCAATACGATAACGGACTCCACCCTGGAGATAGAAAGCATCACCTACAAAAGCTCCAACAACAATTCAGTCCTTCGCTATAACGATCATGGGCAGATGACCATCAAGCTGCGAAATCATGCAGGCAGGGACCTGAGCAATATACAAGTCAGCGCGGTCACGGCAGAGGGGGTCAACGGGCTGATCGGCTATGATCATTTCAACGGAAACCTCAACCTCGCGAAGAACAGCGAGAATACCTTTAACGCCCCGGTCAACACCAATTTTTCCGTGCCGCGGGATTCGGTTCATTTTACGATGTCGTTCAAATATAATGGCTTTACGGTCCAGCGTCCCTTTGCACTTGCGACGGAGTCTTATTTTACGACCAGTGAGGTGAGCGTTCCCGCCTATACTTCGCCGCGGATGCAGGCGGTGTCGGGGTACTACGGGTTTCTGAACGGGCCTTTTACGGACGTGGCCAAATCCCTGGACGGGCTCGCGGCCGGGGGAGACAAAATGGCGGCAATGTGGAAAGCGGTCTTTCTGTCGATGGGATATGGGGGCTTTACAATCGACGAGGACAAAGGCTATGCGATCGGCAGGACGTGTATCAAGACGGTGGAAGAGAAAGCGCGGAACGGCGATGGGGAGGCGCTTTTCCTGATGTTCTATGCCTGTCAGATGGGGCTGGAGGGTGAAGATGCCAGGGCGCTGGCGGTCAATTTCCTGGAGAAGAGCGCCAAGGCGGGGTTCAAGCCCGCCATCTACGACTATGCGTTGCAGTTTACCCAGCACCGGGAGTATGCAGCCGCTTTCAAATACCTGAATCAGGCGTATGCCGCTGGCGTGAAGAAGGCAGCAAACGTGATCGGCTATATGTATGAGCGGGGACTGGCGGTAGCCAATGACAACGATTCCGCCATAGCCTGGTATAAAACAGGGATGGCTTTTGGCGATCCTGACGCCGTGCTTTGGTATGCCAAACTGGTCGCCAAGGGACATGACAATAGTCCGCCCGATATCAACAAGGCGCTGGCAATATCGAACGAAGCGGCCGCGAAGAATTGCACGGATGCCATGATCTTCAATGGCGAGACCTTTTTAGATGGCAAGCAGGGTGTAGCCCGCAGTATCCCGACGGCGATCAAGTGGTTCAGGGCAGGCGCGGATGAGGGCGACCGGCAGGCGATGCTGGCGTTGGGGGAGACCTATTTGGTTGATGCGCCCGGCATCGTGAAGGACGAGCGGTCGGCTTTGTTCTGGATAAAGAAGGCGGCCGAGCTGGGGTCACCAAAGGCCATGGTGATGCTGGCGAGGTTCTATAATGACGGGACTGTGGGGGAGAAGGACATCATAGCCGCGAGGTATTGGTATAACCAGGCGGTGTTGAAGGGCTTTGCCCGTCAGGACAATACGGGTCTCGAGGCACAGGCGGAGACTTTTATGAACTTCTGGAAGTATGCCGATTTCAGTCCCAGCTATATCTATGTCAACGAATATGGACAAAAGGTTGCCGATGGCGATGATGGCCTGATGAATGGAATGGTATCGGGGCTGTTCGGCGCCATGGGTGCTTATTACAGCAATCACCAGGAGCTGATCAACGGGCTGGAGTTTATCTGTAAGCGGAACGGGCATAAGATCTATGGGGGTACGATATCGTCGAGCCTGGTCTCGAACCTGGAATTGCACCAGGGCCAGATCATCAATATAAAAGCGTACGGCGTGATCTCCACGGGCATGTTCTCCGGTGCGGCGAATGCCGATGGGCTAGGACCGAACTGGCCGGAATACAGGATCATTAAAGATATTCCCTGCAGCGCCGTCATGGGTGCAGTGAAAGATGCCAAATGGCAATTCATAGGACAGCATGCATTCTATACGGCACCGAAGGACGGGCCGATGGTGCTGGCTTTGAACGCCATCGACTATCGCAATTACAAGGGTTATTTCGACCTCGTGATCGATGTTCCTGAGAACTGAAATTTTTTTACATTTGATCATATGCTACTTCAAAACAAGAATGCGATCATTTATGGAGCCGGTGGCTCTTTAGGGGGTGCGGTTGCCAGGGCGTTTGCCGCTGCGGGCGCGCGCGTTTTTTTGACGGGTTACCGCCCCGAGTCGATCGAGGCAACGGCGGCCGCCATTCGTGCAGCCGGCGGGGTCGCGGAAACGGCGGTGGTGGATGGCTTTGATCAAAAGGCGGTCGGTGGGCATTTGGATGCGGTGGTCCGCCAGACCGGTTCGGTTGATATTTCCTTTAATGCAGTGGAGGTCAAAGTCTTTCAAAACAGGCCGTTGACGGATATTTCAGTAGACGATTTTGTGAGCACGATAGCCGGGACCATGCGGACCCGGTTCCTTACCGCGATAGCCGCCGCAAAGGTGATGATGCAACAGGGGTCCGGGGTGATCCTTTCGCTTACGGCCACGCCCGGTGGGATCGGTTATCCTTATACGGGGAGCTTTGCGCCTGCCTGTTGTGCTGTAGAGGGTTTTTCGAGGAACCTGGCTGGGGAATTGGGGATGTATGGCATCCGGGTGGTGAATATCCGGTCGGGAGGATCGCCGGACTCGCGGGTCTTTAAGGAAGCGATAGACAGCAACCCGGTTGAAATGGCGCCTATGATCAGGCAGATGGAGGGGGACACGATGCTGAAGAAACTGCCGATGATGGCGGATATCGCCAATGCAGCGGTCTTTGCTGCCTCCGACCTGGCAGGTATGGTAACAGGCGTCACCATCGACGTCACCGGCGGCACGACGGCCGGTTTGAACTACCGGGCGAATACAGCAGCCAACGGCGTTTGAAAGCGCACAGGGCGTGTATCGAAACCGGGCTGATCCGGGTGTGAGTGTCCGGGTGGGCGCTTGACTATCAACCAGTTCATTTTTGGCATTCGGGTTGGTGTGGGATGTCTAAAACCAATCACCATGCTGAGAGAATATGTCAAGATCGCCTGGCGCAACCTGTTCAAGAACAGGGTTTCTTCTTTTATCAATATTGGCGGACTCGCCGTGGGAATCGCCGTTGCGCTACTTACGGGCCTATGGCTGCACGACGAATTATCGTTTAACAAGTACCATACAAACTATGACCGCATTGCGGAGGTCGCCATGGCTGGCGTGACCGCCCAAGGACCGTTTATAAGTCCGTCGCTGTCCTATCCTATGGCCAACCTGTTGAGAACGGACTACAAGGAGCAATTTCTGCGGTTTGTGAGGACTTCGGACGGCGGGGGAGCCATTCTATCCCGGGGCGATAAGAACTTCCAGGTCAGCGGGCAATACATGGATGAGGGCGCTCCCGACATGTTTAGTTTGAACATGATCCGGGGAAGTCGGGCGGGGCTGGCAGATTTGCATTCGATCATGCTGGCAGCGTCGACCGCCAAGGCCATCTTTGGAGAAGCCGACCCGATTGGCAAAACCATCCTGATGGATAACAAGCTGAGCGTACGCGTTACCGGCGTCTATGAAGACCTGCCGTCGAATACGAACCTCAGCTATGTGCATTTTATCGCGCCCTTTACGTTGTTCGTAAGTGTGAATGACTGGCTCGAGAAAACAGGAAAGAATGACTGGACGAATCATTTTTTAAAGGTCTATGCGGAAATAAAGCCCGGGGCGGATTTTGCGGCCGTCGACGGCCGGATCGCCAATAGCCAGTTCGAGCATATCAAGAACATCGACGATCAAAATTACCGGGACATGGTAGCCTATCATGAAAAGGTAATGCTTTACCCCATGTCCAAATGGCACCTGGAGGCGGCGGACCGCTGGCATCAGACGGGCAGTCTATCGCCCATGGGCATGGTTTGGATGGTCTGCCTGATCGGAGCTTTTGTCTTGCTGCTTGCCTGTATCAATTTTATGAATCTGAGCACGGCCAAATCTGAGAAAAGAGCGCGGGAGGTTGGCATCCGCAAGGCGATCGGGTCGTTGAGAATACAGCTGGTCTGGCAGTTCTTTGGGGAGTCGCTGGTGATCGTGCTGGTGTCGTTCCTGTTTGCGTTGGGGTTGACGACGGGCTCGCTTGGCTGGTTCAATGAGGTGTCGGGCAAGGAGATGGTCATCCCCTGGGGAAATCCCTGGTTTTGGGCGGTCAGTGTTGTGTTTATTTTTATCACGGGGATTGTGGCGGGGAGTTATCCGGCGTTGTATCTTTCGTCGTTTCAGCCGGTGAAGGTACTGAAAGGCGCATTGGGTGCGGGGCGTGCCAGTGTTGTGCCGCGTAAGGTACTGGTCGTTTTTCAGTTCACGATCTCTGTCGCGTTGATCAACTGCACCATCATCGTTATGCGACAGGTCAACCATGCGAAGGACCGGCCTGTCGGCTATACCCGGGAGGGGCTGGTCCTGATGCCCATGACCACCGAAGATTTCTATGGCAAATATGATCTTTTCAGAAGCGAGCTGCTGGGCACCGGTGTGGTGGAGAATTTCGCGGAGTCGATGGGCAAGCCGACGGAGATAGCCAGTAACAACGGTGGTTTTGACTGGGTGGGTCGCGATGTCAAAAAAGACCAGAACTATGGCACGCTGGGCGTGTCGACTGATTATGGCAAAACGATCGGCTGGCAGTTTGTGCAGGGCAGGGATTTTTCCCGGGCTTTTGTTTCCGATTCGTTGGGAATGGTCATCAATGAAGCGGCTGCGAAGGAGATGGGATTGACCGATCCGATCGGTAAGGATATCACGTGGACCTGGTGGCAGGACCGGACGAAGGTCCTGCATTATAAGATCATCGGGGTGGTCAGGGATATGGTTATGCGGTCGCCCTATGACCCAGCCACGCCGACCGTGTTTTATTTGAAGGGGCATAATGGCGGACTTAGTTGTATAGATATCCGGGTAAAGCCAGGGGTCGCTATGCATCAGGCCTTACCGAAGATCGAAGCGGTCATGAAGAAACTGGTGCCGAAGGCCCCTTTTAACTATCAGTTTGCCGATGAAGACTATGCCGCGAAGTTTGCCGCGGAGGAAAGGATCAGCAGATTGGCCGGCTTTTTTGCGGTGCTCGCGATTTTTATCTCGACACTGGGTTTGTTTGGTCTCGCGTCCTTTACGGCGGAGCAGCGTACCAAGGAAGTGGGGATCAGAAAAGTGCTGGGCGCTTCCGTGTTGAATCTGTGGGGGCTTTTGAATAAGGAGTTCTTTGGGCTGCTCATGATCTCCCTGCTTATCGCAATACCAATCGCCTATTATACGATGAGCCATTGGCTGGAGAGTTACCAATATCGGACGGAGCCGTCGTTGTGGATCTTTGGCTTGTCGGGTCTTGGAGCCCTGGCGATCACGCTTATAACAGTGAGTTTCCAGGCGATAAAGGCCGCTGTAGCCAATCCTGTCAGGAGTTTGAGGACGGAATAAAAAATCATTTTTATGTTAAAGACCTATTTAAAGACCGCCTGGCGGAGTCTTTCCCGCAACAAAGTATACAGCACACTGAATATTGTGGGCCTGGCGATCGGTATGGCCGTCGCATTGCTGATCGGGCTTTGGGTAAATGACCAATATTCTTATGACGCTTGGCTGCCCGGTTATCAGCAGGCGTACCAGGTAAGGTTCAATTACAATGACAAGGGGGTGATCCGGACGCAGAAGGATGTGTGCCGGCCGCTGGAGGATGCGTTGAAGCATGAGATCCGGGGTGTAGCGTATACTTCGCCGGTATTCGGTCCACAGCCCAATACGCTCACCGTGGGTGATAAGAAGATCCACGCGCGCAATTTGGTTGCCGGCGATGGCTTTCTGCAAATTTTCCAATTCCCCCTGCTGAAAGGCAACCGGGCGGAGGCGCTGAAGCATCCGCATTCCGTTGTTTTGACGGAGCGGGCGGCCCGGGCATTGTTTGGCGACGGGGATCCCATCAACCAGGTCGTTCGGATCTATGACCCCGTCAATTTCGACAACGCTCCGTTGAAGGTAACGGGGGTGTTAAAAGATCTGCCGCGGAATTCCACTTTCCAGTTCGATTATATTACGCCGCTCAGTTTGCTGGTGAGCGGGGCCTGGGCCAGGGACGCCAAGGACAATTGGGCGGATGCCATGTTTGAAATGTATATAGGCGTGGAGCCGAATGCCGATCCGGCGCAAGTCGGGGCCGATGCGAAGATGCTGGTGCAAAAAAACGCGCCTACGGCATATCGGGCATTTCAGCAGCAGGTGTTATTGCAGCCGTTGAAGGATTGGCATTTGTTTACCAATTTCCAAAATGGCAGGGCGGTCGGCGGCATCATCGATTACCTGCGGCTATTCGGTGTTATCGGGGTACTCGTGTTGTTTATCGCGTGTATCAATTTCATGAATCTTTCCACGGCCCGGTCGCAAAAAAGGGCGCGGGAGGTTGGGGTAAGGAAGGTGATCGGTTCTTCGCGGGGAGCGCTGATCAGGCAATTCCTGGCGGAATCCATGCTCTTTACGGTGATGGGGTTTGTGTTGGCATTGATCCTGGTTCAGGTCAGTCTGCCGGCCTTTAACCGGTTGACGGGTTCGGGTGTCGCCATTCCCTGGTTCGAGGGCGGGTTCTGGCTCATTATGGCGGGGTACGTGCTGTTGACGGCGCTGCTTGCGGGAAGCAGGCCTGCTTTCTATCTTTCTTCGTTCCGGCCGGTGCAGGTGCTCAAAGGAACGATAACGACGGCGAGGTCGGCGGTGTTGTCACGCAAGGGGTTGGTGGTGTTGCAATTCACCTGTTCCATTGGGCTGATCATCGGGACGATCATCGTTTATCAGCAGATCCAGTATGCGAGGAGCCGGTCGGCGGGGTATGATCCGAACCGGTTGGTGGAGAGTGGCGCCGGGACCGGTGATTTTGAAGCGTTGAAGCGAGCGGCGCTGGCATCGGGCGTGGTCAGCGGCATGACGAAAACATTAAGCCTGACGACGGAAAAATGGCCGCGCAGCGTGGTGAGTGACTGGCAGGGCAAAGGATCGAACGAACCCTTGACACTGCTGATGAATGCGGTAGCAGACAGCGATTATTTCAAGACACTGGGAATGGCACTGACTGAGGGGAGAAATTTCACCGGAAATTACAGTGTAGACTCTTCCTGCACGATCCTGAATGAAACGGCCGTCCGGATGATGCATTTGCAGCATCCTGTGGGGACTTATATTACCTGGATGTTTGCTGGTAATAATCCGCAGCGGGTGCGGGTGGTCGGCGTGGTAAAGGATGCGTTGATCGACGGGCCTTTTGGGGCCGCCGCACCTGCGTATTTTCTTTATCAACCGGGCTGGACTTATTCGTATACCTACCGACTGACGCCGACGGTGAACACCGGGGCTGCGCTGGCCAGGCTAAAACCCATCTTCGATCAATATGATCCCTCCACTCCATTTGAGTATCATTTCGTGGACGAGGAATATGCGGGGAAATTTTCCTTTGAAGTGCTGATCGGTCAGTTAGCGGCTATTTTCACGGGGTTGGCGATCTTTATTTGTTGCCTGGGGTTATTCGGGCTGGCGGCTTTCATGGCGGAGCAGCGTACGAAAGAAATAGGCATCCGCAAGGTGCTGGGGGCTTCGGTGTCACAGGTGCTGCTGTTGCTGACCAAGGATTTTATCCTGTTGCTGGGGATCAGTTGTCTTATTGCTTCGCCGATCGCCTTTTACTTTGTGCAAAACTGGTTACATCAATACTATTATCGCATCAGTATCGGGCCGGGTGTGTTTGTGCTCTCGGCGATCCTGGCGATCGTGATAGCCGTGGCCACTGTGAGTTTCCAAGCCATTAAAGCTGCGCTGATGAACCCCGTCCGGAGTCTGCGACAGGAATAGTCGGAGCCTTTATGCGCGGACCGGTGTGGCAACGTGGAGGTCGCGGGTACGTGGCTTATAGCTCAGGGCGATGAGGACGGCGATGCCGCTGAATCCCAGGGCTTCGAAGACGCTGGTCAGTTCGTTGCCTTTGTCGGTGGCCGGGGCAACGGCGGCCCGGGGAATATGCAGCATGAGGGTCCAAAGGAAGATCATGATGCCCAGGAGCATGGCGGCGAGCCTGGACCGGGTCTGGAACAGGATAGCGGAGCCGCTGCCGACAAGGGCCACTGCCGCGAAATAGGTCCAGAAAAGCGCACCGGGGATCCAGTCCGGCACCAGTGTCTTTACAAATTCGGCATACAGGAAGTGTTCGATACCGAAGACGACTATCATGATCGAAAACAGGATGCTGCCAATGGTGGTCAATAGCTGCGGTGTAGTGATATTGGCTATTTTGTCGAGGGATTGTTCGCGTGCCAGGGATCCGGCGACCACGAATGCGCTTCCCGCAAGTGCGGCCTCTTTGAAGGCGTTGTTCCATGCGCCGATGCTTTGGCGGCCGCCGGGGTCGATCCATCCTTCATAGGGTATATGACAAAAGAGAAGATTGGCCAGGAAGACAAAGCCGAGCAGCAGGGAGGCGGTGGCGCCTTGCTTCTCCAATACGATGGCGATTGCAGTCAGGATCAGGATGACGCTTAGAAAATACACTAAAATGAACTCCCCGGGAAAATGGGAAGCATAAGAAGGGATGAGGACGGGTCTGAACTGACCATCATAAAACTGCTGTGCCGCCAGGCCGGCGATGCAAACGGCAAAAAAGCTGCGTGCGATTTTGGCAAGGTTTCCCATCGTTCGAGGTTTTGGTTCCCGTCAAAAATCGGAAAACCTGGTCGGAATAGATTCCCCCGGGTTGTTCAAGTTGGTACAAATTGGGACAAGGGACGCGCGCGTTTAATAAAACGTTAGATCGCGCTGGTATTCCTGTATAGGTATTTGCCCACGATGATACTGGTGATGAAAACGGTATAAAAATGACCGGTAAGTCCCATGAGCATCACTGCCCTTTTGGCCACCAGGGTCAGCGGCGTGATATCCCCATATCCGATCGTCAGCATCGTGGTAAAACTAAAATAGTTAAGGTTGGTGAGAATGGCTTCGCCTTGTCCGGTGTTCGAGAAAGAATGCGGAAATTCTACATCGATCTGGTAGAACAAAAAAGTGCCGATGAGGCATAACAGCACAAAGCCGCAGAGGGAGGCCGACAGTAGTTCCCTCGACACGCTTTTTGAGTAGAGGACGACTTTAAAAACTTCGATCGCCACCAGGAAAAAGAAGATCAGGTAGATGATGCCCTGCCAGCTTCTGAGATCGATAAAGCTGAGCTTTGTCTCGAAGAGGGTGAGGGTCATGGAAAGGCCGATAAGTACCAGAAAGGTATAGCGCAGGCGTTTCCTTGTATAGAAGACCAAAGCGCCTGTTATCATGTTCTGATAGATATCCAGGATACCCGTCAGGTGAACGCGGTTCGAGAAGGTGCCGCCGAATATCAACAACATGAAGCTCAGCAACAACAACTCAAATTTCTTTCGCCTGGTATATTGGAATACCTTGCTGGTAACGTTTGCCTTTAAGGGTAGGTCGACTGATTGCATGTCGGGCTTTTTTTGACAAATATCATCAGCAGCAGAATAGGTAAATTGTTAAAATAGGTGAATCAAATTAAAGGTTTCTTCCCGTCAATTGCCTCACTGCTTCCCGGTAGGTTTCGCCGACGGGCAGCTCCATTTCTTTGATGAAAACACTGTTCTTTCTGACGGCGGTGATGCTTGCGATTGCGACGATATACGATTTGTGGATGCGAACAAATTTGTCGGGGGGCAATTCGGCTTCGATCAGTTTGCCGCTCATTCTTACCAGCAGCGGTTTGGGGGTGCTGTTCAAATGTAGTTTAACGTAGTCTCCTGATCCTTCGATCCGGATGATATCGGCGAAGAGGACCTTGACGAGGCTATAGTCCACATTTACGAAGAAGAATTCGGGTGTATGGGGGGCGGGTGTCGCCGGTCCGCCGGGCGCCGCGGCCGCCGTTTTCAACTGATGAAGTTCCTGTGCCTTGTAGCAGGCTTTCAGGAATCTGTCCATGCTCACCGGTTTTATGAGATAGTCTACGACGTCCAGGTCGAAGCCTTCGGGCGCAAACTTCTTATAGGCAGTAACGAGGATGATCATGGGGCGTTTCGGCAGACTTTGGATAAACTGCAGGCCTGTGAGACCGGGCATCTGAATATCCATGAAGACCAGGTCGACCTCTTTTTCCTGTAGGGCGCGGGTGGCTTCGAAGGCGTCGCCGCATGTAGCCACCAACTCCAGGAAGGGCACTTTGCCGATGTTGTCCGCCAGCAGCCCCAGCGCCAGGGGCTCATCGTCGACTGCAATACATCTTAGCATCAATGTAGATTTAATTCAAGGAAGACGGTGAACCATCCGTCGTCCTTACTGACGTGTAGTATCTGTTGATTCCTGTACAATAAATTCAGTCTGCGCCGGACATTACCGAGCCCGATGCCGGAACCCTTGTCTTTTGTTTCCGAAGAGGCCTCGTTGTACCTGTTACGGACCATGAAAGACAAGATGCCTTCGCGTACTTCTAGCCTGATCTCTATAGCGGGATTTTCGATTATTCCCACGCCATGTTTGAACGCATTTTCCACGAAGGGGATGAGCAACATGGGTTCGATCTCGAAAAGTCCCGGTGAGGGATCAAAATTTACGGTGACCGGCACTTTGTTACCGAACCGCTGGCGTTGCAGATCGATATAGCTTTGCAGGTATTCCACTTCCTTGACCAGCGAAACGCGTTCTTCGTCCGTCTCGTAGAGCATATACTGCATGAGGTGCGACAATTTCATGATGGTCGGGCCGAGTTCGGGGGACTTCAGCTGTTCCAGGGCCACGAGGTTGTTGAGGATATTGAAAATGAAATGCGGGTTGATCTGGGAGCGCAGGAAGGACAGTTCGGTCTTGAGGTTCTCCGCCTGTCTTTCTTTGGCAAGTTTGTCCGTCTCCATCCTATCCTGTACGACCCGGACGGTGGTGCTGATGGCGATGGTCAGTCCGAATGCGGGCAACAGAAAAGCGGTGGACCCTTGTATGCTGAAATGTGGTAAGGGGATGATACTTTCGAACAACAGGAAATGAATCGCCATCACGGTGCCGAACACCAGGATCAGGGTCAGGGCATAGGGCAGGTAGCGTCTATGGGCGAAGAACCGGGGTGCGAGCAGGTTGGCGTTGAGGTAGAATACGCCTATCCAGAGGAAATTGGTAATAGAGTTCAGGAAGAAAAAAGACCGGTACAATGCTTCATCGCGATGGTGTTCCATGCCATGATGGCTGTCCAGCAGGTATGGCAGCGCCAGGACGACGGCCCAGACGGCTATATGTGTGATAATCCTTAACGCCTTACTGTTGTACCAGCCTGCCTTCATGATAGTAAATATAATTGTAATTTATTGCTCTTCTGACTGGACGTTGTTATTCTTTCGCTTGAACAGGCTGGCGTCGATCTTACCAAAACTATAGGTGAGATTCAGCCGCAGCATCTGCGGGTTGCGGAGCCGGTCGTATTCCTGGGTTACATAAGTACTGTAAGTCACCTGGTCCTGCTTACGGCTGCGGAAAATATCGTTCCAGCTCAACATGACCGACAACTTATTTTTCAGCAGGCTTTTCTTTACCGCGATGTCCGCTTCGTAGTAAGGCTTGATATACCCCTGTGAAGCACTTTGGTTCAGCATGGGAGGGCCTGGCTGCTGGCTATTGCTATTGACCGGCAGATTGCTTTTCGCCTGGTAAATTCCCGACAACTGGATACTCCAGTTATCCGGCAGGCGGAAACTATTGTTCAATTTCCCGAACCAGCTCCACAACGCCTGCTGCGGGATCGCGTCGGCGACTGCCACGTTGATCTTCGATTTATACGCGTTGATGTTGGCCGACAGGTCCCACCATTTTGTGACCGGCAACTGGGCCGTCAGCTCGGCACCCATCGAGTAGCTACTCTCTGCATTGATGTACGTGTTGATCAACGTAGTGGCGCCGCCGGTAGTGTCCGTCTCGACATATCCCGTGATCAGGTGGTCGGTATGTTTATAGTACACCGAACCCAGTAAGGTTGTATTTGCGTGCCAGGTCTTGAGATAGGACAGTTCGAGCGATTGCGTAAACTCCGGTACCAGATCGGGATTTCCCCTTGTGATGTTGAGCTTGTTTGAAGAATCCGTGTAAGGAACCAGCTGGAAGAAATTCGGCCGATTCACCCGCCGCGTATAGCTCAACTGTAACTCCTGACCATCACCAATCTTCTGCCCGAGGAAAAGCGAAGGGAACAGGCTCAGCGGGTATTGGTTGCTGAACTTCTCGCCTGAATTCAGGAGCGTGCCGCTATAATTGGAGCTTTCCACCCGAAGGCCTGCCTTATAACTGAAATTCCCGATGGTGCTGGACAAGGTCGCATAAGCCGCATACACGTTATTGTTGCTCTTGTAATTGCTTGCGGCGGAGGGCACGAGGATGTAGGCGCCGGAGTCGGTGTTGTAATTGTAGTTGTTGTTGATGTTCAGGCGGCCTTGCAGTGCGGATCGCAGCCCGGCTTCCAAGGTGGTATGCGGGGTGAGCGGGTCGGTAAAATCGGTTTGCAGGACGATATTATGGTCGTTACCGCCGCCGAGGATCTGTTGCAGTTGAGCGCTCGATAGCGCGGAGGGGTTGCCGGGCGCATAATAATTTGTTGTATAGTTGGACTGGTTATCTGCATTGCCGCTGAAATAACTCGCATCCGCGGTCCATTCCTCTTTTTCTTTTGCGAACAGTTGTTTGAACCCGAGGGTCACGCCCCGGCCGTTAAAGGATCGGGAACTCCCAATCTCTTCCGTACTGTATTGATTCACCTTACCCGTGCTGTAGAGACTATCCGTACTGATCGCCATGTTGGAAGTTTGGCCCATCCCGAAATGCACCATAAAGCCTGTGACCGAAAGTGTAGCCTTGTTGCTGATAAAATAGTCGAGTCCAAGCCTGCCGAAGATCGCATGACCGCGGTTGGTATCCAATTCATTTTCGCTCAGGTACGTGTTGGGGCTCGTGCTATAGTCCGTACGGGTGAGCGACCCGGTGCTCCAATCGCGGATACCGTGATAATTGACATCGGCAGAGACATTGATCTTGTTCTCCCGGAAATTGAGGCTTGCGCCCTCGTTTAGTCCGCCATGGCTATCGATGCCTGTCCGGATGCTGCCGTTGTAGCCTGTCTTGCGATTTTTCTTCAGTACAATATTGAGGATCCCCGCGCCGCCGCCCGAGGCATCGTATTTGGCGGAAGGGTTTGAGATCACTTCCACACTCTCAATGGCGTCCGCGGGGATCTGGTCAAGCGTCAGCAAGGTAGGTTTCCCGTCGACAAAAAGTTGGGGTGACCCGCCGCGAAGTGTGATATTACCATCGATATCTACATTGATGCTTGGAACGTTCTTGAGGATATCGAGGCCGGTGCCGCCCGCGCTGACAATGTCTTTGGATACGTTGAACACCTTTTTATCCATGTCCATCGTCATGGCCGGTTTGGAAGCCGTGACCACCACTTGTTCAAGCTCTTTGCTTTTTGGCGCCATGGATAATTTGCCGAGGTCTTTTTCTGTGGTGGGGGGCTTAAGGGTTACTTCCTGGTCGAGTTCGGCGAAACCGACCGCAGTTGCTTTGACTTTCAGGGGCGTATTGGTCGGCAGGTCCTCCGCCGAAAAATCCCCATTATTCTGGGTAGTCAGACCCTTTAGGAGCATCTCTTTCTGCTTTCCGTCGGGGCTGACGGATACCTTGAGGATGAACACAGAAGCCCGGCTGATGCCCTTGCCGGCCGAATCGACCAGTTTGCCATAAAGGTGGCCGGAATTTCCGCCGCCGCCCGGGCCGCCTGGGCCGCCGGGTCCGCCGGGGCCGCCGCCGGGAGGGCCACCTGCGGGGGGTTGGGCCAGTGCCTGGCCGACAAAACAAAGCGTAATGAGCAGGGCGTATATGTTTTTCATGCCTCAAAACTAGCTTGCGGATTGCATCCATTTTGGGGCTTGCGGGCAATCCGGAAAAAGCTGCGATGAACCGGGAAAAAGACGGGGCGGGGCTGTGGGGCCCGGGGTGGAGGCCGGGGTTCGGGTCAGGGCCAGGGTTCGGGTTCAGTTCGGAGTTCGGGTTCGGGTTCGGGTTCGGGTTGACTTGGGCCGGGTCGGTGAGGGCCCAGGGGGTGGCGGCTTGGGAGCCTGGGTTGAATGAAGTTGAACCCGGTTTGAATTGGGCGGGGTGTTTGCGGGTCGTATGTTTGACAAAAATGAAAATGAGCCGATCAATTTTTTTGCCTTTGCTATTCCTTGCCTTACCGGGTTTTTCGCAGGTTCGCCAATTGAAGGCAGACCCCGCGCACTGGTTCATGCAGAAGAACGACACACTGGACTATTCTTTTGGCGACTATCTTGGGAAACCAGCTTTCTTTTTGAAACGGAATATCGCCAATTATAAATCGGGAAGTGTTGCCTACCCGCCGGGGGTGAGTTTTAAAGATGGCATCATCGACGTGGACATTGCCGTTCCCGCCGGAAAGAATGGCTTTGCCGGCATCGCCTTCCGGATAAAAGACGGTCATCACTATGAGACGGTGTATTTCAGGCCGGGCAGCTCGGGAACGATCAATGCGATCCAATACATGCCCGAGAAGGGTTGGGAATTCAACTGGTGGGATTATGAAAAGGATAAATTCCAGGCAAAGGCCGATATCCCTGAGACCAGTTGGTTTCATGTGAGGGCCGTCGTAAAGGGCCGCACGTTAAAGGTTTATTTGGACAACGGGAAGCAGCCGGTTATGGTGCGGGATGATCTGGATATCAGTCTGCCTAGCGGTTCTGTTGGGTTCTGGTTGGGGAATTGTTCTTCGGGGGCGTATAGAAACCTGACCATTCAGCCAGCCTAGCCGGCCAGTCGTTTTTGAATGGTTTTCAGCGCCGGTTTGTTATTTGATCTTGAGAAAGAGACCGTCCCGCATTGGTTGAATTTTGCGAAGTCCTTAATGGCGTCACTAATTTTGACGGGCATGGCTTGCGTCAATTTTATAGACTCGAAGTGAAGGTTGTGGACGATCAATTCGCGTTGTTTTCGGTCGGCCTTTGCGTCCATTCTGGCGACAAAGCGGTCGCCGACCAATATGGGCAATGAAAAATAGCCGTATTTCCGTTTTGGCTCGGGAACAAAGCATTCTATCTGGTAGTCGAAATCGAAAAAATCCCGCAACCGGTGTCTGAAGACATTCAGCGGGTCGAATGGTGAAAGAATAAATGCGTCGCCGGACAGCTCGATCTTTTTGCCCTTGTAAGCGGGCAGCATGTAGAGGGGCCCCTTAAGGCCTTCGATCGCGACCTGGCAGATCTCGCCTTCGGCAACCATCTTTTCCACCTCCTTTCTTACCAGGTGGCCTTTCACGAAACGAGCACGCCAGGCCATCTCTTTTGCGTAGGCGATACCCATCGACCTCAATGCACGCCGGATAACCTGTCTGGCAAATTCCTCCGGCGTGGGCATTGCCGTATCGATGTCGGTAGGGATCATATTCCTGGGCAGGTCATATACCTTCTGAAAATTTGGCTTCCGCGTGTTCATCAGTCTTCCGTCCAGGTATAATCGCTCGATGGCCATCTTGGATGGCCGCCAATCCCACCATCCCGCACTTGCCTCCTGGCGATCGTTCTCGAAATCCTTTACCATCAGCGGTCCTTCGCGTGCGATCCGGTCCAGCACCTTGTTCATGAGACTGATCTCCGCGGGTGTCAGGGGTTTTCTGGCGGCGGCAAAGCCCTGCATTACTGGCAGTGAAAAGCGGAATTCGTGCATAGGGATGTATCCCGAGTCGGAAGTGAAGAATTCAAAGACCCTGCCGTCCCCCTGCAGTTCGTCGAGCCATTCCAATTTATAGTCGGGCACGCGCGATGCAATGGTATGATGGTGGGCACGTTCGACGGTGTAGTTCGTATCAACCTGAACAAAACCGAGGTGGTCGATACATTTATAGACTGCTTCCCGGCCCTTCCCGAAGGGTGCCCGCTTTGATAATCCCGCCGCGTGGAGGATGATCTTGCGGGCTTGTGCTTTGGTGAGGGTGATTGTCATATTTTGCCGGTAAAGCGGGAATTGCTAAATTATGCATCCTAATGAACACCAACAAACCCCTGAATGTACCACCGGTTCCGGCTGTAATTTTGTCCATCATCAGTGTACAGGGAGGAGCATCTTTGGCCAAGGGTTTGTTCCCCGTACTGGGAGCCGAAACCACCACTATGATCAGGGTAGGCCTGTCGGCTGTGATACTGATGGCGGTCAACCGGACAAATGTAAGGGCTTTGACCCCCCGGCAATGGAAAGCCGTTATCCCTTATGGGCTGATACTGGGCGCCATGAACCTGGTGTTTTACCAGGCAATCGAGAGGGTCCCGCTTGGTTTAGGCGTTACTCTTGAATTCATAGGACCATTGATGGTTGCCGTGCTCGGGTCGCGGCGTGCGATGGATATATTGTGGGTGTTGCTGGCGGCGGCGGGTATTGTGCTGATCGCCCCCTGGGATACAAAAAGTGTAGACCCGACCGGTGTTATCCTGGCCTTGTTGGCGGGCGCCTTTTGGGCCGCGTATATTGTGTTGGGCGCGAGGGCCTCTAAAGTGCTAAATGGCAGGGATGCGGTGACCGTAGGCATGTTGTTTGGCACACTCGTGGTTCTGCCCCCGGGTATCAGCAGTGGCGGTTGGCATCACCTCAGCCATACGATGTTATTGACGGGTCTCGGTTTGGCACTTTTGTCGAGCGCCATCCCGTTTACGTTGGAAATGAGCGCTCTGAGACAAATGCCGGCGCGTACCTTCAGTATTTTATTGAGTCTGGAACCTGCGGTGGCCGCTTTATGCGGGCTTGTTTTTCTACATGAATCGCTTACTTTTTACGAGTGGATAGCCGTGGTTTTGGTGGTGGTTGCCAGTGCCGGGGCTGCATTGACATCCAAGAACGTGGTGCAAGATGTTTGAGAGGGGCGAGCCCGAAATTTGATGCCTGCGGTTTGCAACTTATGTCTATCTTTAACGTCCACTTCGCCACCCTCCAAAACAAAGACGCTGCATCCAGTTCTATGGCCTAAAATTCCCTGTGTGCGTTATGCAAAAGAAGAGTTTCATTCTGACGGTCCTTTTAACTGGATTGAGCACTTTATTGTATGGACAGCTGACGATTTCACCCACAACGCTTCCCGATGGAACGTATGGGGGGACTTATAATCAGCAACTTACAGGAAACGGCGGCGCTTTGGGCCCTTTGTCGGGTTATTCTTTTAGTCTGGACCCGGCAAGCCTTCCCCTGCCGGCCAATCTTTCCATATCCCCCAGCGGAGTCATTTCCGGTTCGCTGACCGCCGCTGCCGGGTCTTATACATTCACGGTTGACGTTACTGACTTGTTTTCAGAGACGGGCCAGCAGATCTATACCCTGACCATCGACCCGGCCACCCTGACGGTAACGGCCGTTAGTGCCACGACCACGTATGGAAGCGCTATACCTGCATTGACAGTGGGTTATAGCGGTTTCGTGAACGGGGATGACGCCAGCGTCGTGACCACGC
>Ga0302325_10000971_pt1 | contig 75127 bp, 69 predicted proteins | sample Palsa_T0_2_FD_201948 | JGI IMG/M metagenome (GOLD analysis project Ga0302325, IMG submission 201948) | Peat permafrost microbial communities from Stordalen Mire near Abisko, Sweden - Palsa_T0_2 | ecosystem: Environmental > Terrestrial > Soil > Palsa > Peat permafrost | place: Sweden: Abisko... | reverse complement strand
CCGCCGGCAGGACGTGATGTACCGACTGGAAGGATGGCTGAAAGTCGAAGATCGCGTCGCTTCCAAGATCTAGCCCGACCGTCGCCTTTACTGTTCTTCCATCCGGCGTAAGAACTCCGGCCTCGATCGTCGGAGGTACAGCAACTCGCAACGGAACCCGGTGACCCCGGCCTGAATATTCAAAACTGCGCGGATCGTAAAGTATGAGCTGGCGTTTAGTAAAATCAATCTCCACCACGTAATGCGCGAAGAGCGGCAAGCCGAGCACGCAATCGAAATGCACGCCCATGCCGTCCTCGAACCCAGCCATATCCAGAACGTAGGCCTGCCCGGTCAAAATCGGTAAATCCTTTATCCCTAAGGTGACGATCTTTTCCACCACAAAAGTCTCTGGGCCCGAGCTTTCGCCAAACCCCTCTGCATTCGGAGTTTTCCCGCCCATCGCATGAACTGGAAGCGCCATGGCCCGCGCAGCGCTCTCGGTGATTACGTCCGCGTTGAAACCGTTGTCCACCATGCAAACGTGTGGCCCGGAATCGTTGATCTGCATGGTGACCAAAATATGTTTCCTGAAATATTCAAACGGAAGCGTCGCAATCGGTGCCTTCTCGCCTGCCCGTAACGCGAGCCGGGCGCGCATGGAGGCGACCTTGCCGCCTCCAAGCGATAAAAGTGCAATCCCGCCAACAATTGCCGGCCATCGCATCCGTAGTTTAAGAGGCATTTTCAGGAGCAACAGCTTCGCCGTTCATCGCCTGGCCCGTCAACGGGAAAGTTGTTCTCTCGGATGGTATGCGGGAGAAGCATTTCGGCTAGTTTGAGTTGGACGGCCCAGGGCAGGGGAGCTCGACCGGCGGCTTGACTTGGGAACCGGACAAGGGCGATGCTACCGCCGCCCAAGCTGTGCGATCCGCGGCGTCAGATAAGTTTCTGCGCGTTCCCTTACTGGGGCTCCCGAGCCGTTGGAGGCTCCGCATGCAATTTCGCTCACAGGCGGTCTCATTTCTTTTGCCGCTCGTCTTAACGGCGGCGGACACGGGTATGAGCTGCACTCGCCCGCGCCAGGGCCTGGAATGTAATGTTGTCTATTAGTTGAAGCTCGCAGGAGGACATACGATGGAATCCGATCCGAAGAGCGCCCCCAAAACCCCGCGTGTCCTCGCCCAGCCCATCGTCGCACCGCTCACCCGCGCCGCGATCTTCCTGGTTGCAACACTAAAGACGGGGGCCGATACTCGCGCCACCCTGCGCTCGTTCTGCGGAGATCTCAGCGGAATTTTCCGCGCCGTGGAGTATCGCAACATTGAAGCGGGTCTGTCTTGCATCATGGGGATTGGGTCCGACGCGTGGGACCGCCTCTTCGGGCAGCCGCGTCCGGCCCAGCTTCACCCGTTCCGCGAGGTTCGTTCCGGCGCGCGACATGCGGTGTCTACGCCTGGCGACCTGCTGTTCCATATCCGCGCGAGGCACATGGATCTGTGCTTTGAGCTCGCGACGCAAATCATGGCGCGTATCGGAGATGCTGTTTCTCCGGTGGACGAAGTGCACGGCTTCAAAAACTTCGACGACCGCGATCTCGTCGGTTTCGTCGACGGGACCGAGAATCCGAGGGGTGAAGCGGTGGCCGATGCCGCGCTCGTCGGCGAGGAGGATGCCGCATTCGCTGGCGGAAGCTACGTCATGGTGCAGAAGTATCTCCACGATATGACCGGATGGAATGCTTTGTCCACGGAGGCTCAGGAAAAAATCATCGGCCGCAAGAAGCTGTCCGACATCGAATTGGACGAGTCTGTGAAGCCGACGTCATCGCACAGCTCGCTCACGACGATTGAAGAGAACGGCAAAGAGATGAAAATCCTGCGCGACAACATGCCCTTTGGCCAAGCCGCGCAAGGTGAATTTGGTACCTATTTCATCGGCTACTGCCGTTCGCCGCGCACTCTTGAACAGATGCTCGAGAATATGTTCGTTGGCCGCCCGCCGGGCAACTACGATCGCTTGCTCGATTTCAGCCGGGCCGTCACCGGAAACCTGTTCTTCGCGCCGTCCGCAACATTTCTGGAGACAGTGACTGAAGACTAGACTGAGAAAAGTTGACACGACCCGGAGCAGCGACTAGCATCCCGCCGAAGTTACAGTGTCCCATCACGAGCAATTGAGGACGTGACACTGGAGGACGACCGAATTATGAAATATCGCATGCTAGGGCGCACTCACTTTGAGGTCAGCGACATGGCTTACGGCTTGTGGGGCATGAGCGGATGGACCGGCTCGAACGACGACGAGTCCCTGAAAGCCCTCCAACTCTCCGTTGACCTGGGCTGCAATTTTTTCGACACCGCCTGGGCCTACGGCGAAGGAAAAAGCGACGGCCTGCTCGGCGAAATCCTCCAGCGCGATAATTTTCGTATCCCACCGGTTTATCGGCTTTACGCTGCGTCCAAAATTCCTCCCATGAACGATATGTGGCCCGCCACGCCCGAATATAAATACAGCGATGTCTTCCCCGCCAAACATGTTTTCAAGTACGCAAAACTGATCCGCGAAAAACTTCGCGAGGATTCGATCGACGTGCTGCAATTTCACGTTTGGGACGATAGCTGGACCGACGAGCCGGAATTTCGCGAAACCGTCGAAAAACTTAAAACTGAGAAATGGATTCGCTCCTTCGGCATCAGCATTAATCGTTGGGAGCCGGAAAACGGTCTCAAGGCCGTGCGTACCGGCCTGGTGGACGTCGTGCAGGTGATCTACAACATTTTCGATCAAGCGCCGGAAGACAAGCTTTTCCCGCTGTGCCGGGAATTGAACGTTGGCGTGATCGCGCGCGTTCCACTCGACGAAGGTAGCCTCGGCGGAAAGATGAACGCGCAAACGAAATTTCCGCCGAACGACTGGCGCGCCAGATACTTCGGCCCAGAAAACTTGCCGGAAACAATAGCCCGCGTCGAAGAACTGAAAAAGGTCCTGCCCGCCGGAATGACCCTGCCCGAAATGGCGCTGCGCTTCATCCTGTCGAACCCTGACGTAAGCACCACCATCGTTGGAATGAGAAAGCACGACCACGTGAGACAAAACCTGGCGCTAAGCGACGCCGGGCCACTCGATGCCGCGCTCCTTCAAAAACTGAAGAGCCACCGCTGGGACCGCAAATGGGAACCTTGGGCCGACTAACATGCGATGGCCAATCGAGCACCCATTCGGAGGGAACGCACGCCCGGTGTGGCATACTAATAGAAGGGGCATCTGCCAAAAAACGGGGCGCCACCGGTCAGCAATCGGCTAAAGCACAGTGTCGGCACGCAAAACAATTCGAAGAAAACTCCTCGCCGCGCACCGCAAGGTCCGCGAAATCCGTATGATCGTGAAAGGCCTGGCCTCCAAGCGCCATCCGCTGCTCGCGCACATCATACCGACGCGCCGCTGCAACCTCGCCTGCACCTACTGCAACGAGTTCGACGACTTTTCGAACCCCGTGCCCACCGACGAAATGTTCCAGCGCATCGACCGCCTCGGCGCCATGGGCACCGCCATCGTCACCATCAGCGGCGGAGAGCCCCTGCTGCATCCCGACCTTGACGCCATCATCGCGCGCATCCGCAAAAACGGAATGATGGCCGGATTGATTACCAACGGCTACCTCCTGGTCGCCGATCGAATCGAACGCCTCAACCGCGCCGGCCTCGAATACCTTCAAATCAGCATTGATAACGTGATGCCGGACGACGTGTCCAAGAAGAGCCTGAAAGTCTTGGACCAGAAACTCGCGCTCCTCGCGGAGCACGCCGAGTTTCACGTGAACATCAACTCAGTTCTAGGCAGCGGCGTTCGCAACTCCGCAGACGCTCTGGCAGTCGCGCATCGCGCCGTCGCTCTGGGATTCACCTCCACCGTCGGCATTCTCCACGATCACAACGGCCAGCTCGAGCCCCTGAACCCACGCGAGCAGGAAATTTTCGAAGAAATTATCTCGCTGGAAAAGCAATCCTTCACTCGTATCAATAAGTTCCAGCACAATATCGCGCGCGGCAAGGAAAACGACTGGCGCTGCCGTGCTGGCTCGCGCTATCTCTACATCTGCGAAAACGGCTTGGTCCACTATTGTTCGCAGCAGCGCGGCTATCCGGGTATTCCGATCATGGAGTACACCGACGAGCAGCGCCACCGCGAATTCTTCACCAAAAAAGCCTGCGCTCCGCGCTGCACCGTCTCCTGCGTGCATCAGGTTGCAGCCATCGATGCCTGGCGCTCGCCCCAAACCTTCGACTCGGGCTCTTCCGCAAATGCTGCGCCGCAGCCCCTCGTTCAACTCACCAGCACCTCGAGAGAGGGATGAATCTATGAGCCCGTTCGTATGGCTCGCTTTTGGCATCGCGGCGATTGCAGCGATCGCAATCGTGCTGTGGGCTGCGAGCCGCCGCTCGAATGAACAGCTTTCCGCGGTGCGGCAGGAGATGCAGAATTCCCTCGCGCTGCACGGCCAATCCGTGGCCGGACAAATCAACCACTTGATGCAGGCGGTGACCACGCAACTCGGTCAGGTCCGCCAGGAACTGCAATCCGGAGTAGCCTCCTCCGGCAAACTCGCGAGTGACGCGCAGATCGCCATGACCCATCAGCTCCAAGCTTCGAGCGAGACCATCCGGAAAATGAGCGTCCAGCTCGGCGAAGTTCAGCAGGCGGGACGCGACATGTCCCAGGCCACCCAGACGCTGCAGACAATTCTCAGCGGCGCCAAAACGCGCGGCACGCTGGGCGAGGTTGCCCTCGAACGATTGCTGGAAGACGCCTTGCCGCGCAGCGCCTACGACACGCAGCATCGATTCGCCTCCACCGGCGCAATCGTTGACGCCATCGTCCGCAGCGGCGAACGCCTGCTTTCGGTGGACTCGAAATTCCCGCTGGAAGCTTATCGCCGCCTGGTGGACTCCGGAGAAGATGCGCGGCGCGAGTTCTGCGTGGCAGTCCGTAAACATGCCGATTGCATCGCGGAGAAATATATTCTGCCGGAAGAGCATACTTTCGATTACGCGCTGATGTTTGTGCCCTCAGAAGGCGTTTACTACGAACTCCTCCTTACGGAAGATTCGAAATACGGAATGCTCGACGAGTACTGCCGCAGCAAGCGCGTGTTCCCCGTTTCGCCCAACACGTTTTATGCTTGCCTCAGCGCGTTCGCGATCAGCTTGGAAGGCCAGAAAATCGAAGAGAGAACCCGGCTGATTCTGGCGGGTATGGCAGGACTTAAGAAACAATTCGAGACTTTCAGCGACGTATACGAAAAATTGGGCGCGCACCTTCGCCATGCGCAACAGAGTTACGAAGACGCTGACAGCAAACTAAATCGCGCCCGCAATTCGTTGGAACAAATGTCGCAAGGCGCTCTCCCCGATCCGGTTTCCGAGCCAGACCAAAGAACCCTCGAGTCCGCCGCAATCAAATTACCCGGCTTCTAGAGGATTAGCGCAGTGTCAAGAATATCGATGCTCGTTTCGCGCTGGAAAATTCCCTATTCCAGGGCTGAGTGCGCGGAGTTGAGCAGCGTGCGGAAATCGCCTTCCATCGTGTAGGAAAGAATCTTCTGAATCTCAGCCGAGATTTTCTGCGCATCGCGCGGGCTATGTGCCAGCCGGTTTGAGAGGTTTTGGACTTGCCGCTGGATATCCTTCGGAGCAATCTTCGCGGCGGCGTCGAGATAGCGGCGCGCGGTCTCCAGTTCCGGACTTGGCAAGAGCCGCGCGTGGAAAGAAAAATCCCCCGTACTGATCGCCTGGATCTCTATGGTCGCCACATTCTGCGCACCGCCCGAAGTAACCAACTTCTGCGAGTCGCCACGCAAGAAGCGAAGAATCCCGGGCGTCTTGTTCTCAACCACGATGTTGAGCGGCTGATCCGAAGCCTGCACGTGCAGAACAAGACTGCTCTTCTTCTCCGTAACCAGCGGCGGCGTGGGAGGATCGAAATGCAGCGTAACAATCGTCGTCTCTCCGGTCCAATCCGGGCTCCGCGGCATCTGGATGGAAATGTTGGCGGGTCCCGGCAGGGCTCGTGGTCCTGGCAGAATCATGAGGCATTCCGGCGAGGCGGCCAGGACTAGAGCGGGATCGCCATCGAGTGTCACGTGGTCGGCCTCGACGTCCCCGTGAAACGCGCCGCCGCAAATGGGAAAGGCATCCTGTAGCGAAACCACAGGAGGTAGTGAAATTTTGGTTTGCGGGGAATTAGGCGCCGGAGGCGGATCGACGAGCGCGGCTGCAAAGGCGCCTGATGCTTTAGCAATCAAAACGTCAGCATCGGAGGGCGCCAAAAAAACTGCCCTTCCAGTTTTGTCGGTCTTCACGCGAATGTTGATTCCTGAATGAAAACCGAGATCGACAATCACACCTTCGGCGAGCCGTCCGTCAACACCAAGAACGGCAAGCGTGGCGGGCCTGTCCGCGACGAGTTTCGGCGGAAGCACAATCGTTACGGCCCAGGTTGTTGACGTCGTAGATTGTGGGCCTGCCGCAAAAGGCGCGCCGAAAAACAGAGTGACCGGAAAAATGAGAATGAGAAGCAGCGAAAGCAAGCGGAGTCTGCAGGGCCGATAGGCGGCAGACGGCGGATGGTTTCCGGCGGTCATTCTGCTGTCGGCGGCATGACCCGCTCATAGATTTTCTCTTCATGGAACACGCGGAAAAGATCGGGATCAAGTTCGCTGGCGCGAACGCAGTCTTCCAGAATCGAGAGTGCGCGTTGGATGGGAACAGCCCGCTTGTAAGGCCGGTCGGAGGCAGTGAGAGCGTCGAAGATATCGCAGATGGTCATCATCTTGGTGGGCAGGGGAATCTGATCGCCGCGAAGCTTATAAGGATATCCCGTTCCGTTGAGTTTTTCGTGATGCGCGCGGGCGATTTCTGGAACCTTTTGCAAGCTTTTGGTCCAGGGGATCTGCGAAAGGAAATTAAAAGTGTGAATCACATGCGACTCGATTTCAAGGCGCTCGGACGGGTCGAGGCTGCCCTTGGGAATCGAAAGCAATTTGGTTTCCCCGGGGTTCAAGTAAGGGCGCTCGATGCCGCGAGGATCGAGGAACGACTGCTGGGCGATTTCGCGCAGCTTCTGAAATTGATGTTGCTCGAGCAGAGTCGGCTCGTTCGCTTCAATTATGAACTGAAGATATTCCTCGATACGTTTGAGGCGCTGGTCGAAATCCTCACTCAAACGCGCGATCTCGGATAGAGCGTCGCCGCGATCGCGCTCCAGGTATACCTGAAGCTTGCGCCGCACGTTGCCGGCTTCCGTTTCCTTGCGGATGTAGTCAAAGCGCTGGCGCAAAACGTCGAGCTGAAGCGGATACAATTTTTTTGCTTTAACTAGAACTTCTTCGCGCACACCGACTTTTCCAAAATCGTGAAGCAGAGCGGCGTAGCGAATCTCTTTCAATTGTTCGGCGTCAAAAAAGGTCCCGGCATAGGGTCCGGAGGACGTCGCGTTCACCGCTGCAGCCAAGCTTTGAGTGTAGGCGGACACACGCAGGGAATGGCCCGAGGTAGTCGGGTCCCTTTGCTCAATCGCGGTGACAGCGGCGCTGACGAAACCTTCGAAAAGCGTTTCGATTTCGTTGTACAACTTGCGATTTTCGTAAGCGACGGCAGCTTGTGAAGCAAGGGACAGCGCCAGGCGAACCGAGCGCTCCCGAAACGGCTGAACGTATTTGGCGACATCCTTAATGCTGAGCAGGCGCGCCGCGCGATTCCGTTTGCAATTGATGAGCTGAAGGACTCCCAGGACTTCGCCTTTGGCATTGCGCATGGGCAAAGTCAGCAGCGAACGCGTGTGATAGCCCGAATCCCGATCGTAACTATTATTAAAGTGGAACGGGTGGCCCGCAGGAATTTTGTAGGCGTCGGGAAAATTAAGAACTTCGCCGCGCAGCGCGGTGTACCCGGCCATCGAATTTTCGGCCAAGGGTAGGACAAATTCCTGATAGGGAAATTCCAAGCTGTCATTCTGCGTGAGCATAAAACGTAGGTGCTGGCCTTGGCTATCTTGCTCGACAAGATATAGAGAACCGGCGTCGGCCGCGGTAATTTCGCGCGTCTTCGAGAGAATTAGCGTGAGCAGGGCGCTGATTTCGCGCTGGGAGGAGAGCGCGACGCCAATCTCATTGAGCTCTTCTCGCTCGCGCTCCCACGTTTTTACGGTGCGGCGTCCCGCCCGGTCGCGTTCGACCAGATCGATATTCTCGAAAGCAGCTTCGAGAGTTTTTTCGACGATGTTGCGCGGTGCGTTGGAGGGAAGGAACGCGAAGACGGATGAGCGCTCGTTGGAATTCCATGCACGCCGCGCTTTGGGGCTGGCATTTCCGTTAGCCGGAAAGATCCCGATGATCCGGTATTTGCTTCTCCCTTCACGAGCTGGTACTTGAAGCATCTTTCCGCTGGCTTTCAGATCGGCCAGCCAGACCGTGGGAACACCATTTCCGGCGGCTGCGGCGCGATGTAAAGCGCCCTTTTTGTTTTGTGAGACCGGGTGCAGGTCGTAGCGTGTGCGCAAAGGCGCAGCTAGTTTTTCGGCTGCCGAGCCTTCGAGATACCAGATTTGCTTCTTTCCGGACATTGCAATCCCTGAAACCAGAGCGCGGGCCACAGTATAACGGAAGCAGGGAAAGGAGCACAGTGGTCCAATCGCTGCCCGGGATGGGCGCCTTAAAATCGCTGGGCGGCGGACAAATGTGGATGCGATAGAAACTTGAATCACGGGCACGCGTTTGTTAGCCTTGCGCGACTTTTGCTTTTTAGCGATGCCGCAAAATTCATGGCCCTGACGCCTAAACGTAGTGAGATCAAACGCCCCGGACTCTTGAAGGAATGGTGGGGCCACAAAGCCTCGCTCATTATTAGTGGCGTCATCACCGTTGCGGCGCTTGCCATTTATGTGACGACATTCATGGGCGAGCGGCCCATGCCGATTTTCTATTTCATCACGCGGCTGGAACTCAATAGCCTCGACCTCAGATTTCAATTGCGTGGACGAACCCAGCCGGACCCGCGAATCATCATTGTAGATATCGATCAGCATTCACAGGAAGCGTTGGGGCATTGGCCCTTTCCGCGAATTTATTTTGCACATTTGCTCGATGCGCTGCGCGAAGACGGTGCCCGCGTGGTGGCGTTCGATATTACTTTTAGCCAGCCGGAAGACCCGACGCTTCCGTTGAAGGATCTTTCGGCCAGCCTTGACGAGCAACAAAAGAAGGGCCAAGGGGCGAGTCCGTCGGTGCGGCTCGAAATTGAGCGCGAAGAAAAAAAGTACAACTACGACCAGCAATTCGCGGACGCGATACAACGGTTCGGTAGCGTCGTGCTCGGTAATTATTTTCTTTACACAAAAGCGGATCTTCAAGGGGTTTCGAACGAAGCCCTCGACCGCTACGCAAATCTGATGGCGTTCTTTCCGTTTCCGCAAGTGAGGCCGGAGCCGTCCGCCGGCGGCGAAGCAGGCCGTGTGCGTTTGATCCAGCAATACGAAGACCTATACCTCGTTCCGCGTGGAGTGGAAGGCAACACCGAACTTTTGACCGGCGTCGTCGCATCGGAAAAGGGCGGCAGCGGTTTTTTTAATGTTGCGGTGGATGCGGATACCGTCGTGCGCCGGATGCTGCTGGCCATTCCGTACGGACGCGATCCGGATCGGGCGAATTGGGACATGTACGCCTCCATTGACGTGCAGGCTTTGCGGCTTTATCTGGGATTGACGAACGAGCAAACCGTGCTGAATTACGGCGGCGCGGGTGTAACCAGCATAGAATTCGGTCCCAAACTCACGGTGCATCCCGACGACCTCAGCCGGATGATGGTGAACTATAACGGGCCTGTGCGAACGTATCCGTACATCTCTTTTGCCGACGCTGCTGAGAAAAAATTTGCCCCCGGTACTTTCAAGGACAAGCTCGTTCTCGTAGGCGCATCAGCAACCGGCATTGGAGACTTGCGAGCGACTCCGTTCGGCGCTATTGATTTTCCCGGAGTCGAGATTCATGCGAACTTGATCGACAACATACTGAATCAGAAATTCCTGATGCGCGGCGGCCCGCAGGTGCTTACCGACCTCGCGTTTATATTTCTGTTAGGAATTCCGCTGGGGATGTGGCTGGCACTCGTTCAGCCGCGCTGGATGGCATTTGGCTTGTTGCTGTTGATACCGTTTGGCGCGATCGTTTACTGGGCGTTTCTACATGGCTGGTGGCTGAACTTCATCGTGCCGTCCCTCTTTACGCTGGTTCCAAATGTCGGTCTAGTGGCGCTCTATCGCGTGTTGATCGAAGAGCAGGAAAAGCGCAAAGTGCGCGGCGCCTTCCAGCAATATGTGAGTCCGGAAGTCATCCGGCGCGTTTTGAGCGACCCGGAATTGGTGCAGCCGCGCAAGTCCGAAATCACCGTTCTTTTCAGCGATGTGCGCGGGTTTACCACGATCTCGGAAACGCTTGATGCCCAGGAGCTGGCGCGATTGCTGAACGGTTACCTGACGGAAATGACCCGCATTATTTTTCGACATCAAGGAACGCTCGACAAGTATATCGGCGATGCCGTGATGGCCATCTGGGGTGCGCCATTCACCGAGCCGAAACACGGCGAGCGTTGCTGCGAAGCGGCGCTTAGCATGCTTTCGCGGCTTTCAGAGTTGCAACAGGGATGGGTGTCGCAAGGTTTGCCTGCGATGGAAATTGGTATCGGAATCAACACGGGGATCGCCTCGGTGGGAAATATGGGTTCCTCGTTGCGTTACGGCTATACCGCGATGGGTGACACGGTGAATCTGGCCTCACGCCTGGAAGGCCTGAACAAAGAATACGGTACGAGTATTTTGATCAGCGAATCCACGCGCGCGGATGTGACAAACGACCAAATCATTATTCGCGAGATCGACTTCATACGAGTGAAAGGCAAAAACCAGCCGGTAACGATTTTCGAAATTTTGAGCCGCCAAGCAGCCGCGAATGACGGGAAGGCATTGGTCGAGATGTTCGGGCAGGGCCGTGAAGCATATAAGACTCGAAATTGGATCGCGGCGAAAACGGCTTTCGAAGAAGTGCTACGCCGATGGCCGGAGGACGGCCCGTCGCGCGTTTTTCGCGGGCGGTGCGACGAATATCTCGCAGAGGAACCCGACGCCGACTGGGACGGCGTGCACGTGATGAAATACAAATAAATCGCAGGAACAAGAAATTATTCGTCGAGGCGCACGACGAAAGTCGTCAACTGCCCGCTTGAGCGCAATTGGGCGGCAAGTTGATTTGCATCCGCCTCGGTCGGCGCGCGTCCCACACGCACGCGATAAAACAGGCCGTTCGGCGAATCGTAGCTGACGATGCTGACTGGCAAATTGCGGGATTCCATCTCAACTTTCAGCCGCTGCGCGTTCTCCTCCTCGCGAAATGCGCCGACCTGCACGGCAAAAACCCCCTTCTCGGAACTCGGTCCCGCGATAACTTCCAGGCGCACCTGCGCTGTGCCGGGACCCACCATCTCGATTGCCTCGGCGGCCGAAAGCGACAAGTCGATCACGCGATCGGCGACAAAAGGCCCGCGATCATTAATGCGAACTTGCGTCTGCTTTCCATTACGCAGGTTTGTGACTCGGACCACGGCGTTGAAAGGTAGCGTGCGATGCGCTGCGGTAAATTCGTGCATGTCGTATATTTCGCCGTTGGATGTGCGGCGGCCGTTGAACGGTACGCCGTACCAGGAGGCCACACCTTCTTCGACATATTCCCCCGGCACCACCGGCCGCCGTTCGGTGGCGGGCGGCGGACCTGAACGCTTGGATGACCCCGGCGGCGGTGCGGATGACGAAACTGGAGCAGGAGTGTGTGCAGGCGGATGACTCACAGGCTGTCGTTTCGCGCATCCCACGAGAATTACAGAGACGAAAACGCCCGCGATGAGTAGCGATAACGATCCCTCTCGCGCGGAGCAAAATCGAAAAACAATTTTCAATTGTGGATTAGACCTTGGTGACAGGCTAGCGGGCCTCACGCAGTTTCCCGGTTCACTGGTTTCGACCCATCTTAGGTATTATAGGAACGCAACCATATTCTCGCAAGGAACCCTATTGGCCCTGTCACCACGACTGCGTTATAAATTCGATCGAATCCGGGAAAAATTCAGCGGTATTTTCGGTGGCCCGCGTGAAGCGCCGCGGCCGAAGCTGTGTCCTTCGTGCGGAACGCTGGTTGGAGCGAGTGCGACGAAATGCCACCATTGCGGCGCCAGCATGAATTTCGGAATGGCGGCCGCGAGCCGGTCGTTGAGCCGTTTATTGCCCACCACTTCGCCTGCGACGTACGGAATTCTTAGCCTGAGTTGCTTGCTCTATGGCGCCAGCCTGTTGGCCACGGTTCGCGGCAGCGGCTTTCAGGCTCCGGGTGGCGGCTTTTTCGGTATTTTCAATCTTGGAGCAATCAACGGCGTTGTCCTGCAAAGACTTGGCGCGTCGCTACCATGGCCCATTGATTTGGTGCAACCCTGGCGGCTGGTGATGGCGAGTTTTCTTCACGGAAGCCTAATGCATATCGGATTCAACATGTGGGTGCTGATGGATATCGGGCCGCAGATAGAAGAGCTGTACGGCTCCGCGCGGTATTTTTTCATCTACGTCGTGGCGGGGATTGGTGGCTACATTCTCAGCGGCCTCGTCGGCCACTTCAGCGTGGGAGGCTCGGCATCTTTACTCGGGCTGATTGGTTTGCTCCTTGCGGTTACAACGAAACGGAGCGGCGCTTCCATGCAAATGCTCCGAAGCCAGCTGATCAAATGGCTGATTTATATTGCGATCATGGGATTCGTGATTTCCGGTATTGATAACCTTGCACACCTTGGAGGTTTGATCAGCGGGTTTGCACTCGGAAAGTTGATGGTTGATCGTCCACCTATGTCGCAGCAGGAGCGCACGCGGGCGGATCTACTTGGGTGGACGACGGCGATCGTAGTGATAACGAGCCTGGGGATCGTGGCCTACGGCTTGTTCCAAGTGAGCTGAAACACGAATGGGCGAACGCTTGCGGGGCCTTTACCCTCCGGCATGTAGCCGGCGCGACACCACGATGCTGTAATGAAGTCCTGAAATACACACAAAGACAGCCACGCAATATTTGCAAACCTCTTGCACGATCCCCAACGTGTGGTTATTCCAGATGGCCAACAGAAGAACCAGGAATATGAGCAGAAGCTCGAAAAACGTGGTGGCCTTTCCGTAAATGCTTGGCGGCAGGGCAATGTAGCCGACGGTGATAAGAACCACAGCGCTGGCGACCAACAACGACACGTCCCTGCCCAAGACAAGAATTGCGAGCCACCACGCGATTTTATTATGGAACGCCAGTACCAGGTAGGATGAAGAAACCAGAAGCTTGTCCGCAATGGGATCAAGGTATGCGCCCAGCGGAGTTTTTTGATTCAATCCTCGCGCTAGCCAACCATCGAGTCCATCCGTGAGGCCGGCGACAATTAGAATCGCCATGGCCCAGCCATATCGCTCGTAGTGAATCGTAATAATGAATACGGGAAGGAACGCCAGCCGCAGGAACGTGAGCTGATTGGGGACGGTGAGGATTCGGCTGTTCATGAAGTCATCCGGCTAACTGGAACAAGTAAGTGCGATCAGGCGAATTGTGCCAGATACTCCGCGAGCGAGCGGCCAGTCTTTTTTGCAAACACTTCTGCGAGCGAGGGAATCGAACCCCGCGGTTCGTCCAGAGCGATGCGTTCGATCCGAAGCATGGGGAAAAAGAGAGTGGGCAGACCCATGCGGTCACCGTCGGGATGCAAAACCTGGCTGACAAAATCGTCAAACGAATGGAGATCGATCCCGCGCACGGAGACTCCCGAATGCGTAATGTCGATCAGTTCGCCCCACAATTTTTCTTTGGGATTCTGCAGGCTGATTACGACGATCGAATGCGGTTGCATTGCGTCTCCCGGAATCCTCTAATGCTATGGTATCTCAATTCGCGGCGCGAACAGGCACCGTGATGCCCTCAAAAGTATCTTCGCCTGCGATTTCTTCAACCGGCCATCACTTTCATGTCGGGCGCTAGCTGCAGCTTGGGTTCGGTCACTTTTTGCATGGCTTCAGGCGAAACCCCAGGAGCGAGCTCGCGCAGAACAAGTCCCCGTGGCGTAACTTCGATGACGCCGAGTTCTGTGACGATCAGATTCACCACGCCGACGCCGGTTAGCGGCAAACTGCATTCTTTTACGATTTTGGGCTCGCCGTCTTTGGTGGTGTGTTCCATAGCGATGATCACGCGCTTGGCGCCGGCAACGAGGTCCATGGCCCCACCCATACCTTTTAGCATTTTTCCTGGAATGGCCCAATTGGCGAGATTGCCCTTGGCGTCTACCTGAAGCGCCCCCAGGACGGTGACGTTGATCCGGCCGCTGCGGATCATTCCGAAAGAATCCGCACTCGAAAAATAACAACAGCCCGGAATTTCGGTGATTGTTTCTTTGCCCGCATTGATCAGATCGGGATCTTCTTCTCCTTCGTACGGGTAAGCCCCAACGCCGAGCATGCCGTTTTCCGATTGCAGAATGACTTCCATCCCAGGCGGCAGAAAATTCGGAATCAGCGTGGGCAAGCCGATGCCAAGGTTCACGTAGTAACCGTCGCGCAGCTCGCGGGCAACCCGGCGAGCGATGATTTCGCGCTTATCACTTTCTGCGGGCATGATTTCTCCTAGCGCTTTCGCACGGTGCGGCGCTCGATGCGCTTCACATAATTTGCGCCCTGAAAGATGGCGTCCACAAAAATTCCGGGCGTGTGAATGCAATCTGGATTCAGCGCGCCGAGCTCGACGATTTCCTCCACTTCGGCGATCACATGGTTCGCAGCGGTGGCCATGATCGAGTTGTAATTACGCGCCGTTTTTCGGAACACAAGATTTCCCCAGCGGTCACCCTGGTAGGCCTTGATGAAAGCAAAGTCACCGCGCAACGCGGGCACCAGGATGTGCGGACGTCCCGCGAATTCGCGCACTTCTTTCCCATCTCCCGCCAGTGTCCCGTAGCCGGTAGGAGTAAAAAACGCGGGAATGCCCGCGCCGCCGCAACGAATACGTTCCGCCAGCGTTCCCTGAGGATTCAATTCCACTTCAATTTCTTTTTTCAGAGCCAGCTGCTCGAAAAGCTTATTCTCGCCCACGTAACTGGCGATCATTTTTTTCACCTGCTTGCTCTGCAGCAACAACCCGATTCCGAAATCGTCCACTCCTGCATTATTCGACACGAGCGTGAGATCTTTTGTGCCCTTCCTGCGCAACGCGGCGATCAGATTTTCCGGAATGCCGCAGAGGCCGAAGCCTCCGAGCAGAATCGTCGCTCCATCATGGATGCGGGCAATTGCGGCGTCAGCGCCGGCTACACGCTTATCCATCGCGTCTCCTTACATCGCTTACATTGCATCACGATCATTGCGAGGGAAGTTTACTGCAATTCGGCGGACATTTTGTAGAAGTCATTCAGGCGCGGGAATTTCGAGTTGGTTGCTTCGGCGGCTGATGCCCGAGCGAGCGGCGTTTTTCAATGCGCGCACAAGTGCCGCCACGGCGGTTGCCGCAGCGTCTGGGGATGCTGCTTTTTCCACTTCGGCCATCAGCGCGGAGCCGACCACGGCTGCGTCCGCTATGCCGCCAAGCACGCTTACGTGAGAGGGAGCCGAGATTCCAAAACCGACGGCGATCGGCAGGGTCGTAAATTTGCGCACGCGTCGAGCGAGCGCTGGCAATCCTTCGGGTAATGCTTCTCGCGTTCCGGTTACGCCCGTTCGCGAGACGAGATAAAGGAAGCCAGTTGAGGCGGCTGCGATGAGCGCGATACGTTCGTCGGTGGACGTTGGAGCTGCGAGAAATATCGTGTCAAGACCTTGGCCATGCAGAGCAGTGCAATACTCGCCCGCTTCCTCAGGCGTCAAATCGGTGGCAAGCACGCCGTCGACGCCAGCCGAGGCCGCAGCTTCGGCGAATTTCTCCAGACCCATCTGCAGGAGAGGATTGAAATAACTGAAGAGCACCAGCGGCACGTCCGTGCGCATGCGCAGGCTGCGGACGAGTTCGAGGACACCGGCGAGAGTTGTTCCGCTGCGCAACGCGCGTTCGCTCGCACGCTGAATGACCGGACCGTCCGCCACCGGATCGCTGAAGGGAACGCCGATCTCGATGATATCCGCGCCTGCTTCCGCAGCGGCCACTACGATTTTGGCGCTGGCTTCGAGCGAAGGATCCCCGGCGGTGATGTACGCTATGAGCCCTAGTTCGCCGGCGTCTGCAAGCGCCCTAAACTTGCGTTCTATTCTCCCCGCACGTTTTCCCGTGGCAGGCGTTGCACCGGTACGGGCGCTTGCCACGTTCTCGCCCGAGGAATTTGAAGTGGGAGAGTTAGACATAGCGAGACAGAATTTCCATATCTTTGTCGCCGCGGCCGGATAGATTCAGGATCACTACTTCATCTTTGCCCATTTTGGGCGCGCGACGAATAAGTTCCGCCAAAGCGTGCGCGGATTCAAGCGCGGGAACAATTCCTTCGATGCGCGCGAGCGTGCGTGCAGCTTCCACCGCTTCTCCATCGCCAGCGGCTGTGTATTCAGCGCGGCCCCGTTCTGCTAGCCAAGCGTGTTCGGGGCCGACTCCGGGGTAATCGAGCCCCGCAGACACAGAATGAGTTGTCGAGATCTGGCCGTCCGCGGTCTGGAGCAAATAGGTGTAAGTACCTTGCAGGACGCCGGGTCGTGCGCCGGCGAAACCCTCTGCCGCCGCAAGACGCGCCGCATGCTCGCCCAGCGATTTTCCGCGGCCGCCGGCCTCCACGCCGAGCATTTTCACTTTCGCGTCACCGAGGAATGCGTGGAAGAGGCCAATGGCATTCGATCCGCCGCCGACGCACGCAAACAAATGATCTGGGAGCCGTCCTTCGGCGCGCAGAATTTGCTCGCGAGCTTCTTCACCGATAATTTTCTGAAAATCGCGCACAATTAGCGGGTAAGGGTGCGCGCCGAGAACTGATCCTAGGAGATAGTGAGACGTGCGCACGTTCGTAACCCAATCACGCATAGCCTCATTGATCGCATCCTTCAGCGTGCGGCTGCCCGAATCGACCCCCATCACTTCCGCGCCCAGCAGGCGCATGCGAAAAACATTCAGCCGCTGGCGTTCCATGTCCTCGGTGCCCATGTAAATCGTGCAACTAAGACCAAGCCGGGCGGCGACGGCAGCGGTTGCTACCCCATGCTGGCCCGCGCCGGTTTCCGCAATGATTCGCTTCTTTCCCATCCGCAGCGCGAGAAGACCCTGGCCCAGGGCGTTATTTATTTTGTGCGCGCCGGTGTGGAGCAGGTCTTCGCGCTTCAGATAGATGCGAGGGCCGGCAAGCTGCTCGGTAAGACGCGATGCGAATTGCAGCGGCGTTGGCCTGCCGGCAAAATTATGCAGCAGGTCATCGAGCTCCTTCTGAAAGCTCTGGTCCGCGCGGGCTTCGGCATAGGCTCGCTCGAGTTCTTCGAGTGGCGCGACGAGTGTTTCCGGGACGTAGCGGCCGCCGAAGGGACCGTAGCGTCCGCGTGAATCCGGCACGGTTTGTGGCGCTGCGCTCGTCACGCCGCCCTCCGGGAAGTCCGCACGGCTCGTATGAAGTTCACGACGAGCGCAGGGTCTTTCTTCCCCGGCTTCGTTTCCACGCCGCTGCAAACATCGACCGCGTATGGTTTGGCGGAGCGAATCGCTGCGGAGACATTTTCCGGCGTCAGGCCTCCGGCCAGGAAAATGCGGCCGGCACGCTTCGCGCGAAGCGCCATCTTCCAGCGAAAAGTCTTGCCGCTTCCGCCCTGGCGGCGACGATCGAAGCCGTCAAGCAAGAATGCGGAGACGTGCTTGTAACGATTGAGTTTAGCTGCGCGGAATGAATCCCGCACGCGAACCGCCTTAATGATTGGCAAGGTTCGCGCAAGATGCGCGATAGTCGTGGGCGATTCCTCACCATGTAGCTGAAGATAGTCCAGTCCGATCTGGCGCGCGATTCTTAGCATTTCGTCCTCGCGCTCGTTCACAAATACTCCCACGGACGTGATTTTTTTGGGCAAGCGCCGCAAGATCCCCCTGGCTCTGCTAGGCGTTACATAGCGCGGGCTGCGCGGATAAAAATTAAATCCGAGGAAGTCCGCTCCCGCTTTGAAAGCCTGGCGAGCATCCTTCAGGTTCGTGATACCGCATATTTTTACCTTTACCATTGAGTTTCGTCGCTTGCCCGGCCGGGCTTTTCCAAACCGCATGGCTCGAGCAAGGTGCGCAAAGCATGGCCCGGATCATCTTGCTGCATCAGACGCTCTCCGATGAGAAAAGCATCAAACCCGGCCTGGCTCAGCCGAACGAGATCCTCTCGCGTACGAAGGCCGGACTCGCTGACCGCGATGCAATCCTGCGGAATTGCCTGCACCAATTCGAGCGATGTTTTCAGATGCACGCTGAAGTCCTGCAGGTCGCGATTGTTGACGCCTATGATTTGCGCGCCGGCTGAAAGAACGCGTTCCAGTTCTTCGCGCGTATGAACCTCCACCAACGGCTCCATCTTGAGCGAACGCCCCAAAGCGAGCAACGCGCGAAAGGTTTCATCGTCCAAGACTGCGGCGATTAGCAGAAAAGAATCGGCGCCGGCTGCGCGCGTTTCCCATACTTGCCACGGATCCAGGATGAAATCCTTCCGCAAGATCGGAATGCTTGTTACGCGACTGGCCTCTTTCAGATCGGTCAGCGAACCGGAAAAGAAATCTTCTTCGGTGAGTACGGACAGCGCGGTTGCGCCTGCCTGCTCCAGATCCGCAGCTAAGAGGGCCGGGGCGAAGTCTGAACGGAGGACACCGCGAGACGGAGAGGCCTTCTTGATTTCCGCAATAATGCGCACGCCCGGCCCTGTAAGCGCAGACGGGAAATCCCGAGGCGGCGCAACTTTCTTTTCGACCGCCATCCGGAGTGCAGCCTCCGGAAGCACGCGCTTGCGATGCGCGACGGACTCTCGCCGTGCTTCGACAATTCGTTCCAAAATATTTTTCGAGCGAGCGCTGATTTCCATGGGCGAATTTACGTCAAATGCCACGCGGCACAATGCACCTTCAGGTGAGCCCTAAAGGGAGAATCGCTGTGAATATGCTAGTTGTGCTGCTTGCAGAAGTCAATTTACCCCCGGACCTGAGATCTCAAGAGGTTAGAGGATTCGCGAAGCGGTGATGGCTATGGCGCCGGCGGCGCAGCCCCCAGCAGAGGCTCCGAGAATTTTATGGGGATGCCAAAATTCGAACCGCCGAAGCCCTTCAGCACGGCATAGGTAACGCCAATCACTTTTCCTTTGCGGTTGAATAGTGGGCCGCCGGAACCGCCGTTCGTAGTCTGCGCGTCGAAAACAATCTTGTCGGGAAGAATGTCACCGATATGCCCTTGTGTGATGAGAGGACGAATCAGGTTACGATGCGCCAAGTCATCGAGCACCTTGGAAACGTCTATGCCGTTGTGTGAGATGATTTCCTGGGCGGTATCTTCATCGGTGCGAGCAAGAATGGCTGCGAGTCCGGTGGCATAACCCATCAGGATTACGGGCTGTCCTGTGACCGCGGCTCCCTGGTTCCAATCGACCAACAGAACAGAACGTTTAAGATCCTGCATGTCCACACGCATCGTAGCGAGATCTGTCTCCGGAGAAATCTGCTGCACTTCCGCGTGGAACGCGCGCGGATCACCCGGGAAATAAGCGCGAATGGCTGAAATTTCCGGTTGGTATCCCTGGTCCGTAAACACTTTGAAGTCGTCAGTTTTCCACCACGGCTCAGCCACATGATGATTGGTCATGACGCGTCCGTTCGGGCCAGCCACAAAACCGGTGCCAAAAATATCGATCTTTACCTCCGGCCCATGGCCTTCGAGCGTAAGAATGGGATCGCCCCCGCTATCCTGTAAAGGCTGCCCTTGCTGGTTGAGACCCGCGTAACGGAGGCGTTGCCCTGTGTTTTTATCGCGGAGTGCTACTGAAACATGCAACAGGCAAACGCTCTGCACGTCCGCCGGAATCAGAGTTTGGGCTCCTTGGCCTTCCTGCTCGATACGCGCGAGCCGCGCATTGGTTTCTTCGAGTTGTTTCTGCAGGGTGTTTGTGTCTTCCGGAGCTGCACTTGCCATCTTCGCCTTTAAATCTGCGGCTTGTTTCTGAAGGTCATCTCTCGCACCCGGTGATCCTTGTTGCATGCGGAGTTTGCGCGATTCGGAAATCAAATCCTGCTGGCGAACGATTCCACCTTCGAACCGGGTGATGAAAGCATTCCCTCGCTGCGTTTCCTTTTGCGCGCTACGTGCAAAGAAAAAGTACACTCCGGCCATGACCACAACAATCGCGCAGATGGCGCCGAACCCAAACTTGAGCTTGTGGTCGAGCGAGGAGGCATCATTCGCCATTTTTTCCGTGACAGCGAGAGCTTCGAATGCCGTGTGGGCAATTTGCTGGCCTTCGACCGCGATTCGCGTTTCATCGCGCAACTGTTTCTGCGCGCGGAACATTCGCAATTGCTTGCGAACGCGAGCCAGCAGCTCGCTGGAATCATATGGCTGGGAAATCGCGTCGTCCGCGCCAAAATTCAAAGCTTCCGTACGCTCTTCAATCGATGAGCCAACCAGCAGAATCACGCGGACCATTTCCGTGGCGGCGGAGCCGCGAATTGTGGCGATGGTTTCGCGGGGCTGCGTTCCGCCTGCATCCGCCGCATTACCGGTATGAGCGTTCATCAGCAGCAGATTGGCTCCGGCGTTGTGAATCGCGTCAAGCGCTTCGACCGCGCCGCCGAACGCAGCCGCGTCGTACCCGGCGGTGTCGAGCGCCGAGCGCAGGGTCTCAAGCGCGATTGGGTCGGCTTCGATGATTACTATTTTCTCGCGCGTGTTATCCATGTCGTCCGAGGATGCTTCCGGGGCTGTATAGGACTTTCATCGTAGAAGAAAATAAGGAAAGCACAAGGACATCCGCGCGCCTTCCTCAACTAGAATAGACGCTCGCAACGCTTTGCGGGGTTCATGGTATTTTTGCCGGATGGAATTTGCAAACACTCGACCAACTAAACCAACAAATCGTACGGTGCCGTAAATGTCCGCGTCTTGTCTGCTACCGCGAGAAGGTAGCGGCTGAAAAGCGCCGAGCGTTTATGGACTGGGATTACTGGGGCAAGCCGGTCCCGGGTTTCGGCGACCCGCATGCGAAACTGCTGATTTTGGGCCTTGCGCCTGCAGCTCACGGCGGAAATCGAACGGGAAGGGTTTTCACCGGCGACCGCTCGGGAGATTTCCTTTATAAGGCGCTTTACGAAACCGGCTTTTCGAACCAGCCGAATTCCACGCATCGAGGCGACGGGCTGAAGTTGAAAAATGCTTATATTGCGGCGACGATTCGATGCGCTCCTCCAGCGAACAAACCGCTTCCATCAGAATTGGCGAACTGCCTGCCATATTTTGAAAGGGAACTGGAGCTGATCCGGCCGCACGCGATTCTTGCGTTGGGAGGTATTGCGTTGCGCACTTACTTGGGGCTGCTCAAGAGAAATGGGCAGATCGATGGATTCGCAAAGTACCCGCTTCATCACGGAGCGAATTATCAATTGCCCGGCGGGCTGCCACGGCTATTTGTCTCCTATCATCCCAGCCAGCAGAATACATTCACCGGGAAACTCACGGAACCGATGATGGTTGACGTGCTGCTGGCGATTCGAAAGTTCATCGCCAGCAAGTGATCCAGGTCGGCGCGTTGGCGTCATGTGTTTGACAGCGCGCTGCAGAGCTTGTTAGCCTCGCCAGACACGGTGCCTGTCACCGCTCCGAATGAAAGTCGAACTCGATCCTGACTCCGCACGCGAACCCATCATCGAATTCCGAAAAGCCGGTTATCGTCTGCCGAACGGTCAAGCGCTTTTAGAAGACCTGAGTATCGCTGTAGGCCGCGGCGAGACGTTGGCTTTGCTCGGCCGCAGCGGTGCCGGAAAGACGACGGCCCTCAAGCTGATAAATCGAATGCTCGATCCGAGCGACGGGGAAATTCTCGTGGAAGGAAAATCGACCCTCGGCTGGGATGCGATTGCGCTACGCCGGCATATCGGTTACGTCATACAAGATATCGGCCTGTTTCCACATTTCACGATCGAGCAGAACGTCTCCTTGATTCCGCGGCTCGAAGAGTGGCCGGTAGAGCGAATTCGCGCGCGCGTGAAGGAACTCCTGAGCCTCGTAGGGCTCGATCCGGATACATTTTCGAAAAGATACCCGCACCAGCTTTCCGGAGGGCAGCGCCAGCGCGTAGGTATCGCGCGAGCATTGGCTGTGGACCCGCCGATTTTGTTGATGGACGAGCCATTTGGAGCGCTCGATCCGCTCACGACCGGCGAACTGCTCAAGGAGTTCCGGCAGCTTCAGCGGCGTCTGCAAAAAACGATTGTGATGGTGACTCACGATGTGGGCGAATCTTTGCTGCTTGCCACGCGAATCGCATTGCTCGACGGGGGAAAATTGGCCGGAATCTTTTCGGCCACGGAGTTTTTGTCGGCTCAGGAGCCGTTGGCCGCTGCGTACGTTGCGAATTTTCGGATGTACGAAGAAGCCGAGAGGGCCAATGAACCTCATTGATTTCTTTATTCGGCATCAGCGCGAAATCGGGCAGGCCACGCTCGAACACATTTGGCTCGTCGGCATATCCATGCTGCTGGCGGTCGCCATCGGCGTTCCGCTCGGAATTATCGTCACCCGCCATCCCTGGCTTTCAAAGCCGATTCTCGGCGGAGCGAATATTGCCGAGACAATTCCCAGCCTCGCGCTATTCGGGTTCCTATTACCGGTGCCGTGGCTCGGGGCTCGCGCAGACCGTTTGGTGATCACTGCTCTGATGTTGTACGCACTGCTCCCGATTATTCGCAACACTTCTACAGGCATTAGCAGTGTGAATGCGGCGGTCAGGGAAGCGGCCCGCGGGATGGGGATGACGCAAAACCAGATTCTGTTCCAAGTCGAACTTCCGCTCTCCGTGCCCACAATCCTTGCGGGTGTGCGCGTTGCGACCGTACTCACCATAGGCATCGCGACGATTGCGGCTGCGGTGGGCGCCGGCGGCCTGGGCGAATTCATTTTTCGCGGACTTGCAATGGTGAATGACCAGTTGATTCTCGCTGGAGCGATCCCGGCGGCTGCGCTCGCACTCCTGGCTGATTTTATATTGAGCTTGCTGGAGCGTAGGCTGCGGCCTGCGCAATCATGATTGCACGGCGAAGTTTTGCCATCGTTTGCCTGACACTTCTGCTCGCCTCCTGCTACAACGGGACGCGCAACACCATCGTTATCGGTTCCAAAAACTTTTCCGAGCAGGCGCTTCTTGCCGAAATCGTCGCCCAGCATCTTGAGGCTCGCCTTCATCGGTCGGTCATCAGGCGCTTTTATCTGGCTGGTTCCTACATTTGCCAGCAGGCGCTGCTCTCCGGCCGAATTGACACGTACGTGGAATACACCGGCACGGCGTTGACCGCGATTCTGCATGACCCGATTCAGAGCGACCCTTCGGCCGTATTCTCTCGCGTGAAAAACGAATATAGGCAGCGCTTTGGATTGGAGGTGATGCCTTCGCTTGGGTTCAATAATACGTTTGCGATCGTGGTGCGCGGTGAAGACGCCCGCCGATTGCATTTGAAGACCATTGACGACGCTGGGCCGTACACTCCGCAGTGGCGAGCCGGATTCGGATACGAATTCATGGAGCGTCCGGACGGATATGCCGGTCTTGCAAAAGTGTATGGGTTGGAATTTAGTTCGACGCCGCGCATCCTCGATCTGGGGTTGCTCTATCGCGCGCTGCTGGATAAGCAGGTGGATTTAGTCGCCGGGAATTCTACCGACGGTTTGCTCGCCGCACGCGATCTGGTGATTCTCGAGGATGACAAACATTATTTTCCGCCCTACGAAGCAGTCCCCATCGTTCGCCAGGATACGCTCGCGCGTTTCCCGGAAATGCGTTCCGCTATCGAAGAATTGGGCGGAAAGATTTCCGACGCGGAAATGCGAAAGATGAATTATGCCGTGGATGGGGAACACCGCGATATTGCCGAGGTTGCGCGCGAATTTCTGCATTCCAAGGCGCTTGATTAAATAGCCGGTTTAACGCGAGTCTTCGGATTCTTGCAGTGCTTTGAAATGGGCTTCCAGCGCCGCGCAATATTGGTGCTCAGCTTCGAGTTCGGCCTGCAATTTCTTAACAAAAAGCTCGAGGCGGCGAAGCTCGTTGCGTAATTTCTGAACTTCCGCGGTTGATTGCACCGCGGTGCGCGAGACAGCCGCCTCCGGAAGTGAACGGTTCCTGGTTGGGGCAGCCTGAGCAGGAGTCGAGGGAGCAAACGGCGGAGCAACCGTAACGGTTGCTGAAGCGTTCGCGGGATTCGGGGAAAACAAGCCGGTCAACGCACGTGACGCCATTCTTGACGATATCTCAGCCGCATCCTCGCTCTCGATCCCGCGAGGCGCTCCGGAAATTGTGGGATGCAGCAGGTTCTTGACGCGAACGATCAGATCCTGCGGTTGAAATGGCTTCCGTATCAGCTCGTCGGCCTTCACCGCCGTGGCGCGCTCCGCAACCGACCGGTTGACCACACCTGACATCAAAATTACCGGCGTCTTGCCGAATCGATAGTGCTGCTTGATAAATTCGCAAACTTCGTAACCGTCTTTGTCCGGCATGATCACGTCGGTAATCACCGCATCCGGAGCGATCTGGTTGAACTGCTCGAGCGCCGAAGCGGCGTCCGCGCAGGTGATCACGTGGATATTCTCCTTCCGAAAAGCGATCTTGATCACTTCGCGCATGGTGGCGCTATCGTCGATGAAATAGACCGTGGGAGTCCGCGCAGTTGTTGGGTTTTGTATTTCGCTCATGACACTTCCTTCTCGATCTCGTCGCGTTCGCCTTCGTCGAATTCCCGCATGGCATCCAGCAAAAGATCGGTAGCGGAGCGCAGCACAGTCCGCTGCGCAGCGCTTGCTCCGTACACGAATTTGTAAACGCCCTTCGCGGCTCCCTGGCACGTTTTGACGATTTCTGTTACGGCTTCGTCCCCAAACGCCGTCCCGCATTCGGCGTGAAAAATCTGTCCCGCTTCAAAAAAAATGATGCCATCGGTCTCGCCGGCATTGACGTGCAGGCCACCTGTTTGGCGCGCCTGTTCGAGCATCTGGATCACACCCGGGAGATCCAGATGCGAAAGACTGCCGCTCAAGTCCGTGTCGGCGGTCGACAGCATTTGCGTGGGCTGAAAGCCCTCCTGCCGGCTCAAAAGGAAACTCCGCACATGCGCCGCAATGTCCGCAGGGGACCGGCGCCGGTCCACGAAATCGTCGCAACCCGCGCGGTATGCTTCTAGCAACGCCTGATCTCCTCCGCCGCCCCCGATCGCGATCAGCGGAATGTTTGCAGTCTTAGGATCCGCGCGCAGAATGGGGGCCATTTCGAGCGCGCCCATGTCGCGCAAATTCGTAGCGCAAAGGATCGCGGTAGGAGCATTCCATTCGAGCATGGTCAGCGCATACGCTGCCTGCGTGCTCGGGACGATTTCGAAGCCCTGCTGCTGCAAAGCATCAGTTAGACGTTTTGAAAAATAGACATTGCTGTCGATCAGCAGAATCTTCGGGAGATTTGGTAGCACGCTCATCCCCGGGGCTCCGCGTAACCGAACTCATTCGGCCCGGCAGGCGCCGATGTCACCAGTGCGTTCAAATCCAGAACCTCGATATTCTCTTCTCCGATCGTCAGCCTGCCTGAAATATATTTTGGGCTGCTCGCATCTGAGGGTTGTATCGCAGCAGTCACAAGCTCGCATTCGCCATCTACTGGAATTGCGCTAGCCTCACTAAATGAGCCGAACTCGCGAGATGCCACCAGATAAAATCGGCGCGCTGGAGATTTTTTGCCGGCCAATATCCGGCTGACGTCATATACCGGCACGATTCGGCCACGTCGGACGATTACTCCCGCTACCAAAGGCGAGGTCTGCGGAAATTGGTGCAACCGGACTGGCGGCGCCAGCTCTGAAATGGTCGCAGCAGACATCGCAAATCGACGGTCTCCAATTTGGACCAGGACGTATGATTTGGCATTCGTGTTGTCGTTGCCGCTCATATCTGTATGGCCCCTTCCAACGATTGATGTGACGCTGCTTCCGCCATTGCACCGTCGAGCCGCTGAAAGTCATTCGCCGTCAAAAATCCCGTCGGACTGACCACCGGTATCACCTGGTCCTCGACGTACGCCAACCCGCGATACCATTGGCATTCCGCGCCGATAAAAGCTCGCGGCAGTCCGTGGATCGCCGAAATTTCCGTCATGCGTTCGATTTTGTCCACGAGCACGGCCACGCGAATTTGCCTCAAGATCAGAACTAACGTGGGCCGCACCACTCTTAATCCGAAGTGCGCGCACGCGTTCACCACAAAGTATGTTCTGTGGTTACGCTCGATTGTGTGGCGCACCTTCGGAATTTCCTGCTGTTCTATCTCTAAAGCCGCGCCCAAACTGTCTGTACTTCGAATTTCCTGCACCGAATCTGCAGCGATGGCAAATAGCTGGTTCGCCACGGTGAACAGAATCACCGCTTCCGACCGCCGAATCCGGCGCGATTTTGCCGGCTCCTGGGCAGCAATCTTCATGACGCTCCCACCGGAACTAACTTGCAGAATTTCATTGCGCGCCTTTCGATCGCCGCGCTGATTTCGTTGATATCCACCACTTCGTCCACAGCCCCCGTCTTAATGGCCTCCGCGGGCATGCCGAAGATCACCGAAGACGCCTCATCCTGTGCGATCACATAACCGCTATTGGCTTTCACGGACTTCACACCCTTTGCGGCATCGTTTCCCATGCCGGTTAGCACCACAGCGATAGCCATTAGGCGCGAATATGCCGCGACTGTTTCAAGCGCAGCGTTCGCACAGGGAAGGTAACCTTCGATTCTCATCCCCGGGTCCAGCATAATTTTTCCGGTGGGGGAAACTCTCAAGTGATGCGAACCCGGACACAGATAAATTATGCCTGGCTGCACGGACTCGTTCGCCTCCGCCTCTTTTACCGTTAATTGCGAAACCTCGGCGAGCTGCAGCGCAAAAGGCTTTGTAAACGCTGCCGGCATATGCAGCACCAAAAGCACGGCTCCCGGAAAATCTTTTGGCAGCCCCGCGACCACTCGCATCACTGCGGCCGGTCCGCCCGTGGACGCCGCGATAACCACAATCGGAAATTTTCCGCCGTTCTGAGAAGCAACCGGCGCATCGGCGCCGGATTTCCTATTGGCTGGAACATCCATCGGCGGAGTCGGGGCTTTCCCGCGAGTCGCTGTACGCACTACGCGAACCTTCGCGGCCATTTTGAGCTTACGAGTCAGTTCGTCGCGCACGCTTCGCATATCCAAATCGATACCGCTGGAAGGTTTGGGAACGAAATCAATTGCGCCCAGCTCGAGCGCTCGCAGAGTGCTCGAAGCCCCTTCTCGAGATTCAGAACTCACGATGACGATCGGCCTGGGATGCTGCGACATAATCATTTCCGTGGCTTGCAAGCCATCCACGTGCGGCATATTGATGTCCATGGTGATCACGTCGGGCCGCAACGATTCCGCGAGCGCCACCGCGTCGCGCCCGTCGCGGGCTTGCCCCGCCACTTCGAGCTGAGGATCGGCGTTGATGATCTCCTGAAGCACCTTGCACATAAACGCGGAGTCATCCACCACCAACACTCGAATTTTCTTTTCAGGGCTCTTAATCATTTCAATCCTGCTGCACCGGCACCCTCAGCGCTGGCCGGCCCTTCGGTTTCACCGGGTCGATCAAACTTTCGATGGTTGAAATCAACTGATCTTCCTGCACGGGCTTGGTTAAGAATCCGGAAGCACCTTCTTTCATGGCGCGATCGCGATGCTTTGCACCTGCTCGAGAGGTAACCACGAGCACGGGAATCCGCCGCGTCACCGGATCCTGACGGAGATGCGCCAGCAGTTCGTAACCGTTCATGCGTGGCATTTCTAGATCGGTGATCAGCAGATGGCAGCCCACTTCCGCGATGATCTCGGAGGCTTCCAGGCCGTCGGAAGCAAGCTTCACGCGATAGCCTGCTTTTTCGAGCATGCGTCCGACAAACTTTCTGACGCTGATGGAATCATCCGCGACCACCACCACGCGGTCATTTTCCACCGGGTCAACCGCTGCCGCCGGGATGTTTCCAGCGGCTACCGCTTCCGCCCCCGGCGCAAATACGCGCGCGGCCGGAGAAGACGAGGGCAGAGCGTGGCGTTCCGCTGTATCGCTCGAAACTAATCGATTCAAATCAATGAGCAGAATCAAACTTCCATCCGGCGCAATCGTGGTGCCGGGGAAGAGTTTCACCCGCCGCAGATAATTTCCCAGATTCTTGATAACGATTTCGTCTTTGCCCAAAACTTCTTCGACGACCACGCCCACCTGCTTGCCGGCTACCTTTACGATGACCATGTGAAAATAGCCGTTCACCGGTTCGAGCGGAGGAAGCGCAAGCTGCAGATCTAGCCGGACCACCTCCGTGACCACATCGCGCACACGCGTGAGAAGCCTGCCGCCCACGTCTTCAATTTCCGCCGGCTTTAGACGCCGAATTTCCTCAATCACTGCCAGCGGCAAGGCAAACACGGCGCTGCCGCAACGCACGAACAAGGCTTGCGAAATAATCAGCGTCAGAGGAACTTTGACCGTGAAGCACGCGCCGCGCCCCGGCTCCGAACGAACTTCGATTTCACCGTTGAGCGCATGGACATTCGCGCGCACAACATCAAGGCCGACGCCCCGGCCGGCGAGTTCAGTCATCGAAGAAGCGGTTGTAAATCCAGGCCGGAAGATGAATTCGCGCAGTTCTCGTTCGCTCAGTTCCGCTGCGGCAAGCGGCGACATGGCGCCCGACTCAATCACCCGTCGGCGGACGCCGTCGTAATCAATTCCGCGGCCGTCGTCTTCGACTTCGATGAAAATATGATTGCCGCGGTGATAAGCGCGCACTTCCACGCGCCCCTTATCGGATTTTCCGCTCTGCCGGCGAGCCTGCGGATCTTCGAGCCCGTGCGCAACAGCGTTGCGCACCAGGTGAATCAGCGGATCGGAAATGTGCTGGATAATATTGTTGTCGAGTTCCGTCTCCGCGCCTTCCAGCGAAAGCTCCACTGGTTTTCCGGCTGCCTTGGACGCGTCTCTGACCGTCCTCGAAAGCCGCGTATAGAGGTTGCCAATCGGCACCATCCGCGCGGCGGTGATCTCGTCCTGCAAGTGGTGAGCTAGTTTTGTGAACTCGTCGATGTCCGAGTCCACTCTTCCCATGAATCCTTCGAGCTGGGTAAGCACTTCAGTTACGTCCGCTGATATTTCGGTTAAGGAGCGGGACAATATGTTGAAGTCGTCGTAGCGATCCATTTCGAGGTCGCTAAACTCCAGCAAGTCGCTGGACATGATCGCCGGCATGTTTCCCAAGGTGCCACGGAACGTGTCCATCTGCGGCGCGTGGACGCCAAAGTTCCGAGTTCCTCCAATGCGGCTGAATTCGTGCTTTTCCTGAAAATCGCCGACTTTTCCCGAAAGCCGTCTCTTCGAAAAATTTAGAATCTCTACCAGTTTCGCGAGTTCGGACAGGCGTCCCAACATGCGAGTTCGGTTTATGACCAGCTCTCCGACCGCGTTCATCATGCGGTCAAGGCGCTCGAGCGAAATGCGCACGGACTTCGCCTGCGGCAATACCTGCGCAGCGGCGGAACTCGGAGCAGCCGCCTCCCCTTCAACTGTCGGCCCCTCTCTTGATTCTGGTGCCGCCGCAACGCCGTGAGTAGTCTCGGCCTTCGCGTCAGGCGCGCCTTCAGGTGCCAGGTCCTCAATTCTCGCGAGAAGCATATCGACCGCAGCGCGCATCTCTGTATCGCTCGACCATTGCCGGTGCAGAAACTTTTTCAGCACATCGACGGACTCGAGACAAATATCAATGATGCTGGCGTTGGGTTGCAGCGCGCCATCTCGCAACTCGCCGATTAAATCTTCCACTCGATGCGCCACGGCGGAAAGGCGGTGAAGTCCGACCTGAGCCGCTGAGCCCTTTACCGTGTGCATCGAACGGAATAACCGGTGAATGTCTTCGGCCTTCGGGTTCGCTTCGAGCGCGAGCAGACATTCCGTCACCGCCTGCAAGTGCTCTTCAGCCTCGGGAATGAAAAATTCGAGAACCTCGTCAGGCACTTCCCCGTCGGCCGGTAGCTTGTCGGCATAGGAAGGCGATGGAAAGACTGCGGGCACGGACTGCCCATCACCGGGATCACCGCCAACTGTTGCGTCACCGTATTCGTCATCGGAGTATTGCTTGGACTCGGACGGTTCGGCCGGAAATGCGAACGAATAGCGCTGCTTGAAAGCCGCCAGATCCTCCATTGTTTCGGCGCCACTCGAACTGATTTGCAACAGATCGAATTCGAGCACCGAAATTGCGTCTGAAATGAATTCAGTGAGAGGCCCATGCATGTCCGCGGTTAACGTGGCGTTCATGGCGTAGTGGAAAATGTGCGCCATCTTTGCGGACACTTCCGAAAATTGAGGAAATCCGTAGCTCGCGGAAGTCCCCGCGAGTGTGTGCGAAGCGATGTAAAGTTTCTCGAGATCTTCAGGCTTAGTTTGCGGCTCCTGCAGCATGCCGGAGTACTCGCGGAGAAACTGGAGGTTCTCGGAAGCCTCCTGGAGGAACAATTCCACCGATTCTTGGTTTGGCACGTTCACGGCCGTTCCTCCGCGAAGGCCAGCGTCCGCGGCGCCTCGGCAGATACGGGCTTGCGATAAATCAAGCAATCACCAAGCCTGATGGATTCCAAATTCAGCGAAACATTCGAAAGCGTTTCCGAGTGGCCTAGCAGAAAATATCCGCCGGGCTCCAGCGCGTCATAAAAGCGGCGCAGGATCGCGAGCCGCCTTTTTTCCGAAAAGTACATCAGCACGTTCATGCAAAAAATGCAGTCGAACTTGCCGAAGTACAGCGGCTCGACGAGATTCATCTGCACGAACGAGATCATCTTTCGAATTCGCGGTCTCACTTGATATCCATGCTTCGTTGCCGAAAAATGCGCTTCCAGCTGTGCCGGCGAAACATCCTGCATGCTGCGCTTGGCGTAGACTCCGCGTTCGGCCTGGGACAACGCACGGCGGCTGATATCGGTGGCTAGGATTTCAATCTGCCACGCCTCCGCAAATTGCAGCGTGTCGCTCAGCGTCATTGCTATCGAACAGGGTTCTTCACCCGTCGAACATCCCGCGCTCCATATGCGAAGCGCCCGCGGGTCTTGCCAGAATTTCCGCTCCTGCACCTCGGGCAGAATCTTTTTCCTCAGCGCTTCAAACACCGCCGGATAGCGAAAGAAAGAAGTCTCCTGCGTCAGCAGCTGTTCCAGCAGCGCTTCGTATTCAACGACGGAACCGCGTACGATCTGCAGCAGCTCTGTTCCGCTCTCAATATGTTTCTCGCCGAGATATTCGCGCAGCCGAGATGAAAAGAAGCGCTCGCGAGAAGAATCCAGCAAAATTGCGGAACGCTGCTCAACCAATGTGCGAATCTCGCCGAGTTCCGTCTCGGTAAGCTGCGCGGTAGTGAGATGTTGTTTCATGTTCGGCACGCTTCAGCGGCCGGCTTTTTCGCCGACCACTCCGGCACACCGTTAACGATGCGCCCCCACTGGTGCTGCCGGCCGCGTTTCCTCGGATGCAGCCGTTTCCGGCCGGCCGGACTGCGAACGAAATTGCGCGAGCGCTTCGTTAAGCTGTTCGGAGAGCTTCACCATGTTGCCTACGGTCGAAGCCGTCTGCCGCGCACCCTGCGTGGTCTGGCGCGTGATGCCGGAAATGATCTGCATAGCGTTCGCGACGCCTTCTGTTCCGCGTACCTGCTGCTTCGACGCGAGCGAAATTTCCTGCACCAGCTCGGCGGATTGGCGTACAACGCTTGAAATCGCTTCCAGCGCTTTTCCGGCTTGGTCCGCCAGTCCCGCTCCCACTTCCACCTCGCGGGTACCTTCTTCCATTACAACGACGGCTTCGTTTGTCTCGGCCTGAATGGCTTTAATGAGTGCGGCGATGTCCTTGGTGGCGCTGCGGGAGTGTTCGGCGAGTTTGCGCACTTCGTCCGCGACTACCGCGAAACCTCGCCCTGCTTCTCCGGCGCGCGCCGCCTCGATGGCAGCATTGAGCGCCAGCAAATTCGTTTGTTCGGTGATGTCGTTAATCACGTTGATGATTTCCGAAATTTCGAGTGAGCGATCACCCAAGGATTTGATTTTCTTAGCGGTCGCTTGCACCGAAGCGCGAATCCGCTGCATACCATCCAGCGTATCGCGCACCGCGCGGTTGCCTTGTTCCGCGGCATCCAGCGCGCGGCGAGCGGCTTCCGCGCTGGCTTCCGCGTTGTTCGACACTTGCTTCATCGAAACCGTTAATTCCTCCACGGCTGACGACGTGTTGGTGATTTCCTGGTCTTGTTGCGTAGCGCCTGCGGTCATGTCGTCTGCAGCTTCCAGAATCTGATTCGCGCTGGTGCTGACGTCGACCGCAGCCTTGCGCACGCGTTCGAGAACCTTGGTGAAATTGTCGAGCATGAAGTTCACGGAGTCCACGACGTTGCCCAGAGCGTCGTTGCTCACCTTGCCGCGGATATTCAAGTCGCCTCGCGCCACTTGGCTGATGGTGTTGAGCAAATCGGTGATGCTGCGCTGAAGCGAATCCTGCGCTTGTTGATTCGTTACCGCATGTGCCACTTTCGCGGCGCTGCGATTGAAATTCTCCGCGATGAATCCGAACTCGTCGCTGGTTCCGATTTCCACGCGCGCGCGTACGTCGCCGGCCACCAGCCGTTCTGAAAACGTGGCGATCTCCTGTACCGGAGTCAGCACGCGCTTGCCCAACACGTAGACGAGCGAGATTGAGGCAGCAAGTGCGAGCGTGGCGGCGACGACCAGTGCGCCATTTGCTCCGCCTGGAAATGAAGTGGCGTCGGCGCCGGCTCCCGAGTGTGAGCCGGCGTAATACGCTAGCCCCAGTACGCCAAAAAGTGCGGCGCCGATCCAGAAGACCAGCAACCAAATTGTCGAACTCAAACGAGATTTCATGACTTCCTCCAAAGAACTTGTTTACCGCGCGACCCGCACTGCGAATCGCGAACGTTGTGTGGCCAGAGAGCTGGCCTCATTTTGCTCAGCTAAAACTCCGCCCCGCAATTCTTCAAATTACCGGAACCGGAAAAACATCAGTCAGCCGCCGGAGATCCACCACCAGCGCAAGCCGGTCGTCATGCCGCAACATTCCGCGGCAATGCGGCACTTCCGCGGGCGCTTGATCCAGCATCGATTCTTCCGTGGCGGAATACGTGCCGATCACTTCATCTGCGGCGATGCCCAGCCGCAAATCCCCGCGCTGCGTGTCGCTCTTCAATGCTGCAACCACTACGTGTTTTGGCAGTAGACCGGGACGCCGGCCTTCTGTGAACGCAATGTCCACCAGCGGAACGATTGTTCCGCGCAAGTTGAAGACACCCATCAGAAACGCGGGCGCCAGCGGCACTCGGGTCACGATTGGCCAATCCACTACTTCCTCCACTTCCAGAACAGAAAAACAAAAGCGCTCACGGCCGGCGCGAAAAACGCAGTATTGCCGTTCTGGCAGCCGCTCTTCAGCCAGCGACTCGCTCTCGAGAAACTCGCCTCCGGCGAGTTCCGCGTGCGACAGCACCAAGTTTTCGCGCTCGTTCGGCATCAAGCAAACCTCTTTACCGCGCTCAGCAATTCATCCGGTGTGAATGGTTTGGCCACGTAGCCATTCGCGCCTTGCTGTTCGCCCCAGTAGCGATCGCTGGGCGCCGTCTTGGAAGTCACTAAGATCACCGGAATCTGCGAATACGATTCATGGTTCTTCAGGTCGCGACAAGCCTGAAATCCGTTCCGCTGCGGCATCACCACGTCCAGCAGAATCACGTTCGGCCGCTCTTCCTCTATCGCTTCCTCAATCTTTGTAGGATCCGAGATGCCTACGGAATAAAAGCCCCCCTCCTGCAACATGTTTTGCATTAGCCGGATTTCGGCCAGCGAATCATCCACAACTAGAATTTTCTTCAACATACCTCCGCCTCCCGATTGGAGTCCCGAGAAGGAATTGCAACTCGGTAGCCACCTCGTGCGACAAATTCTCGCTCTGCGAACATCTCGACATCCCCATGTATCGCCTACCTTTACGAACCGCTTTTTCATTCTTACGACCCGGACACCAGATGATGAGAACTCTCGGGCGTATCACCTTGAGACTCTTTCTCACCGGCTCGCATCTCGGCGGCAAGCGATGAGAATCGCTGCATGATTTCGTGCAGCCGCAGAGCCATAGTGTGAACCGTCCGAATCTGATCGCGACATTCAGCAGTCACTTGTTCCGGTTCCAGCAGCAACAAATCCGCGTTCCCCAATATGGAGGTCAGCGCGTTGTTCACGCTGGGACGCATTTCGAGCATGTAGCGGCCAAGGGTCGCCTGCCCCTGGCTCTCTATCGCGAGGCGTTCGGCACGCTGAGCCCTGGCAACGGCTTGCACTCGCCGCAGCGCTTCACTGGCCACAAGAATTAATGTTGAAGTCCAGCCATCCTGACGCGGCACAACCTGCAAGTGCGGATATTCGGATTGCAGGAACGAAATTTCTTTCTCATCGTCCGAAACACAAACGGTTGTAATGTTTGGATAAGCGCGCAAGGCAGAGAGGATTGCGGAAGTCTTGCGCTCACGTACGGGTCCCAGAATTACCAGGTCGTAACTCGCGGCGCTCGAACCATGCCAGACGTCGCTGGTCACCAGCGCGATTTCCGGAACGTGCCGCTCCGCGTGCCAGCGCGCCGCAACCGATCGAGCAAATTCCGTGTCGTCCGAGACAATCAGGACGCTGGCCTGACTCAAGTGGTCCCCCGTTCGCTTCAATCTTAAGGCTGAAGTTTTTCCGCTTCCTCAATGGTGGAAAGCAGACGCTTCGTGCTGATCCCTAAATTCACCGCGGCTTCCGTATTCTTTGCGCGCTTCGCCTGTTCCACGCGGCCCTGAAAGTAGGAAACTTCCGTCCGGGCCAGTACAAGCGCGGATGCAAGTTGACTCAAGTCGCCGGAACGTTTTCGCTGGTCCATCGCGAGGCCTAGCAATGCCCGTGCCACCACGGCTCGCCGAAGGTCTTCCGCTTCCTGCCCGCCGTCCGCCACGAAAGCGCCTACCTCCCATGACGACAGCAAAACCTTGGTGTCCTGCAGCACGACCGTGGACATGGAGCGCCCACGCGAAGGTGGAGCAGCAATCAGTTGCTCCCAGATTCCCTCGAGGCACTTTTCCATTTCCGCGGTGCTCGTCGCCGCAGCCGGGCCGTCGTTAGCAGAGTTCGCAGGCTGGCTCACCGCTGGAGGAATGCTTGGCGGCCTTGGAGCCGGCACATTCGCATCTTTCCCAGCTTCCGTGTTTTTGGGCGCTGGGGCATTGGACGGCGAAACTTGCACTGCTGCCGGAGCAGGCGTGGCCAAGACTGCCGGCCGTTTTTCTCCGTCATCCGGGGAAGCGACCGCACTCCGAACAACCTCTTCGGAAATCGTTGCGGAAGACTTGCTGGCATGTGGAGATCCAAGCGCTTCTTCGAGATCGGCGCGCAGCGCGAGCAGTTGCTCGAAAGCCCGCCTTACCGAACTCGCCGTATAGTCTTTGTGGAAGGGCTGGCGCCAGTTTTCGCAGTAATAGCGAAGTTGAATGGTCGTTTCAGCGGCAGAAAATCCCGCGCGCCTGCAGTCCACCGTTTTCACGCCGCTGGAATCGAGAGCTTCCACGGCTTGTTGCACGGCGCTCAAGTCTGCGTGAAGCAAACGAATGAACGCCCGCCGAAGCAGAAAATTGAAGCGGCAAAACGCAATCAGGGCTGCCGGATCGTAGAACAAGGGACCGGCGGATTCCTTCAGCAATCGCCCTTGTTCCAGCAGGCCATGCTCCATCATGTCGCGCAAGCTCTGGCACTGCGCGATTTTTCCAAGGATCTGGTCCAGCGGGGCGCACCATTCCAGGGACGCGACATCCGCCTCGCCCAGCACGGGTCGCAGAACCTGCGCGACGTCATCGAGTCCAATATCTTTGCGATAAAGGTCCTCGGGAGCGCACAACGCGAAGTACTGCACCAGCAGCAAATCGATTTTGTCGCGGTCGGCTGGTGTTTTTTCCTGTTTCTTCAACTGCCGCTGCAGAAAGGCCCGCAGCCCCTCTTCGCTGGCGTTGAGTGTTTCCGGAGGAAGCTGGCGAATTTGAAACGCGCGAAGGTTCTCGTCAATTGTGTCGAACCATTTCAGGTCTGCGTCAAATACATCGCGCGTCGGCCGCTGTGGGGGCAACTCGCCGACGGGATGCGGAAGCGGAGCGAGATTGAACTGCGTCGCCAGCGCTGCGTATAAGGAGTAAGCAAGACGTGCCTCGCTCCATTGTGTGGCAAATTCGGAAGGACTTACGGCGTTTCCTGAATTTGAAACATTCGTGTTTGTCGTCATGGTTTGATAATCCAGTTGTCGATATGTCCCACAAAACGTGCTGCGACGGCTTTCCGGCCGTCGTGATACCTCACCGCAACGACTGTGGCCCACGCATCCAGCGAGCCGTCTGAGTTCAGCATGCGGACACGATCTTCGAACTCCAACGGCAAAACCGACGAGAATAAAACCTCGTGCGCTGTGCCGAATTCAATTACGGTCTGTTCCTGCAGTCGTTTGCGGCCAGTGCCCGTCGTCAGAACTCGCACGGGTATGCGCACTGGCGAAATTCCGGTAAAAAGTTGCGCTAATTTCTCAATGCAAGTTTGACCTTGGAAAGCGACCGCTACTTCGGTTTCACTCAGCACCGGATCCCAATCCTTTCGCTCTCCGCAGTCTCTAAAGGCTCATGCCCCAGGTCGCGAACACAGCGAGCGCAGCAACACCACGAATGAAAGCGGAAAACTGCCCCAGTAGGGAATGCACATGGACAGCCAAAGATTTTCAGGAGATTAGAATATTAAGTGATTTTATTTCATGCTATTGCAAGATGTAGACCGGAGGTTTTGTCTCGCGGCGTCTCAGTGTGCGACACAGTGTCTCATCGCCCGGGGTAATTTGCGGGCGTGAATCTGGAAACGGACTTTACCGTTTGTCGCAATCGCTCAGGACGCCATGCGCACATGCTCTCTGTGGGCCGACCGCAACGGAATATTGTAAAGTTTGAGTTTTCGATACAGCGTAGCCCGGCTGATACCCAGCATTCTTCCCGCGAGCGCCTTATCGCCTCCCGCCTGTTCGAAGACGCGCAATATGGTCATGCGCTCCAGATCAGACAACGCGGTTGTAGAGAGCTCGGAATCGGAAGCTTGCGATTTACCCTCCGGCGCCACGCGAACGGCCGGCGGCAAATCGCCTACATCAATCGTGTGATGGTCCCCCAGCGCAACGGCGCGCGCGATGCAATTCTCAAGCTCTCGCACATTTCCGGGCCAGTCATATTGCAGGAAACTCTTCATGGCGTCCGCCGTCACTTGGATATTTTCTCCCGGCGCGTAGCGGTCCAGGAAACAATGCGCCAGCTGCGGTATATCGGAGCGGCGTTCTCGCAAGCTGGGCAAGTGCACGGTGACCACATTCAAACGAAAATAGAGGTCCTTGCGAAAGGTGGCAGCGCGATAGGCGGATTCCAAATCGCGGTTGGTCGCAGCAATCACTCGGACGTCCACCGGAACTTTCACATTGCTGCCAACGGGCCGCACCTCTTTTTCCTGCAGCACGCGCAGCAGCTTGGCTTGCAGCTCCAGAGGCAATTCACCGATTTCGTCCAGGAAAATTGTTCCACCGTTCGCTGCTTGAAAAAGGCCCGCTTTCGTTTTCAGCGCGCCGGTGAAAGAGCCCTTTTCGTGGCCAAAAAGCTCGCTTTCCATAAGCGTTGGAACCAGGGAGCCGCAGTCCACGGCGACGAACGGCATTTGCGCCAGAGGTCCGCGGAAATGAATCGCTCGCGCCACCAGTTCTTTTCCCGTGCCGCTTTCCCCCGTGATCAGCACGGGTGTGCGCGTTTCCTTAAGCCTGGAAATCATTCGCATCACATCTTCGATCTTTACCGAGGTCCCCACGATTCCGTCGAGCTGTGTTTCCGTGCTCACGCGCTCCCGCAGGAATTGATTCTCCGTCACCAGGCGAACTTTTTCGGCCATGCGCTGCAGAAGCTGCCGTAGCCGCTCCACTCGAAACGGTTTTTCAATGTAATCGTATGCGCCTTGGCGCATGGCTTCCACCGCGGACTCGATGGATCCATGCCCGGTCATGATAGCGGTCTCAGCGCGCGGCAATTGCTCGCGGATTTTTTTGAGCAACTCCGTCCCAGAGAGGCTGGGAAGCTTCAAGTCGGTGACCACGATGTCGGGCGGTGTTGTGTCCAATGATTCGAGAGCGGATTCGGCCGTCTCAGCCTCGGTGCAGACGAAACCCAGTCCCTGTCCCACGGTCATGCACAGCCGGCGAATGCTTTGTTCATCGTCCACAATCAAAAAGCGGAGCTTTGATTCGTCTCTCATGGTTTTCCAATCGTCTTTTCCACCGCGGCCATCAGCTGATGAACGCGGAAGGGTTTTTCCACGCAAGGTGTCCCGTTTTGCGCAAGTAACGCCACCGTCTCGGCGCTCGCCGTATCACCCGTAATGAAGATGATTCGCGACGCCAATTCCGGCCGGTGGCGCAACAGCCAGTCATGAACATCCGCGCCGGTGATTCCCCCGGGTGTCCGAAAGTCCGAAATCACCCCGCGAAAATCCCCTGTGGCGAGTAATTGCAGTCCGTCGATGGCGGACGCAGAGGACGTGATTTGATAACCGCGCCGTTCCAGCGCCGTGCGCAGAAACGCAGCGACGGATGGCTCGTCCTCGATCAACAAGATACAGCCATGCGTCAGTGCGGCGGTCGCGTCGGCACTCGTCATTGGGCGCCACTTTCTTCGTCGGGTGGTGCAGTGCTGTTCGCAATTGGCAGCCGCACGACAAACGTAGATCCAATTCCGTCTGAATTGTTGCGCGCCGAAATTTCTCCGCCATGCGCTCGCACGATGCCATAGCAGATGCTGAGTCCCAGACCTGTGCCTTTGCCTACTTCCTTGGTGGTGAAAAAAGGGTCGAAAATGCGGTCGGGGTGGGAAATACCTGTCCCATTATCGCGAAATATAATTTCGATTAATCCGTCCCGATGCGACGATCGAATTCCAATTTTTCCCTGGCGGCGCGTTTCATGAACGGCATCATAGGCGTTATTCAATATGTTCAGAAAGGCCTGTTGCAACTGGTGCGGATCTCCGACCATCATCGGCAATTCCGCGTCGTAATTTTCCACTAACTCCACTCCGTGGTTCGAAAGATCGTATGCGCGAAGCTTCAGCGTCTGTTGCAAAATGGAATTTACCTGCAGCGGCTCGCGCTGTGCCGGCATCTGCCGCGCAAAACTGAGCAAATTCTGCACGATCACTCGCGTTCGCTGCGCTTCCTGCAAAATCACGCGCAGATCTTCTTTGGCGTTTTCCGGGACGTCTGTGTTTTCCAGCAGCAGATCCGTGAATCCGACGATAGCCGCGAGCGGGTTGTTCACTTCGTGGGCCACGCCGGAGACCAGTTGCCCGAGCGCGGCCATCTTTTCCGTGTGCATCAATTTCGCCTGCAGGTCGGCCGCATCTGTGATGTCCGTCATAACCACTACGACGCTGTTAATGTCCCCTTGTTCGTCGCGCATCGGGCTGAGGCTTACCGAAAACTGCCCCGTACTGCCGTTTCCCCGGGAGAGTGGAATCTCGAGATTGTCGAGCGCCGCGCCTTGCAATGTGCGCTCCAGAGCTTCCACAAGCAGCGGGCGGCGCGCCGGCGCCACCATCTGAACGAGCGAATGTCCCAGCAAATCCTGTTCGCGGTAACCGGCCTCAAAGCAGCGGCGATTGGCGTAACTTACCAGCCCTGCGGTATCGAGCACGAGAATCATGCTCTGCGTATTGTTTAGAATGTTTTTGTTGAAATCGCGCTCCCGCCGGTAGCGCCGCTCCGCGGTGCGGCGGTCGGTAATGTCTTTCAGGACATGAATCGTGCGCAATTCGTCTTTGGGGCCGCCGTGTATGCGCGAAGCAGAAACGAGAAATGTCCGGTCGGCGGACTCATGAATGAATTCTTCATGCACCGCTTGCAGATTTTTGCAGAACGGACAATAGCCCGGTTGTGCTGGTGATGAGAGCAGTTCCAACGCGCCCATATCGCGGCCGATAACTTCTGTGGGTCGAAGCTCCAGCAAGTCCGCGAGCGCGCGATTGAGACGCAGGACGCGATTCACCGCATCGTGCACGATGATGTAATCTGAAATGGCGTCAAAATCCTGGACCCATTGCTTGCGAGATTGTTCGATCCGGGAAAATAGCCGGACATTCTCCAGCGCCACCGATGTGTGGCTGGCAAGCGCTTCCAGTAATTGCCGCTCGGCAGGATAAAGGTCACGCGCCAAATCGACGAGACACAGCACGCCGAGCAGCTCTGCTTCGCTGCCGTAGAGCGGCGCGAGCACCAATCCCTTCCAGCCTAGCGACTCGGCTAATCCAGCTCCCAGCAGACGTTCCGCTAATCCCGTGCGCAAATCAGAACCGAGGCCAGTGGCCTGCTCGGCAAGCGTCCCAGCCAGACGATGCTGAGTCATCGCGTCCCAGCGATGGGCTGGCCCGCTGAGCGCCGCAATCTCCCAATCAGACTCGCGTGCCACTACCAAGACCGCGGATCGAGCTCCTAACATTTCCGCCGCGCGCGCAGTCAGCCGCCGCGCAAACTCCGGCTTGTCCAGTGACGGGTTAAGTTCCAGGGTGGCGGCGGAGAACTGCGCCAGAAGGCTCTCGAAAGAGCCATCGAGACGAGTTGAGACTTCGCGAGTTCGTTTCAATGCACGCATGGAGGTTTGGGGGCTGCGCGCGATTCTTACTTACCGCTAAAGACGTTACGGCCCAATCTCATTTTGAGTCAAGCGAACTGGCGCCAGCTGTTTCGTAACACGCAATCGGGTCTGTCGCAGGCTGAGACGATAGAAGGGTCGAAGCGAGCGGGTTGAGACGACGCTGAGTTATCAGCACCTCATCATGGGAAGTCTGACAAAGGCCCTAAGACGCTGTAGCTCAGCGACATCCCGGCACAATTGGCGATTTGATACGAGGCAAAAATATCGGTCGCCGCATGGCACCCTTCGTGCAATTTCCGAGGCTGGAGTCATCCCCCGCGTGGAGGCAGTGGCATGAAGTCGAAGATGGGAATGATTGGCTTGGGGCTAGCACTTTTTTTGGGTGAATCGCTCGCTCTTCCGCCAAAAGGATCCGCGCAGGAAAATTCAACGGACGCGAACAAGCGAAAAGTACGCACTCGAATAATTCCTGATTATCCTTCGCTTGCCAAAGAATATAACGTTTCAGGAAAAGTCAAGATTGAGGCCAGCGTTGCGGCCGACGGCCACGTGAGCGCTACAAGAGTAATTGGCGGGAGCCCGTTGCTTGTGAATTCCGCGCTCGACGCAGTGAAAAGATGGCGTTTTGAAGCTGCACCAAAAGAAACACTGGAAACTGTGGAATTCGAATTTAACGGCCAGGGCGCCAGATAACTAGCCCGCTCGAATGCGAGCGGAAGCACTTGCAAGTGGGGGAGTGGAGGCGGCACACATGACAATAGGAAAGAAGCTCTATCTCGGATTTGGCGCTGTTCTCGCGATCATGCTGGTTTTGTTCATCATCAATATTTTCACCGTGCGGCGCGAATACATCGCTCGTTCTACGGTTGCTTCGACCCTGTCCGACGTGAAGGCGATTGAGACCGTACGCTTTCAAATGATGGAAACACGTTTGTATCTCGGAAATTATCTCCTGAGTGGCGATGTCCGCGACGAAGATAAAACCAACAAGGGCGCCAATGAGCTTTCCGAGATTCTAAAGGACGCTGAGTCCAAGGTTAACGATGCAAACCTGAAAACCGCTTTTGTTCAGGTGGATGAAGGAGAACGCAGCTGGCTTGAGGATTTTGCGAAGCCGATGATCGCTAAACGCCACCAGGTGGACGCAGGCGACGCCACGGTTTCTGATCTGCAGATTTACTACCTTCAGCACGATCCCAATTCCTGGTTTAACAAATCCACAGCGGTACTGAATGAGGCCAACCTGTCCGTGCGGAAGACGTTGGACGATTCCAACTCATCGGCCGCCTCCGCCACCGAATTGAGCACCATCATTACGACTGTGGGCACATTCCTTGCGATTCTGCTGGGCGGGTTCATTGCCTTCGCCACCGCGAAGTCAATCAAGGAACCTCTGTATCACCTGATTGAAGTGGCCCATCGCATAGGGGAATCTGGCGACCTCGATCAGTCCATTGATATTCATCGCGACGATGAAGTGGGTCTGCTCGCTTCAAATTTCAACAAGATGATTGTCCACTTGAAGGAAATGGCGGCCGTCTCTGCGGCGATTGCGGAAGGCCAGTTGTCGGTGTCCGTCCTGCCCCGCTCCCCGCAAGACACTATGGCCTTGGCCTTCACCCGCATGACGCATGGATTGCGCGACCTTGTCCGGCAGGTCCGCGACAGCGCATCGCAGGTCGCCAGCGGTTCCGGGCAGATGGCCAGCGCTTCCGATGAATCCGCGAAAGTTAGCGTGCAAGCGGCATCGGCGATTGATGAAGTCACCAGCACGATGCACGAAATGAGCATCAACGTGCAAAACGTGGTCAAAAATACGCAGGTACAAGCTTCCAGCGTCGCCGAAACTTCCGCTTCCATCGATCAGATGGTGACTTCGATTCAGCGCGTTGCGGATACGGCGAAGCTGCTGGTGGATATTTCGCATCGGTCGCGCGAAGAGGTCCAAACCGGAATGGTCACCATGGATAAGGCCACCGAGGGACTAAACCGCACGAGTCACGCGATTCAATCCTCGGCCGAAATTATCGACGTACTTGGCCGTCGCGCAGACGATATCGGCAAAATTATCGAAGTGATTGATGATCTTGCCGAACAAACAAACCTCCTGGCCTTGAACGCCGCGATCGAAGCGGCGCGCGCCGGTGAACACGGATTAGGGTTCGCCGTCGTCGCCGAAGAAGTGCGCAAGCTCGCGGAGAAATCCACACAATCCACGAAGGAAATTTCCGAGCTTATTCAGGGCATACAGAAGGAAGCGCGGGAAGCCGTGGATAACATGGAAAAGAGTACGAGTATGGTGCAGGAAGGCCTGCTGTTGAATAAAGACCTCAGCTTCGCGCTCGAAAAAATCTCCGACGTGGTTTCCGAGGTTTATAAGTTTTCACAGGAAATCGGAGCCGCGACTACCGAACAATCCAGCGGCTCCACGCAAATCGCCAAGGCCACCAATCGGCTGACTGAAATTACACAAGAGATTAATTCTTCAGTCGAAGAACAGGCCTCCGGAGCGCAAGGCGTTGTGCGCGCGATGGAAAAAATGCGCGAGCTTGTGCAGCAGTCCACTTCGAGCTCGACCGAATTGGCGGCGGCGGCGGAACAAATGTCCAAACTTTCTCGCGCGCTTCTCGAATCAATGGACCGTTTCGTGCTCGATGAGGGCTTCGTCGAAGGCCGGCGGCAACCATCCCGCCGCCCGTCGCAGGGTTCGGAGCGGCCGGCGCGGCAGGAGTATGCAGAACTAACACGCTCGTAAAGGCGCACACGTCCCAACATGGATAAAGAACTTCAGGTTGTAGGCTTCCGCATCGGGCGCGAAACTTTTGGCGTCCCGATCTCGTTGGTCCGCGAGATCGTGCGCGTGCCGGAAATAACCTCCGTCCCGAACGCGCCGGAATACATCGAAGGCGTCATCAATCTTCGCGGCCGGATCATTCCGGTAGTGGATTTGCGAAAGCGATTTCGCGAAAACGTGGCGGCGCCCACCAAGAAAAACCGCATTGTGGTGGTCGAAGTGGAAGGCCGGCTTATCGGTTTGCTCGTGAATTCAGCATCCGAAGTCTTAAGGATACTGCCTTCGGAAATTGAAGCCCCGCAGGATGTTTTCCAGGAAGGCGAGTTGAACTACATCACCGGCGTTGGGAAATTGCGTGGGCGCCTGGTAATCCTGCTGGACCTTAACAAGATTTTGCAGCGCGGCGAACTTCGCCGTCTGGACGAAACCGCCGAATTGGTCGGCGCCGGTCCGGCGATCGGCACGAAGAGGGAACTCTAGGCTTAGCCAGAAAGCGACGACATCGAGGAACGAATGTCCACCACACTCGCGACGCAGGTACCACTCACGGAAGCCGAGCTGAAGCTCTTGCAGACATTGGTGTACCAGGAGTGCGGTATGTACTTTGACGAGCGCCGCACTCATTTCCTGCGCGATCGCTTGCAGCGCCGCCTCAAGGCCTGCCAGATGGATTCTTTCTACAGTTACTATCGCCTGCTCACCAGCCGTGAGGGCAAGCAGGAACTCATCTCGCTGCTCGAAAACCTTACAGTGAATGAGACAAGTTTTTTCCGCTTGCGCCCGCAGCTGGAGCTTTTTCAAAAAGTCATTCTCGAAGATATTTTGAAACGCAAACAAGAACGGCGCGATTGGTCGCTGCGCATCTGGAGCGCCGGATGTTCCACAGGACAGGAGCCCTATACGCTCGCACTGCTCGTGTGCGATGCCCTCGCCTACTATTACCTAAGGAACCCGCTTCCGTTCGAGATGCCCACGCCGAAGCCGCTGATTCCTCCGCCCTGGAAAGTCGAAATCCTGGCGTCGGATATCAACTATTCGGCGCTGCTCACGGCGCAGCAGGGAATCTATACCGAAGCGCAGATGGAGACCGTGGATTATACCTGCCGGCTGCGCTATTTCGAAAAAATCGGCGACAAGTACTTAGTCAAGCCGGCGCTAAAAAATTTGGTTCAGTTCGATTTTCACAACCTGAAGACCGAATATCTTCCCCAGCGCAACGACGCGATTTTCTGCCGCAACGTCATGATTTATTTCGACGAACCTGAGCAAAAGCGGCTGATTGACAAGTTCCATCGCTGCTTGAATCCGGAAGGCTATCTTTTCGTGGGACACGCCGAGAGCCTCTTCGGCCTGACGGCGAAGTTCCACATGATCCATCAGAACAACGCCACCGTGTATCAGAAAGTCGAGGGGGCCAAGTGAATTTCCTGCCCGACGATCGCGCCTCCGAACTTCGCGACCTCTTCTTCGAGAGTGCCGCGGAGATTCTCCAGGCCATGAATGAAGCCGGCCTCGCGCTCGAAGAGCATCCCGCCGATAAGGAACACCTTCGCAGCGTCCGCCGCGCGGTACACACGCTCAAAGGCGATTCCGCCGCCTGTGGTTTTCGCGAACTCAGTGAGCTCGCCCACGAGCTCGAAGACGTCCTGACCCCGGAGCTGGTCAAACAAAACGCCGGGCTCATTCCCGAGGTTGTTCTCACCGCTGCCGATACATTTCACGAAATGCTCGCCGCCTATCGCAACCGCCTCCAGCCCCCCGTGGGAGGCGCCCTGCGGGATCATATCAACCGGTTGTTGCACAAAACGGCTGCGGCGCCCGAGAAATCGTCGAGCGAAGCAAAATTTGATTGGACCGAATACCAGCGCCTCATGATCGCCGAAGCTTTCCGGCGCGGCGAATCGGTTTACAACGTCGCGTTCCATCTTGATTCGGAATCGTTGCTTCCGGCGGCGGCCTTCGAACTGGTGCGCAAAGCCCTGGAAAGCGCTGGGAAAATATTAGTCCTCCATCCGGAAAGCGTGGCTCAAGCCGCCAGCACAAACCTGATCGAAGCGGCGATCTCGAGCGCCAAGTCCGCGGACTGGATACGCGAGCATTGTTTCGTGCCTTCCGTCGTTGCCCGGATTTCCGTCCTGAAAATTCCTGTGCCGCAAGCTGCGCCGCGCGACCTGCTTGAGATTTTGATTGAGTCGGAAGCCGCCGCTGTCTCTGCCGGCGTTGCCGCGGGTACGCCGGATTCGGCCTTGGATCATCACGACGAATCGCGCGACGGTGCGGCGCCTTCTGGCCTGGCGCACGCCGCAGCCGAAAATACGCTGCGTGTCGATGCCGAGCGCATCGATACCGTGATGAATTTGGTCGGCGAACTCATCATCGGAAAATCCATGCTGCAGCGCACGATTATGGAGTTCGAACGCATACATGCCAAAGATCCTCTGCGCGGCAAATTCGCGGATGCTCTCTCTTTTCAAGCGCGCGTTCTCGGCGAACTTCAAAAGTCGGTGATGAAGATCCGCATGGTTCCGGTGGAACAGCTCTTCCGCCGGTTTCCCCGAGTGGTGCGCGACGTTGCAAAGCTGCGCAACAAAGATATTGGCCTGGAAATTGCCGGCCAGAATACAGACTTGGATAAAAGCATCCTCGATGCTCTCGCCGAACCGCTTGCCCATATTGTTCGTAACGCAGCCGACCACGGCATTGAGACTGCCGCGGAACGCGAGGCCGCGCGCAAGCCGCCTCGGGGCACGGTTCGTTTGGATGCGTACCACGAGGCCGACCATGTGGTCATCGAAATTTCCGACGACGGCCGCGGGCTCGACCGAAAAAAGATTCTTCGACGCGCCATCGAGAACGGAATTCTGCGGACCGAAGACACCGGGCTTCTGAACGATTCCGACATCATGAACCTGATCTTTGCGCCCGGCCTCAGCACCGCGGATGAAATAACCGAGATTTCCGGCCGGGGTGTGGGCTTGGACGTCGTCAAGGCCGCAGTTGATAATCTAAAAGGATCGATTGAGCTTGAAAGCGAACTTGGCCGTGGCACAACGTTTCGGCTGATGGTGCCGCTCACTCTCGCGAGCATTCAATCGCTTCTGTTTCGCGTGTCAGGAAAGCTGTACGCCGTCCCTCTTGCGTCGGTAGTCGAAATCACCCGCATAACGGAAGGCGAAATCCACCGCGTGGACGATCACGAAGTCTTTCAATTGCGCGACCAGGTTTTGACCCTCGTTCGCCTGGAGCGTCTTGAATTCCAGCCGCAGCGCGCGATGGGAAAGCGGGTTTTTGTCATCGTGATCGCTTCGGGAACTCGCAAATTTGGTCTTGCTGTGGACAGCTTAATGGGTGAAGAGGAGTTGGTGATCAAGGCGCTGGAAGATCGCTTGGTGACCTCGCCGCTCGTTAGCGGCGCCTCGATTCTGGGAGATGGGACAGTTGTCCTGATTTTGAACGTGTTAGCCGTGATCTCTTATCTGTCCAGAATTCAGCCCGTGGGAGCCATAGCGTGAACGGGAAAATTCGCGTTCTTGTCGTCGACGATTCGGCGCTGATGCGGAAGCTGATTCCGCAAGTGCTGCATCGCGACCCCTCCATTGAAGTAGTAGGCACGGCAATGGACGGCGAGATGGGCCTGAAAAAAATCGCTGAACTGCGTCCTCACGTGGTTACGCTCGATCTGGACATGCCGCGCATGGATGGAATCGAGATGCTTCGCCAGATTACACATAAGCACCGTGTTCCGGTGATTGTTTTCAGCGCACAGACGGATCGCAGCGCATCACTCACTCTCAAGGCGCTGGCGCTGGGTGCCTTCGACTTCGTCACCAAGCCGCAAGACGCTGCCTCAGGACGTATCGAACAAATTGCAGCCGAATTCGCATTGAAGATAAAATTCGCTGCCGCTTCCGGCGCGCCAAAAATGATTATCACGGTGCCTTCGATGAAGCGCAAAGAGCACCGGCGAACCTCCCTGCCTAATTGGCCCTCGCGAATCGTCGCAATTGGCATCTCCACCGGCGGGCCCAACGCCTTGCAATATCTTTTTTCGCAACTCCCGGAGGATTTTCCCGGCTGCCTCTTGGTCGTACAACATATGCCCGAAGGTTTCACAGACATGTTTGCTCGACGCCTGAATGAATCCTGCGCCATCGAAGTAAAAGAAGCGCAATCGGGCGATTTGTTGTTGGCCGGCCGCGCATTGATTTGTCCCGGCAATCGCCACATGAAAGTGCGCCGAATGGAGCACGGAAACATTGCCGTTCTTGTTGATCAGCCGCGCGTGAACGGACACCGTCCGTCTGCGGATGTTTTGTTCCAATCCGTGGCGCAGGAGTTCGGCAGCAACTCTATCGCCCTGCTCATGACCGGCATGGGAGACGATGGCGCAACGGGAATGGGCGCGGTGCGCGCCGCGGGTGGTCTTACCATCGTGCAAAGTCCCGACTCTTGTGTGGTGGACAGCATGCCACGCTCGGCAATCGAGCGCGGTTTTGCTTCGCGTATCGTTTCACTTTCCAATCTTTCAGGTGTGTTGCAATCAAAATGCTTGCCGGAACGCGCATCTGCGGAGCCGGTGGTGTCAAGAATCACAAGTGAACGCTGATTAGCAGTCAGTCATTCTTACGAAGGAGAGGGTTATGAAACAGTTTGAGGCATTGACCAGAAAAAAAGACAGCGAGCCCGTCCGCTATTTGATCGTGGACGATTCGGTCTTCGCCCGAAAAAGTCTCGCCAAAATGATCGAATCCTTTGGCGGCCAGGTTATCGGCGAAGCGGGCGATGGCTGCACCGCCATCACCGAGTACGCGCGCACCAAACCCGATATCGTTCTGATGGATATCACCATGCCGCAGATGGAGGGCATTGAGGCCGTCGAACGTATTGTTCAGGAGCACCCTGACGCTCGTATCGTCATGGTCTCTTCCGTCGGCTATCAGGACAATATTCTTGCCGCGCTACAAAAGGGCGCCCGCCATTTCGTTCAGAAACCGGTAAAGCCCGACGCGCTTTACGAAATCATCCGTTACGTTCTCAACGACGACGGCGTCACCGCCGCGGTCGGCGCCGGCGAGGAGAAATCCCGATGAAAATGGAGCTGATTCAGCCGTTTATCGGCTCTCTCGATGCCGTGCTGGCGGAGATGATGCAGACCCCTGCGAAGATTGCGGACCTCACCATGGAAGTCGATGGCTACCGGCGCAAGGGCACCGCGGCTGTTGTTACTTTTCGCGGACAGATTGAAGGCCGCGTAATTCTCGACATGGACCCCAGCGCTGCGGCGCATGTCGCTGCCTGTCTGTTCGGTAAGGAAGTGGGTCCTACTGAGCCGCTCGTGCGGGAAACTGTCTGCGAGCTGGCCAATATGGTCATCGGCAATGCGGTGACGCAGCTCAACGACCGTGGATTTCAATTCAAAGTTCTTCCGCCGGAAGTGCTCACCCAAGAAGAGTGTGCTAAGGCCGGGAATGACTCGGAAGCGACCGTACTCTGTTTTGAGACTTCGAACGGAAGGGTCTATCTGAATATCGCTATGAAGTATCTTCAACGCCGCACCCGCGAACGTTCCGCTGTGCCGGTCGCTTGAGGCTTTAACGACCAATCCCGCGCGGATCTAACGCGCCCGAGGTCCCACTCTGCGATATTCGACCCCGTGCCTGAATAATCCCGCCCTTGGCATTTCTTCTGAATAGACCACGTGCGCCGGAAGGAAAATATTCGCTGCATCCGGTGAATAGGGTACTGCAACTTGAATGATGGCTTTTGTGTCGTAGCGGCGCTTGCTCCGAAAACACATTCCAATCGGCGAAATATCTTCGCAAACGGCTAGCTCGTCATCCATATCCGGCTGCCGGATACAGGCTGTCAGCCTTGTCTTCATACGCATGCGTTGGCGCTCCCGCTGCTCTTCGCCTTCCGGAATCGGATCGGGTTCGCGTGTGCGGCGTGCGGCACGCATCGCCCGTTGCTTTTCATCTTCGTGGGGAGCCTGCGTCCAAATACTCGGCACGCTGCAAGTCTTGCAATGTCGCGCGATTCCTCGATTGATTTCGAAACCGCGCAACTCGAGTTCGTTCAGATAGGCTACCTCGCGGCTCTTGCAGTAGCTGCATTGCAACAGCATGCGAGCCACTGCTTCTGTCGATTCCGCGATCGGGGGGAATTCGATCTTCCAGAAATCATCTTCAGGGTTCAGTATTTCGACGCCGTAAAGATACCCGTCCTTTTGACGGCCAAATTCACCCACCACGCGCGCTCGCACGATCTTCTCGGAATCGGGCCCCGCCTCGCGGCGAATCTGAATCTCTTGCTCGGGCTTCAATTCGCGATCAAGGACGATGACAGCGCCTCCTCGATTGATCAGCATCGTGCGGGCCCGCTCTTTGAACTCCTGGCCCTGGCTATCTATGCCGGACGCTTCCAGCAGCACGGTCAAGGAGACACGATCGCTGCGTCGCATCGACGCCGTTGCCATTAAGTCCTCCTAGCGGAGTGGCCTTCCCAGGGTCAAGATAGCACACGGCCGCCAGCTGTTAGTCTCTCCGAACGCCCCAGATTCCTCAATCGCTAAGTTGACTGCCTGTTTGTGATGGTAATAAAAGAGTTACCTTCCCTGGCGTGTTGTTGATACCCCCATTGACTGAGCCATTTCCTCATGCTACGCTGGTTTGGTTGGAATCTTAACCTTGTCAATCGGGAGTTCAGACCATGGAATGGGTTACCCCTCAGCACGAAGAAGTCAACCTGAACTGCGAAATTAGCTCCTACGCTAACGCCGAGCTCTAGCGCGAATGCGCGTTAAAATCCTCGGCTCCGGAGCCGGGGGCGGATTTCCCCAGTGGAATTGCGGTTGTTCCAACTGTAATGGGCTGCGTGCGGCCAAACTGCACGGAAGTGCGCGTACCCAAACCCAAATCGCCTTCTCCGTAAACTCTAAAGCATGGTTTCTTCTGAACGCTTCGCCAGACCTCCGCACGCAGATCCTGGCTACGCCCGAACTGGCTCCTCCGGAGGGTTCGCGCCAGTCACCTATCACTGGTGTGTTCCTCCCCAGCGCTGACGTCGATTCCATCATGGGTCTGCTTCACTTGCGCGAATTCACGCCATTTCGTATTTTCGCTACCCCTGCTGTGCAGCAAATAGTCAGGGAAGAAAACACCATATTTCGCGTTCTCGATCGGGCTACGCCTCCTGTGCAGTGGCTTGGCATCTCCATGCGGCCGCAATTTGCTCGCGTGGACAGCGATCCCCGCGAGGATTCGTCTTTCCGTTGCTCGGCGGTTCCCCTGGGGGGATCTTACCCGGATTACGTGAGCGATGCTCTGCGTGGCAGTCTGCCGGCGGACCAAGCCGTTGTCGGATTACTTGTCGAGCAGGGCGAGAAGCGCTTGTTCTTTGCGCCTTCTCTTCCGGGACGAAATCAGGAATGGAAAAAGCTAGCCGAGTCCAGCGACTTGGTGTTTTTGGATGGCACATTCTGGAGCGATGACGAACTCAGCCGTGCGGCAGGATCCGGCAAGACCGCGCGCGCGATCGGTCACCTCCCGCTTTCGGGCCCGGACGGCTTGCTTCAGCAGTTTTCCGGCACCGGTCGCGGCCGCCGCGTCCTCATTCACATCAACAACACAAACCCCATCCTGGACGAAGAGAGCACTGAGTACCACCAGGTGCGTGAAATGGGTTGGGAAATCGCGCATGATGGTATGGAGTTTGCCCTGTGAATGTGTCGCTCTCAGAATCGTTTCTCCCAGAAGCCCAGTTCGTGGCGCGCTTTCACGCCATCGGAGAGGAGCGCTATCATCATAAGCATCCTTTCCACCTCTTGATGCACCAAGGAAAACTCACGCGCGGCCAGCTGCAAGCCTGGGCCCTCAATCGTTATTACTATCAGAGCCGCATCCCTATAAAAGACGCCACCATTCTCGCGCGCAGCGAAGACGCCGAATTCCGCCGTGCATGGCGCAAGCGCATCTTCGACCACGATGGAGACGCCACGCACCCCGGCGGCATCGAGAAGTGGTTGCGGCTGGTGGAGGCGACGGGCCTCACACGCGACCAAGCGCTGCGCGGAGACGCCATTCTGCCGGCAGTCAGGTATGCCGTGGACGCCTATCTCGAACTCGTTCGGTCTGCGACGTTTCTCGAAGCCGTGGCCTCTTCCTTGACCGAACTTTTTTCCGGCAAGCTCATCGCTTTGCGTATGGACGCGCTCAGGCGCTACTATCCCTGGCTCTCCGGCGGCCTCGATTATTTCCAGGGCCGCCTCACGCAAGCGCCCGAAGACGCGGACTTTGCGCTAGCCTGGGTAGTGAAGCATGCTCGAACGCGCGAGCAACAGGAACTTGCGCTCGCCGCGCTACGCGCGAAATGCAATATTCTCTGGGCCCAACTCGATGCCGTGTATTTTGCTTATGTGTCTCCCGGGTGGCCCCCTCCCGGCGCTTTTCAACCCCAGGCGGGCTAAAGTATGAATCCTGAAAAGCACGCGCGGCCCAGGCTCGCGCCCGGTTGCCGGCTCAGCGAACCTAATCGCGCGCCGCGCATGTTGCAGATGCCGGAACGCGCGCTCCGTCTGAACGGACCAAGCCTTGAGATCGTTGAGCGCTGCGACGGCAGCCGCACGGTCCAGCAAATCATTTCCGAGCTACAGAAGATTTATTCGAAAGCCGAACCCGAGCGCGTGCAGAAGGACATCCTCGGCTATCTAGCGCTGCTCCACGAGCAGGGCGCTTTGGAGTTCCCAGCGGAAGACGCCGCGGCGCAGAAATGACTACCACGATTCCCACACCGCTCGCACTGATCGCTGAGCTCACTCACCGTTGCCCTCTGCACTGCGTCTACTGCTCGAATCCTCTGGAGCTCCAGTCTCGCGGACTTGAGCTTTCCACCGAAGTCTGGTCGCGAGTGCTGCGAGAGGCCGCCGAAGCAGGAGTGCTGCAAGTTGATTTCACCGGCGGTGAACCGCTCGCGCGACCCGATCTAGTCGAACTTGTCCGGGCCGCCCGCGCCGCGGGACTCTATGTAAATTTGATCACCTCGGGCCTGCCTCTGGATGAACGCCGCCTTGCAGATCTCGTGAACGCCGGACTCGATCACCTGCAATTAAGTTTTCAAGGCCTACAAGAGGATGCCGCAAGTGAGATTGCTGGCACTCGAGCGCTCGAGCAAAAGCTCCAAGTCGTCAGGTGGGCGCGGGCGCACCGCGTCGCTTTGACTCTGAATTTCGTGATTCATCGCCAGAACCTCGATCGCTTGGAGAAAATGATCGCTTTCGGAGAAGACTCCGGCGCCGGCCGTTTGGAATTCGCGCATGTCCAGTTTTACGGCTGGGCCTTCGCCAATCGCGAGCGCCTCCTGCCTACGCGCGATCAGGTGGACCGTTCGATCCTCGTGCTTCAGGAAGCCGAAGCTCGGCTGCGCGGAAAAGTTCGCGTGGAATATGTGGTGCCGGATTACTACGCCAAGTATCCGAAGGCGTGTATGGGCGGCTGGGGACGCAAACTAATGTTGATTACGCCAACCGGCGACGTGCTCCCCTGTCACGCCGCTCAAGTCATTCCCGGTCTGCGCTTTGAAAACGTAAAAAACAAACGACTCCGCGAGATTTGGGATTCCTCCGAGGCCTTTCAAAAATTCCGAGGCGAAGACTGGATGCAGGAGCCTTGCCGCAGTTGCGACCGCCGCGCTCAGGATTTCGGCGGCTGCCGCTGCCAGGCGTTTCTTCTCGCTGGCGATCCCGCAGTCACCGACCCCGTCTGCACGTTAACCCCCCGGCGTCAGATCGTGGAGGAAATCATCGCCGCCGCGAATGCGGTGTCTCTTGAGGAACCCGCCGCGAAACCCGACTGGCTCTACCGCCCCAATCCTGCGTGAACGGGGCTGAAACTCCTCGCCGCAAGAATCAATGTGCCGAGGTGAGTGCGGGAGGCGGATATTCCGGCAGCTTGGCGTTCTTTTGGTCCGTGCGCTTTACTTCCAGTTCATCGAATAGAACTGAAGGGCAGATAACAGTCGTGGGAATCGCTCCTTCGCGATTGCTCACCAGCGGGTCGTCTCCGGCGGCTACCAGGTCGTTTCGCAACGTGCGCACGTCGAGCTCGTTGAAGACTGCGCCGCGAACAAGTTCTTCGTGCCCATCGTCAACATACACGCGATACAGCAGCCGCGGATCGTACCCCGATAGCGTTTCAACGTAATATCCGTACGGTTTATTTTCTTGCTTGCACATCTCGATTAGCTTTTTCTTCAGTTCCTCGGTTGACATCGGCTGCTTGGGTTCCACGATCAGGTTGCCGATACTCGCCAAAGGAGGCTGGCCCGGTGCCGCGCGCCCGTGCCCGTTCGAATCAGGAAAATCGCGGATGGGCATTCTGCTTAGCAGGTAGTCCACCAGCATGCCATCCTTAATAAGTGGCACCAGTTGTGCGCGAACTCCCTCTTCATCGATCTCATAATTCCCGATCAGGCTCTTACCCTGAAATGATTTCATCGTAGGGTCGTCCACCACCGAAAGAAATTCAGGAAGGACGCGGCTCTTATAGCTTGAAGAAAACTCCCCGATCGTCCGCGCTGACTCACCTGGTTTGGGCCGAATACCCAGCACATTGTTGCCTACCAAGCCGGTGAATACATCCGTTGCAGCGTCATTTGAAAATAGCACGGGCCCGCGATAATCTTCCTCCACCAGCGGCGCTTCGCGAAGCTCCTTCAGAGTTCCCAGCATTTTCGCCATGTCCGCCTGTAATTTCTCCGGCTGGGGTAACTCCGCTGCCGTGGCTGCCATATAAAAAGGTGAACGGCCAAGCCGCATTCCGTCCGCTGCTTGCGTCTCTCCGGAAAGCTGGACCGAATAGGCTGCATACCCCTGCCGTGTAACGGTTCCTTCCGTGTTTACGAAATAGACGTTCACAGCGCGAAATCTAACGGCGGCGGACAACGATTGGATTTTCGGGTCCGAGCGGAAAAGCTCTGTCGATTTTTCAAGCGACAATTTCCACGCCTCGGGAGTAAATTCGAGCTTGGCCAGAGGGCCGATCGACTGCAAAGAGGGGGCTTTCGAGAAGTCATCAAACGGCTGTTCCGCACTATACTGGCTCAACAGAGCCTTCTTGCTTGCAAACGCTTCGCTCGCCGCTTTGTAAGCGCGATCCGTTGCGTTCCACAATTGGCGGCGGAGAGCTATCGAATCGTTGTCCAACGGCGCAAGATCAACCACGCCGATGCCGGGCCCGTAATAGCTGTCCTGCTTGTACTCACCGACGCGCACCACCACTCGAATGCTGCGCACGTGCACGAGCTGGTTCTCGCGCAACGCGCCAAACGTCGCTTCCGCCGTGTACTCTTGCACATCCGAGAGCCGGTATTCGATGTAGTAAGGCGCTGAGACGTTGTCCATCTTCACATGGGATTTGGAGCGCTCCAGTTCCTCGCGCATGGCGCTAAGTACGGGATCGTTGGGAGCGCTCTGTTTCGCATCAACAACAGCTCTAGACGCAGGCGAAGCATTACTCTCCACTTTCTTCTGCCCCGAAGCGGGCTTGGCACAAGTCAGTGCCATCAACGCCGCCAACAAGAGACACGCAACCGAGAGAAACGCCATCCGCTTGTCGTTCATTTTCATGGTTAGCGCTGTGCCGCCGTACCCGGCTGCGAGTTTGAAGCAGTAGGCGGAGCGTCGAGTGATGGCGGCGGCAGAATCGGCGGCCGTTCCGTACCTCGCCTGCGTTTCTGCACTTCAATTTCCGAGAAGAGCATCGCGGGCGCGGCCGCGGCCACGGGAATCTGCCCCGATTCAGCGCCACAGATTCCGTTGAAAACCTGCATGGTGTCCCCAGTCACCATAATATTGTTCAGGGAAAGCAACGGCGTTCCGACGATGTCCACCCCGCGCACGAGCTCGTCCGGCCGCCCGTCGGCATACACTCGATACACCATCACCGGAAGCACCTGGAAAGCTTGGGGTGACGCGCGCCCGGTCAACGTGAAGCCTCCCTGAATATCGTCGAAGTAAAGCCCGTAGGGTTTCCCTTGCTTCTTGATCTCTTCGATAAATCTCTTGCGAAGCTCCGAGTCGGAGACGGTATTTGTAGAAGTTACGATCAAGTTTCCCTGGCGGCCCGTGGGCATCAATCCCGGCTGCCTGCGGCCGTGCCCGTTCGAGTGGTCGAAATCCTTTATCGGCATGCGCGACATCAGGAAATTTTTCAAAATGCCGTTTTCCACCGCTGCCACGCGAACCGCTGGAACACCTTCATCGTCGAAATCGTACGACCCCGCAAGTTTTACGCCGTTGAGTTCCTTCTGTGTTGGATCGTCGATCACGCTCAGGAAAGGCGGCAGAACCAACTGATTTATTTTTTTCGTAAACGTCTGGCCTTCCGTTTCGTCCTTTTGACGATGCCCTTCGAGCCTGTGCCCCAAAACTTCGTGGAAGAAAACGGCCGCAGCCCTGCCGGAGAGCATAGCCGGGCCGGCGTACGGCTCAGCCACTGGAGCTGCGCGCAACGCCTTCAAGTCTTCCGCAATTTTGTCCACTTTCGCGGCGAGTTCGGAATCAGAAGGAAGCTGATCGGGAGCTGGCGCCTGAAACGATTCCACGCGCATCAATTCCATTCCGTCGTCCGCGCGCGTCTCGCCCTGCACCACTAGCCGGCTGCTCGCTCCGGGCCGCACCACCGCTCCGCCGTCACTCGTAGCGAGATACGAACGATCGTTGCTCACCTGAAGTGATACGCTCGAGTTATACACTCCGGGATATTTCAGAAAACCTGCCGAAATTCGCCGGGCGCGCTCTTCCCACTGCTTCTGATCCCAAGGCGCAACCTTGAGCGCAGCGCCTAGATGCGCTTGCGGAGATTCTTGCGAGAAGTCAGGAGACTTGTCTTCTTCTTCCGATTGCACGGCCTTGCTGGTCTTCACCGTGAGAAACGACGAAGACGCTTGCTCGTATTCGCGGTCGGTAAGTTGCCAAAGCACCCGCGCAATCGCGTCCGAATCGCTGTTCAACGGGAGCAGACCTGACGTGATACCCGAGCCGCGGCTCCTGTTGCCGTGGGTATTGTCCAGGGCTGCGGAACCCACCCGCATCATCACATCGGCTTGGCGGCGCTGAACGCCGGTCGAAAGAACAATACTTCCGTTCGAGGCAATGATCAGGGTTTCATCGATGTCCGTAACCGCATAGCTCAGGTAGTACGGAGCAGGGTCTGTTTTGGCCAAAGATGCCGTCGCGCGTTTTAATTCTTGCTGCATGGTCTGTAACACCACGTCGGGCGCCAAGCCGGAAGGAAAAGAAGGAATAGCGCAGAAAACAAACAAGAAACTAGCCACCAGACGAGAGAAGGGTCGAGTCATTTTTTAGTTAACACTCTCCGGGATCCGTATCTAGCATACACGGTTTTGTCGTCTCGGGCTGATTAGAGCGGTTGCTCAAGTTGTCTTTGAAAGCTTGGAAACGACTCAAGTCTCTGTAGCGCGCGGACGACCCGAACAATTGGGGCAATTAAATGCAAATACAGAGTCAGCGTAAATGCAGCGGAAGGCTAAAACCAAACCATCAGTAAAGGCAGCTACTTACTTCGGAGAAGACTCGCTTTCGGAGAGAACGTCCCAGATGACGTAGGCCACTCCCCCAGCCGCTCCAACCGCCACCAAGGCCCAAACAAGCGTAGGAGTATTTAGAGCTTTTTTAGGCGATGGCGAGCTGCCCCCCACTCCTGCAGGTGCCTGCGGCGTGGCGGCCGGCTCCAATTCCATCGTGACACGATAGGACTTGCCCGCGGGGATCGATCGAAACTCTCCGTCGTATTCAAGGACCAACGTGCCGCGGTAGGCGGATATTACAACTTCCTGAGGACCGATGATCGTCACCTGACCGTATGCCGGTTCGCCTTTCGCAGCGCGGAGAACACCCTCAGGGATTTCAAGCTCGATCTGGTCGTTGCCGGTCGAAGAAAAACCGACCGTGCCGCGGCTAACCATGGCGTGAACCATGTTGCTGGTAGCAGTTTGCGCTAGGCTGGCTGAACTCGCCGAAAGCAGGTACAACTGGCTGCCTCCAAACTTAAGACGCAGCGTACCACCGACATCCGTGGCGAGCATGTCACCGGGAAAAATTGTGGTCCCGATTTCGACCTTCGTGTTCCCGATCTGTGCGCTCTGCGCCTGAGTTACCAGTCCTAGAGGCGCTTCGTTAGCAGCGAAAGCGGGAATATTTAGCAGACCGGCTATTAGGATAGCTATGAGGCAGGAACGGGAAAGTACCCGCATGAATTCCTCCGAGTCTACAAGTTCAATTTAGGCGCAGCCATCGTAAGTGTCAATACCTTAAAGACAAAATATCGGCCCTCGAGTGGAGTGAAGGAAGTGGGGCGAGAACGCCCATAAACAGGGAGACGGCGCGACGGCGCCCTAGGAGTGGCCGAATTCTGCGATAGAATGGCTTTGTTCCTTCGGAGGAGCGCTTGATCCACCGTTTCGTTTTTCACAACGATAGGCTGTCGCCGGTAGAGGACGTGCGCCTTTCTCCCGGGCAAGCGGGCTTGTTGAACGGCTGGGGACTGTTCACCACCATGCGCATCGTGACCGGCGTTCCGTTCGCATTCGAACGCCACTGGAAGCGCCTGCTGCGTGATGCCGAGCGAACCCATTGCCCGTTTCCGTTCAACGCAGAGGCCGTGCGAGGCAAGCTGGACGAGCTTCTGCGCGCCAATCAAGTCCGCGAAGGGTGCGCCCGAATCTACGCCATCTACAATCAGGTTGGTTTTTGGCGGAGTGACGAGAATTTTCCGCGCGTGGACTTGATACTCTATTCCTCGGATCTGCCGTCATACAAAGAGCCTGTCAGGCTCGGACTGCGTGAAAACGGACGCTATGCGGCCTCGCCGCTGGCGGGAGTGAAAGTCACTTCGTGGCTGAATAACGTTTGGAGCCTCTACGAGGCGCAGCAAGCCGGTTGCGATGAAGTAGTCATGCTGAACGAGCGCGGTGAAGTGGCCGAATGCACGGCGGCTAACATTTTCTGCGTGCGTAGCGGACGCGTGTGCACACCTCCGCTGGCTTCCGGCTGCCTTGAAGGCGTTACGCGAAGCGTGCTGCTGGAGATTGGCAACGGAGCCGGTGCTCCGGTGGAGGAATGTACGCTGCTCCCTGACGAGCTTTACGCCGCCGACGAAGTTTTTATTTCTTCCACCAACCGCAGCATGCTCGGAGTGAGCGAAGTTAACGGTCGCCGAATCGCGAGCGCGCCTGGACCGGTAACTCTAAAGTTGGAGAAAGCTTTCGCCGAATACGTCCGCGAGTATATCGAGGCGAGATCTGCGACTTCACGCCTCCGCTGAACTCAGTCATGCGCGGCTTGGCCAATGTTTGACGAGATAGAGAACAGACCAGATCAAAGCCCACGTTGAAATGCCAAGCTCAAAAAGTCTTTCCCACCATCTTGGCGTGTGCTTTTCCGGAGCCTTACGTGAAAAGCCGTAGTGTCCGTACCTCACAAACTCCTTCGCTCTCAAGCCGCGAAAAATACCCCATAATCCCGCAAAGACTCCCAGGCCAGCTCCCAATAATGTTTGGTTTCCGCTCGGCGCTATGAGCATTGGCATTTAACAGATTTCAACGTTCGTGTCAGTGGATCAAAAGGCCGCCCGCGGCAATTACCACTCCCGCCAGACCCAGAACAACCCCCGATATCCAGAAGATTTTTTTGCGGGTAAGAAGAGTGATCGAACAAATGACGAGAGCCGCTTCTAGCATTACCTCGCCCAGATCGAACCTATCGGCGCGGCGCTGCTCGGTGCGGACTTCGTTCTCCGCCCCCTTGGCCTCGGACTGAATGTCCTTCTGCTCATCTTTGTAGCGGTCTACTTCCTTGGAGTATTTTTCCTTGATCTTCGCCACCTGTTCGGCGTTCTGCAGTGAAAAAACGGACAACTCATCTAGGAACAGCTCATAATTTCTGCGGCGAATGTCTTTCGCCTGATAATAACTCCACTGATCCGTCGCCTTCGTCTGGTTAAGAATTTCTTCGGTGTGCGCTCGATGGCCCATCAGCGAAACCGAGGCCACCAGCACAGCCAGGATGGCCATCGTTATCGTCACAGGAGCGAGACTCTTTTCGTGCGCCCCGTGCTCGGCGTTTTCTTGAAGTTCCTGAAGTTCGTCAGCCATAAGTCCTCCGCGGCGAGTACCCGGTTTCTGCGGAGGAGGATAACAGAACTCATTTGCAATCGGCCAGTCGTAAGACGCCGCTTCCTGTACAATCACAATTCGCAGCAGAACGGGCACCAAGACTTGCAGCCGGGAGTTTCGATGAGCGACTTAGCGAATAAAACGTGCGTACCCTGCCGCGGCGGAGTTCCTCCGCTGTCTGGAAAGGAACTGCAGGATTTGGCGAAACAAACGCCGCAATGGAAGGTTGTCGAAGGCCATCACATCGTGCGCGAGTTTAAGTTTCCGGATTTTCGCCAGGCGCTCGCATTCGTAAATAAAGTGGGCGAGATAGCGGAGGAGCAGGGGCATCACCCGGATATATTTCTGACCTGGGGAAAAGCCGAAGTAAAAACGTGGACGCACAAAATTGACGGGCTCACCGAAAGCGATTTCATCCTCGCCGCGAAAATAGACCGTTTGTAATCATCGAAAAGTCATGGCGCCGGCCATGCTCTCGTACATCACTGCAGAACCGGCACACCGCCGTCACCGCATAATCTGCTGTATTTTCTCCAGATAGCGTCGAGAAACCTGGTATCGGCCCGATTGGCGTCACGACCCCGTAGTGTCTCTTACACCACGCACCGCAGCTTGTCAGATTGACCCCAACAACCAGAGCACCTAGCTTGGGTATGTACGATTTTGGAGGAGTTATGCTATCCATTGCTCGATCCTGCCTGGCGACTCTGCTTGCGGGTTTGCTGAGTTCCCCTGGGTTTGCGGCCAACGAGAAGTCGCTGGGGCTGGTCATCCAGGCCCAGGATGCGCAGATCGCGGATAGCAAAGTTGCCATCGGCACCACGGTCTATTCTGGCGACAAAGTGGAAACCGACGTCGGAGGAGCGTTGCGCCTGAGAATGGGCGCGACCCAACTTTACTTGCTGAGCGCAAGTTCGGCCACCCTCGCACAACGATCCGAAGCTGTCGTCGCGGTGGTAGCTCGCGGAACGGTTGGATTCTCCTCCAATGGTACAGACCAGTTCGAGCTGGAAGTGCCCGAGGGAACCATTCGAGCGGCGAATGGCCAGCCTGCCTACGGGCAAGTGGTGATTGTCGGACCGCAGGAGATTGTCGTCTCCGCATATCACGGTTCGTTGGTTCTCGATAATGACGGAGAAATTCATACCATTCCGGAAGGGAAGTCTTTTCGTGTAGTGATGGATCCGGAGCCGGCGACCGCCGCACCGGAAATCTCCGCGTCGAGCGATAATGGCAACACCACTCCAACCAAGCGCCGCCGCCGCAGGTTGGCATTCTTCCTGCTCTTCGGAGCCGGGGCGGGATTGGCATCCTGGGCAATCTGGGACGTGCTTTCCGAAAGCTCTTCCAGTCCCAAGTAAAGCCCCCGAATCGGCACTTCACTTGACATCCTGCGCGCTGAAAGATACGGTCGGCAATGGCGCCCATGGCTAACCAGGTCTTCGATCTCGAAGCTTTCCACGCGGCGCCACTTGAACGCGCGCCCTACGAGCACCTTGTCCTCCGCAATTTCGTGAAGCCCGAAGCGCTCCGCCGCATCAATTCCGATTATCCGCGCATCGCGCAATCGGGTAGTTTCCCGCTGGATTCCGTCAAATTCGGTCCCGGCTTCCAGGCCATGATTGACGCGCTCGAGTCCGAAGAATTTCGCAAAGCCTTCGAGGAAAAATTTGGCGTGGACCTCACCAGCCGCCCCACCACCATCACGGTGCGCGGCCGTTGCGGCCCGCACGACGGCAAGATCCACAACGATTCCACCAGCAAAATTATCACCGTCCTGCTCTACCTGAATCCCGCGTGGGACGATTCCGGCGGCCGCCTCCGTCTCCTTCGTTCGCGTGAAGACATCAACGATGTGGCCGTCGAAGTTCCGCCTTCCGACGGCACGCTCGTCGCCTTTCTGCGTTCCGACCGCTCCTGGCACGGCCATTTGCCCTTCGAAGGCGAGCGCCGCGTGATCCAGTTCAACTGGGTGTACGACAGCAGCAACCAGCGCCTGGCCCTGTTGCGCCATCGCCTGTCCGCGTCCGTGAAGCACCTCCTGAGCGCCATTCGTCCCGCCAAGGAGCCGCAGCCCGAAGATCCCGCGAGCATGTGACGCGCCCGCATGACGGATACTTCGCAACGATTTCTCGTCGTCCGCCTCAGCTCGCTGGGTGACCTGGTCCACACCATTCCCGCCGTCGCCGCCCTGCGCGCAAGTTTTCCTTCCGCCACAATTGATTGGGTCGTGGACCAGCGCTGGTCTCCGCTGGTCGAGATGGTCACGGTCATCAACGCAACGATTCCGCTCGGCCGTTCGCTTCCCGATGTTCTTTCCTGCATTCGCCGCCTGCGCCGCGCCCGCTACACCTGCGCGCTCGACCTTCAGGGACGCTACCGCTCCGCCGTGCTCTCCTGGCTTTCCGGCGCGCCTCGCCGCATCGGCCGCGACCGCCAAGCCACGCGCGAACCCGGCGCCACTATCTTTTATACCGACCGCGTGATTCCCACCGGCCGCCACATCGTGGACATGACCGTGGACCTCGCCGTGCGCGCCGGAGCGCAACCGCAGCCCGAGCCGCGCTTTCCTCTGCGAGTCCCGGAAGATGCATTGCGCTTTGTCCGCGAGACGCTTTCGCGCGAAGGCATTTCCGGCGATTACGTCGTCATCAGTCCCGGCGGCGGCTGGAAATCGAAGTGTTGGCCGCCGGACCGCTTTGGCGCGCTCTGCCGCTTGCTTCTTCAGCGCGACGGTCTCCGCTCGGTCGTCAATATCGCTCCCGGCGAAGAAAATCTCGGCGGCGAAATCGTGTCCGCCGCAGGTTCGGCGAATCCTCCCATCGTCCAGCTCCCCATTCCCGGGCTCGCCGCGCTTCTGGCTCAGGCGCGTCTGGTTGTCGCCGGCGACACCGGCCCGCTGCATCTGGCCGCAGCGCTCGGCACGCGAGTCGTCGGGCTTTACGGCGCCACCGACCCCGAGCGCAACGGCCCCCTGCCGCGCGGCGCTGTGGTCCAAAACATTTCTTCCCAGCCTCCCGATTATCTTCGCGGCGATTACGTCCGCCTGGACTCTTACTCCGCCGCCATGCTCTCGCTGTCCGTGGAGCAAGTCCTCGCCGCCGCCGAGCAGGAAATCAGCATCACCGCCTAGCTCGACGCGTGCCTTTGCTTTCCCCTGGTTTTCAGGGCCGCGGGACGCAGTCCGAGGGATCTGCTTTTCATGCTTTCCTCACGCATCCTGAAACTCCCGGAGGCCGAACGTACGCATCTTCAGTAGCGCGAGTTCCGCGCGCTGCGTCGCACTATACTTGACGGCTATTTACTGGAGTTACATACTCCTTGTCCGCGAGGTGCACCCTATGCCTTTTCGTGCCGCAGGATCGCTCTGGGGGAAATGGGATTTGCATTTCCACACGCCCTCGTCCTTCGACTACGGAAACAAGAGCCTGACCGACAGTCAAATTGTCGAATCCTTAATCGCATCCGGGATTGTAGCCGTGGCTGTGACTGACCATCACTTCATCGACGCCTCACGGATCAAGAATCTTCAGAACATCGCGAAAGATAAGCTAACAGTCTTCCCCGCGATTGAATTGCGGTCAGAACTCGGCGGCAAAGAATCTGTTCATCTGATCGGGATTTTTTCGGAATCGTCCGATCCAGAGTTCATTTGGACCAAGCTCCAGGGACCATTAGGTATCACTCCCAAGGAGGTATTAACAAAAGGGGATGAAAACGTATACGTACGATTTGAAGATGCGAGCGAATTAATCCATGACCTAGGGGGAGTCGTCTCAGTACATGTCGGCCGCAAGACCAACTCCCTGGAAAACATTGGCAATGAGCATCCTTATAGGAGAGCGTTCAAGAAGGACCTGGCACGAGAACATATCGACCTGTTTGAGATTGGACGCAAGTCCGACATCAAGGACTATCAGCAGAAGATCTTTCCTACCATCAACTTCGAAAGACCGCTAGTCATTTGTTCCGACAACCATGACGTTTTAAAATACGCAGTCAAAGCTTGGTGTTGGATTAAAGCTGACCCTGCATTCTCCGCATTTCAGCAGGTCAAGAGCGACCCGCGAGAGCGCGTCTATATTGGAGATCTCCCACCTCAAATGGATCGCGTTCAGAAGAATAGCACCAAGTACATGAAATCCATTTCGTTCCGCAAGGTTGTGAATTCGCATTTCGATGAAGACTGGTTTTCTGGAATAGTTCCACTCAACCCCGGATTGATTGCCGTGATTGGAAATAAAGGAACCGGAAAGACGGCCTTAGCGGAAAGCATAGGACTTCTCGGAAATACGGCTCAGCACGGTCACTTTTCATTCCTGCACGTCGACAAGTTCAGGCAACCCAAGAACAACAAGGCAAGACATTTTGAATGCAGGCTCGATTGGGAAAACGGCCACTTCTGCGAGAGGTTATTGTCGGACTCCGTGGATTCCGAGACTCCGGAGAGCGTCGGATATATTCCCCAGCATTATCTCGAAGGGATCTGTAACGAGATTCAAGCCCCTGACAGTCGCTTCGATCGCGAACTCAAGTCAGTAATTTTCTCGCATGTCGACAGCGCTGAACGGTTGGGAGCTGAATCACTCGAAGAGCTGCTGAAGTTTCGAACAGAGCAAACACACGCCCGGATTGACCAGCTGAGGTTAGAGTTGAGTGAAATAAATGCCAAAATCGTTCAACTAGAGCGGCAGGGATCGAAGGAAAATCGGCAATATCTCTTAAATTTGGAGGACGAGAAGAGGCGCGAACTCGAAGCCCACGATAAGCTCAGGCCTCTTGAGATTATTAAGCCAGCCGCTGATCCCTCAAAGCAGAAACAGCTCGAGGAAATTGCTGCAAACATCCAAATGAAGCAAAACGAGAAGGCGACCCTGGGTGCCGATTTGAAGCAAAGAGATTCAGAGGTCAAAGTCTCTGCTTTTCGTCAGGCAGTTGCTCAGCGAGTTTGCGATCGACTCCGCAACTTTGCGGCGCAGTACGAAAAGTTCATATCGGAAGCAACTTCGGACTGCATAGAGCTAAAACTCAGTCCCACAAGCTTGGTCAAAATTGAATTCGACCACTTGACGCCGGCAGCAGCGCTCGAAGAGGCAAGCGTTGCCGGAGAAACAGCCCGTTCAGCGCGGATAAACATCAAGGATCAAATGGCAGCACTGCAAGCGGAGATAGAAGAGCTTACGCAAAGATTGGACGCGCCGAATGTTCAGTATCAAAGCTTTCTTAGCCAGTTAGAGGAATGGAATCAGCAGCGTACTATCATCACGGGCGATGAAGAACGAACCGGGAGCATAAGGCACATTCAAAAGCAGATCGAAGACCTCACGACCGTCCCGCCGAAAATAAGCAAACTAAGATCCGAACGGGAGGCGACGGTTCGTGAGGTCTACAAACAGCTCGAACAGCTAGTGTCTAACTACAAGTCGTTATACAGCCCTGTCCAAAAATTCATTGAGGAACACGCGCTCGCTGCTGGAAAGTTCAGCTTCGAGTTCGAGGCATCTGTAGTATGCGCCGGAATTGAGGGAGGGCTATTTTCCTACGTAAACCAAGGGCGCAAAGGGTCATTCTGTGGAGCGGACGAAGGGCGCAAGATGTTGAAAGGCCTAACTGCAACCGCAGACTTCAACTCGGAAAATGGAACCCTTAGTTTTGCAAATACCCTCTTGGATTATATGAGCCATGACAAACGCGACCCTGGGAATCCGGAACTGTTAATCTGGGATCAGCTTCGAAAAGACGTCGAGGAATCGGAACTCCTGAACTATATTTTTTCGTTGCGATATCTCTCTCCGAGATATTCGCTTAGATGGTCTGGCAAAAACATAGAGGAACTATCTCCAGGTGAGCGTGGAACATTGCTTCTCATTTTTTATTTGCTAATCGACAGGCGGGATACACCGCTGATAATTGACCAGCCCGAAGAGAATTTGGACAACCAGACCGTCTACGAGCTCTTAGTGCCTTGCATAAAAGAAGCTCGCACGAAACGCCAAGTAATCATCGTTACTCACAACCCAAACCTGGCGGTAGTCTGCGATGCGGATCAAGTCATCTATTGCACGATTGACAAGCACAACAAGAATAAAGTGACTTACACCCCAGGCTCGCTTGAAAATCCGGAAATCAATAAGTTCACAATCGATGTTCTAGAGGGAACCAGGCCCGCTTTTGACCATAGAGACCAAAAATATCAAGAAGCAGGGAACCGCTAAAATCTGCGTTACGAGCAAGTTCGGCCTTCAATCATGCTACGCAGCTACTAGTCGACAACCCAAAACAAATGGCCGTACATGTTGCACTTGTACTCCTTGAGCAGTTTGCCCGATACATCAGTCTTGGTATTTCCAGTGAAGTACGCGCTAGAGTGGTCAATTGGGCAGGTCACGTCAGCCGCATAGAGCATGGCGGCGCCCGCAGCAAGAACTACAAGAAGCAGAACTACTGCGAATTTTCTCTTCATTTTCTTCCTCCCTACTTATAAAAATTTCTGACACAGCGAGGCTGCCAATCCTAGCCTATTTCCTCGGACTTGCCACTATGTAATTATTACTCTTGACATATGTTTACTATTATGTTATCATGCCTTGGGGCGTTATTGACACCCTACGAGGAAGCTATATGGCCAAGGCTAGGAGCAGTCGAGGAGGCAGTAGCAAGACGCCAGTACAAGTGTCTTCTTTACCCAGAGAACTCCACATTGCGGAGTTCGAAGGGGCTGCTTCACCTGCAGACGACCAGAGCGAGGAGCCCAGAAGACGCGCCCGACGCGCAAACGTCGCCCGACACGCCCGCAAATGCACCGTTTGCCATCACCCCGACCGCGAGTTCATTGACCAGGATTACCTCCGCTGGCTCAGCCCCAAGAAAATCGCCCACGAATACAAAATCTCCCATCATTCCGTCGTTTACCGCCACGCCGACGCCACCGGCCTTCGCGCCCAACGCCGCGCCTCGCTCCGCGCCACCCTCGAAAACTTCATCGAGCAAGCCGAATCCGTCCGCGCCACCGCCGGCTCCGTCGTCGCCGCCGTCCGCCTCTACGCCCAAATCAACGACCAAGGCCAATGGACCCCTCCCGTCCGCCGCCACATCGTCGAACATCGATACGTTGACCAGCGCAGCGCCGATCCCGCCTCTACTCCGGCTCCTTTGAGTAAGAAAGGTGGCTTGCTGTCGCCCGTTACCTCCGCCGCGAACTCTGCGGCGCCCCCGGCGCAAGCCCATAAAAATTCCGATCCTGTAAACGCGACAGGTAGCCTCCAGCCTGTCGCCGCCATCACCGCGGGTTCCGCGGTGCCCTTTGGCGCAAGCCAGGGCAAATTCCCCGTCGTGCCCGTTGCCTCCATAAATTTCGCCGCCGATCCGTCCATTTCTAATCGAGAACACGTGGAATTAGAACATGCCGCAACTCGCTGAAAACAAACAAAACGAACCCGTTCTAATCGCGAACTTTGAACCAAACCATTGCGCGAGAAAATCGGCGCAAAAGGTAAAGGGACTAAGGCGACGACATTGCGCGGATGAGCCTGCGCAAAAGGTAGAAAGCTTTATCAGGCGCAAAGGTCAGCGCGTGCGGGGCGCGCGGCTAAGTGGATTTGCCGCCGAGGGAGACGAGCAGGGTTGTTCCGTCCGGGCTGCCGAGGCCGGTGCAGGCGTCCCAGCCCGGGCCGGCGGAATAGGTGCCGTTGGTGCCGCTGGTGATGTCGTGAAAAGTGGCGGCGCTTTTGGCGGCATACAACAGAGGATTCACGTAGCCGACATTTTTCCCCAGCGACTGATTGATCCGCGCGAGCAAGCCGGCCCAGAGCGGCGCTACGGCGCTGGTTCCACCGATGACGGTGGCGCTTCCATCTACGATGACGTTGTAGCCGGTCTCGGGGTCCGCGTCTCCGGAGACGTCCGGCACGCCGCGGCCGACAAAACCGCTGGGCGATTTCGGCACGCCGGCTTGCTGCTGATAGGTTGGAAGGGCAAAAAATCCGCTGACTCCGCCGCCGGTTGCGCCTTCGCCAGCGGCAAGCTCGTTCCAGGCAACTTCAGCGGTGATTTTCGCGCCCGACAAAGTCAGCCGCGTGCCGCCGCAACCGACGACGTAAGGACTGGACGACGGAAAATCGACGTTGGGCGTGTTGTCGGTGGAACCGTCGGTCGAGCCGCTATCGCCGGAAGCAGCGAGGACGGTGACGCCCATGGTAGCGGCGTCCTGGCAGGCCGAGCTGAAAGAATTCATCGCTTGCTGCGTCCAGGAGCTTTCCGGGCCGCCCCAACTGATGGAAATGATCGCGGGGCGATTCGTCGTGTCATGGACGGCGGTGGTCAGCGCGTCGAGAAAGCCCTGGTCGGTGTTGGTGGTGAAATAAACGGCGATTTGCGCGGCGGGAGCGATGGCGCCGACAACTTCGATATCGAGTTCCACTTCGCCGTCGGGGCCGTCAGGATCGCCGGTGGGGGAATTCGAGCCGCCATCAACCGGGACAACCGTAATTTTGGGCTGAGAAATTTTGAGGCCGGCAAAATATTTTGTGAGGTCGGCGGGATTATATCCGCCGCCCAATTCCAGGATTCCCACGCACTGGCCGGTGCCGTCCGTTCCGGCAGGAAAATCGTAAGCTTGCGCGACAACCAGCGGAGTGTAAGAAACATCTGCGGCTTGCGCGCGGACTTTGCCGGTTGCATCGTTATCTTTGCGGCGGCGGAAATGAGTCTGCGCCTGCGGGCGGTTATCGAGGCCGAAGACGCCTTCGATGATGCCTTCGAGCGCGGCGGGAATTTGAAGCGTCCCGGTGCGGCAGCGGTAGTTGCCTTGTGCGTGTTGGTAGCGACTGAGCTGCACGCTGAAAGCCTTGCTGAACGCTCCCACGGTGCCGCCCAAAAAAACGGAGCGGCGCGCGGAGCTTTCGGAAACGACTTGCAGACCGTACTCCGCAGCGAACGCGCGAATTTTGGCGATGTCTTCGGCGCGCGCACCGTGCTTGGCTTCAAACGCTTCGCAGGAAAGATACTCGCGGTCCTTGGGAGCAGTTGCGCCGAGGCGGTCGAGAGAAGGGAACGCGGATGGCGGCGAGCCTCGGCGAAGAAAGACGGTGACTTCGATGCGCTCGTTGGGGTCCGCAGGACCGATCTTGCGCGCGCCCGGAAATTCGGCGCGGGAGCTGGCTTTCAGTTCGACGCGATTCTCTTGTTTGGCCATGATGTCTCCTTGGGCCGAGACCAATTATACCCGCGCCTGGAACTGCGTTGTGCTGCGTTACGTGGAAATTTTCCTGCGTCCTGAGTCCTTCAGCGGATCGAAGGGAACGGAGCCGCGGTGTGCTTTTGCGGTTTGTTCCCCGGCATAATCCCGATAAACTTCCAAATATTGATTTCGTTCGGCGTGTTTTTTGCGGAGCCGATCCGGCAAAGTCATCGCGGGACGCGAAATTATGCTAAGACGCCTGTTCGTCCACTATATTGCGGAAGAAGCGCGGCCGATGTTGCGGCTCGCGATGCCATTGGTCTGCGCCGAACTGGGTTGGATGACCATGGGCATCGTGGACACGATGATGGTGGGGCGCCAGGCGAACAGCGCGGTGGCGATCGGCGCGGTCAGCCTGGGAGGTATCCTGTACATCGCTGTCGCGATTTTCGGCACGGGCTTGATGCTGGGACTGGACACGCTTGTTTCGCACGCCTACGGCGCGGGTGATTTGGAAGAGTGCCATCGCGTGCTGGTGAACGGTGTGTATCTGAGCCTGGGAATATCTCCGGTGCTGATGGGGCTGGTCATGTTGTTTGGGCCGATTATGCGTTCGCTCAACATTCAGAGCAGTGTGCTGAATCAGGCGGTTCCGTATCTGCACGCTCTGAACTGGTCCACGCTTCCACTGCTGCTTTATTTTGTCTTCCGGCGCTACCTGCAGGGAATGGATCAGGCCAAGCCAGTGATGTTCGCGCTGGTCTCAGCGAACCTGGTAAATCTGGCGGGAAACTGGGCGCTGATTTACGGCCATCTGGGACTGCGGGCGATGGGCACAGTCGGTTCCGGATGGTCCACGTGCATCGCGCGGATTTATATGATGAGTGTGCTGCTTGCGTATTGCGTGTACTACGATCGCCGCTACAAAACCGGTTTGCGCGACACTCGCCGACTGCCGGATTTTTTCCGTATCTGGCGGCTGGTGCAGTTAGGCCTGCCCGCCGCTACGCAATTCGGCATGGAAGTGGGAGTTTTTGCCGTGGCTACAGCGATGATCGCGAAGCTGGGCGCGGTGCCGCTCGCGAGCCATCAGGTCGCGCTGAACACAGTGAGCTTTACGTATATGGTCCCGCTGGGACTCAGCGCGGCCGCCGCAGTTCGCGTGGGGCAAGCGCTAGGCCGCGGCGATGCGGATGGTGCCAGCCGCGCGGGATGGACCGCCATGTTTCTGGGCACCGGATTCATGGGATTGATGACGATACTTTTCCTGGTGGCGCCGCAGTATATCGTCCGGATTTATACGCCCGATCCGGCCGTGCTGCGCGCGGCCAGCACACTGCTTTTCGTGGGCGGATTTTTCCAACTCTTTGACGGGATGCAAACCGTAGCCACCGGCGCGTTGCGCGGAGCGGGCGACACGCGAACTCCGATGATCTGCCATTTGATTTTGTATTGGCTGGTGGGATTGCCTCTCGGCGCCTATCTTTGTTTCCATTTGGGATGGGGCGCGGCCGGGTTGTGGACGGGCCTGTGCATCGCATTAATTTTGATCGGCTGCGCTCTTCTGTATTTCTGGCGGCGCAAAGAGCGCTCCTTCGCCACGCAGAAAATTCCGTTGACGGCCACAATGCTTCATACTGAATGACCAAAATGGAGCAAAACACCTTCATGCAGCGCGCCATCGCGCTCGCGCTAGAAAACGTGCGTTCGGGCGGCGGGCCGTTCGGCGCCCTTATTGTGAAAGACGGCCAAATTCTTGCCGAGGCCGGGAACTGCGTGACGGTGACGAACGATCCGACGGCACACGCCGAAATGACGGCGATTCGCGAAGCCTGCAAAAAGCTGGGAGATTTCCATCTCGCGGATTGCGAGCTTTACTCAAGCTGCGAGCCTTGTCCCATGTGTCTGGGAGCAATTTACTGGGCGCGCCTCGCTCGCGTCTATTTCGCGAGCACGGCCGCGGATGCCGCAAAGGCGGGCTTTGACGATTCGTTCATATACCGGGAAATTCAGCGTCCGCACTTGCACCGAAAAATCCCGATGATCCAGATGATGCGCGAAGAATCACTCGCCGCATTTCGCGGCTGGGAACAAAAGCCGGACAAAACCAGCTACTAAAGTGAATCTGCCACCCGACGGAGGAAACCTTGCGAATCCTGAACATTCTGTGCGGAATCTCGGTGCTATTCACAACGTTGGCTTACGCACATCTGCTCCACCACCATTTGATTAACGCATCTCCTGACTTTCATCCGGGCGCTGCGTTTTGGGCAGCCTACATTCCGGCCGTGGCTGCGGGAATCCTGGCCTTCATTGGCGGATGTCTACTTCTGAAGCGCACGCGCTAATTCGAAGAGAATCATTCCACTTTGCTTTGCGGTTGCCATCATTCATGACACTGCCATTTGCTTTCTCTGAAGCTGGGGCCGTGGCTAGGGATTGCATTCTGGTTTGCGTTCAACCCATCGAATTCCTCTGCGTGTAATTTCAAGTGCGTCGATGGGGCCTCCCACGTCAGCCTTCTTGGGGTCGTCCTCCATAGTGAGTTGCACTAAGCGGATGGCCCAGCGTACGTCCCTGTCTCTTAAGGGAATATTCCTTTCCGCCGCGGCCCACTTCCGCTGCTCGACCCGTGCAAAATGAGTTTTGTCCGCGACGACTTCGGTAACGATTTCGTTTCGGCCCAATGCGGCAAATTGAATCGCGTGCCGGTGGCGCTCGGTATAGAAGTTCTGTCTGGCCTGTCGAGTGCCGGGGGCGAATACGATTTCCACCTGATACATCGCCGTAAGACCGTTTTCAAAACCTATGAACACGCCGGTTAGGAAAATATTGTTCTCCAGCATCAGCTGGGAACCCGAAGGATCCATCGTGAGAGCTTGATTGATGCCGGCAACCATGCGATCGCCCCAGTCTTTCGCCGCGCGTTTCAGAAGCCGTGGGCCAGCGGTCGTTTGTGCTTCTTTGAAGGCACTAGCAGCTTCTGCCTGGGCATTCCAAAGCGCTCGGCCGGCACGAGCGTGAATAATATTCCCGGCAGCAGTGAAGACCGAATGGTCATCGAGCCTCACGATCTTGCAAATATCGTCGCGATATTTAGACTTGTCGTCGAACCCTCGACTGTCAACAGCAATGACAATTTCGGTTTGCGACCAGCCGATAACCACGACAGTGCCGGTAGTACTTTTTGTGTGCAATTCCGCACCTGAGCCGGACGCTAAAAGCAAGAATAGGAGCGCGGGCGCTGTGGTCTTGTAGTTCATGGTTCAAGCATGCGAGCATAACTTACATTTAATAAGTGGAATAGTCGGCGGTGGATTTACGCCGCAGACGTGCGTTATATGACGAGTGGGAGCTGAAGCATGGCGGTGAAGCTGGGCGAAAACAATTACGGCAATTCGCGGGTGCGACTTCTCCGCGTTTTGCGGCAGGAGGGCCGCCACGACATCAAGGAACTGACGGTCGGGATTCGCTTCGAAGGCGATTTTGAAGCGGCGCACACAAAAGGCGAGAACAAGAAAATTCTGCCGTCGGACACCATTAAGAACACGGTGTACGCGCTGGCGCGCCAGTACCCGGTCGAGGCGGTGGAAGATTTTGCGCTGCACCTGATCGAGCACTTTCTTACCTATAACGAACAAGTTTCCCGAGTCGGGATTGAGGCGCTGGAAAATCCGTGGTCCCGTATTGCGCACGGGGCGAAGCCGCATGCTTTCGCATTCACGCGCGCGTCAGGTCCGGAAAAGCGCACGGCAATGCTGGACGGAACTCGTGAAGGAATTGCGATTCGCGCGGGTATCCAGGACCTGGATGTGCTGAAGACAACGAAATCGTCGTTCGGCGGATTTCTGCGCGATCCGTACACCACGTTGAAAGAAGACCGCGATCGGATTTTATCCACGACCATTCGCGCGGACTGGCTTTACGAATCCGACGAAGTCGAATTCAGTCCGGTCTGGCACGGCGTGCGGCAAACGTTGCTGGAAACTTTTGCCGAACACGACAGCAGCTCACTCCAGCACACGCTGTACGCTATGGGCGAAGCGGTGCTGGCCAGTTTTGACCGCATTCGCGAGATTCATCTTTTATTGCCGGATAGACATTTCAATCTTGTGGATCTTTCGCCTTTCGGAATGGACAATTCCGCGGAAGTTTTTCTGCCCACGGAGGAACCGCAAGGTTTGGTCGAAGCGACACTACGCAAGGAATGAGCGTCATACTTAGAGGGCTATGCCTGAAAAAATTCTAATCGTTGACGACGAAACCGCGACGCGAGCGGCGTTGGAAATGCTGCTGCATCGAGAAGGTTTCGAAGTGCGCGACGCGAGCAGCGGAGAGGCTGCGCTGGCGGAATGCGCTGCGTTTCGTCCGGACCTGATACTTCTCGACATACTGATGCCGGGGATCGACGGATTTGAAGTTTGCAAGCGAATCAAAGCCACGCCGGAAACGCGGCTTACGCCGGTGGTGCTGATCACAGGGCTTTCTGAAACCGAAGACCGGATTAAAGGAATCAATGCCGGAGCGGACGATTTTCTGAGCAAGCCGATCGATTTGAACGAACTGCTCGCGCGGACGCGTTCGCTGCTGCGTTTGAAGCTATACACTGACGAATTGGAGAACGCCGAAGGGGTGCTGTTCAGCCTGGCTCGCAGTATTGAAGCGCGCGATCCTTACACGCGCGGACATTGCGAGCGGCTGGCCGAAATGTCCGCGCAATTGGGGGGGCGGCTGGGCGTTTCCGGGGAAGATATCAAGGCGCTGGGCAGGGCGGGGATCGTGCACGATATCGGCAAGGTGGCTGTGCCTGATTCGATTTTGCTGAAACCCGGGCCGCTGACATACGAAGAAATCATCCAAATGCGAAAGCATGCGGCGGTGGGTGAAAGTATCTGCGCGCCGCTGAAAACATTTGGTACCGTGCTTCCGATCATTCGGCATCATCACGAGAAGTATGACGGATCAGGTTATCCCGACAATTTGCGGGGGGAGGACATTCCGCTCACCGCGCGGATCTTGCAGCTTGCCGACGTTTTTGACGCGCTTACCACCGACCGCCCGTACAAGGCCGCGATTCCCTGGGAGACCGCGCTCTTAATGATGGATGCGGAAGCGGAACGCGGCTGGTGGGATCGCGAACTGTACGCTACTTTTCGCGAAATGATTCGAGAGGTGCGGAAATCTCCGCAGGAAGAACCCTCAAGCAAGAACGCAAATAACGCGGCAGTTTGATCTCTTCAGCCGCCGTCGCGGTGACTTCTTCATTTGTTGATGCGCTGGTCGCCCGAATAGATCACAAACCGCCTGCCACGCAGGAATCCAATCAGCGTGAGTCGCAACTCGCGCGCCAATTGCACCGCGAGGCTGGAAGGCGCAGACACCGACGCAACGATAGGGATGCCGGCCACGATGGCCTTTTGCACAATTTCAAATCCGCCCCGCCCGCTCACCAGTAAAACAGAATCTGCGAGCGGAACACGGCCGCTCATCAGCGCCCAGCCAATCACTTTGTCCACGGCGTTGTGGCGGCCGATGTCTTCGCGCAACACAAGCAACGTGCCGGTTGCATCGAAAAGCGCGGCGGCGTGCAATCCGCCGGTGCGGCGAAAGACATCCTGCGAGGAACGCAGCACGTCCGGAAGGCCGACAAGGAGTTCAGGGTCGAAGTGAAAATCCGCGTTCGGCGCCTTCAGGAGGCGCGAGCGGACCGCGTCGATCGAGGCTTTGCCGCAGATTCCGCAGCTTGACGCGGCGAAGAAATGCCGGCGCATTTTTTCAAAATCCGGAGCAGCTTCCGGAGCGAGCACAGCTTGCACTAAATTTCCGGAATTAGTGCCGTCACTCGCGGCAATAGGCTGAAGAGAAATGATCTGTTTGCCGGACT
>Ga0302325_10000969_pt1 | contig 75244 bp, 90 predicted proteins | sample Palsa_T0_2_FD_201948 | JGI IMG/M metagenome (GOLD analysis project Ga0302325, IMG submission 201948) | Peat permafrost microbial communities from Stordalen Mire near Abisko, Sweden - Palsa_T0_2 | ecosystem: Environmental > Terrestrial > Soil > Palsa > Peat permafrost | place: Sweden: Abisko... | reverse complement strand
GGGCAATCAGACCAACGGCACGGTCCGCTATGATCAGCGGCGATCATGCTCGGCAAGCGCAACATTTTTCTGATCGGACCCATGGGCTCGGGCAAGACTGCGGTCGGGCGGCATCTGGCGCGCCTGTTTCGCTACACCTTTCATGATAGCGACGCGGACATCGAGGCAAAAACCGGCGTGGACATTCCATTCATTTTTGAAAAAGAAGGCGAAGCCGGATTTCGCAGCCGCGAAAGAGAATCCATCGACCGGCTGACCCGCCTGGAATCGATTGTGTTGGCGACGGGCGGCGGCGCCGTGATCGATCCGGCCAACCGCGCGGCCCTCGCCGGACGCGGCGTCGTGGTGTACCTGGCAACCTCGGTAAATCAACAAATCGAGCGCACGCGCCATGCACGGCATCGGCCTCTGCTTCACGATACCGACCCAGAACAGAGACTCAAAGACTTAATGGGGCGCCGCGCCGTGTTGTATGCCGAGATCGCCGATTTCACCATCACGACGGACGGGCGGCGCGTGCAACTCGTTGCTGAAGAAATCCATCATGAATTGCGCCGGACGCAGAAACCCTAGTGTTCGTATAATCACCCCGTGCAAACGATTCAAGTAGATTTGGGTGCTTCCAGCTACCCCATCAACATCGGGCCGGGGCTGCTGATGGACCGCGATCTGTTGGAGAGCCAAATCCGCGGCCGCGACTTGTTGATCGTGACCGATGCCACGGTGGGGAAGCTGTATCTGGCCAAACTGACCGGCAGCTTTTCCCAAAGACGCATCGCAGAATGCATTTTGCCGGACGGCGAGCAGCACAAAACCCTGCAGACAGCAGCTTGGGTGCTCGATGCGTTGGTCGCCAACAAGATGAATCGGGATGCGACGGTGCTGGCATTGGGCGGCGGTGTGGTCGGGGATGTCGCGGGCTTTGCCGCGTCCTGCTATCAGCGCGGCGTCGGCTATGTGCAAATGCCGACGACGCTGCTCGCGCAGGTTGACTCCTCGGTGGGCGGCAAGACCGGAGTGAATCACTCGGGCGGCAAGAACCTCATCGGCGCTTTCTATCAGCCGCAAGCCGTCATCGCCGACACCGATGCCTTAGGTACCCTGCCCGACCGGGAATTCAAATCGGGGCTTGCCGAGGTGATCAAGCACGGCGTCGTCTGGGATCCGATGTTCTTCACGTGGTTGGAAAAGCGGATTCCGCGGCTGCTCGCGCGGGACACCGAGGCCCTGACCTATGCCATCGGTCGATCCTGCGAGATCAAGGCCACGGTGGTCGGACGCGATGAGCGCGAGCACAATTTGCGCGCGATTTTGAATTTCGGCCACACCTTTGGCCATGCCATCGAGACCGCGACCTCGTACGAGAAATACTTGCACGGCGAAGCGGTGGCCTTGGGAATGATCATCGCTGCGGATCTGTCCTGCCGCTTAGGCATGATCGACGCGGCGGTCAAGGAGCGCCTGCGCGACCTTCTGGCGCAAGCCGGATTGCCGACCGAGGCCCCGCGCATCAGCGCCGCGAGAGCCTACGAATTGATGCAGATGGACAAGAAAGTCCTGGGGGGCGCCATTCGCCTCGTCCTGCTCGAGAGGCTCGGCCGCGCGATCGTCACCGACAAGTACGCCAAGGCTGCGCTCGAGGCAACGCTCAGCGAGCATTTCAAATGACGGGCCTTGCGCCAAATGAGCAGGTGCGCCAAATGACCGGGTGCCCCCAATGAGCGGGTGCCCCCAATGAGCGTTTTGGCGCCCTATGCCGCGCATGCGGAGCATTCTCGCGGCCGCCGCCATCCCGAACCCAAGCCCGAATACCGCTCGGAATATCAGCGCGACCGCGATCGCATCGTTCATTCCACCGCGTTTCGCCGGCTGGTCTACAAGACCCAAGTCTTCGTCAACCACGAGGGCGACCTTTACAGAACGCGACTGACGCATTCTCTCGAGGTAGCGCAAATTGCCCGGACGGCGGCGCGCGCATTGAGGCTCAACGAAGAACTATCCGAGGCCATTTGTCTCGCCCATGATCTTGGCCACACACCTTTTGGACATGCGGGGCAGGATGCCTTGAACGAATGCATGAGCGACTTCGGCGGGTTCGAACACAATCTGCAATCGTTGCGCGTGGTCGACGAGCTCGAGGAGCACTACGCCGAATTCGACGGCTTGAACCTGACCTTCGAATGCCGCGAGGGCATTCTCAAACATTGCTCCTACAACAACGCGGTCCTGCTCGGAGACGTCGGCGAACGATTCATCAATCGCCAGCAGCCGGGCCTCGAAGCGCAACTCGCGAATTTTGCCGATGAGATCGCATACAACAATCACGATGTGGAGGATGGCATCCGCGCCGGCCTCATCAGCGTCGAGCAGTTGTTGTCCGTGGCGCTGTTTCGCGGCTATCACGACGAAGTGCAGGCAAAATACCCGGAGCTCGTCGGCCGCCGGCTCATCTATGAGATCTTGCGGCGGATGATCAATCATCTGGTAAGCGACCTGATCGATTCCTCCGCCGCGCGCTTGAGCGCCTCGGGAGTACGGTCGATCGCCGAGGTCCGATCGCAGCCCAAAGCGTTGATCGGCTTCAGCGATACCACGCGCGAATTGAACGCCGCGCTGAAAGCATTCCTTCGCGAGCAGCTTTACAAGCACTACAAAGTGCGGCGCATGACCGCCAAGGCGCGCCGCGTGGTGCGCGAATTGTTCGACGCATTTTTCAACGATCCCGGCTTGATGCCCGACGAACACGAGGCGCGCACACGGTTGGAATTGGTGCAGGGTCCTGCGGGGCGTGCGCGCGCGGTGGCCGACTACATCGCCGGCATGACCGATCGCTATGCGATTCTGGAGCACCGCCGTCTGTTCGAGCCCAGCGAGCGAACGTGAGCGGACCGGTCCAACGGTGACCTAACATTACGAGCATTCATGAGTGAAACGCTGAAAAACGATCTGTTGCTGCGCGCGCTGCTGCGCGAAGCCACTCCGCGACGGCCAATCTGGCTGATGCGCCAGGCCGGCAGGTATCTGCCGGAATACCGGGCGACGCGCACGCGGGCGGGCGGCTTTCTGGAAATGTGCACCAATCCAGAGATCGCCTGCGAAATCACCCTGCAACCCGTCAATCGCTATCCGCTCGATGCCGCGATTTTGTTTTCCGACATCCTCACGATTCCCAATGCCATGAATCTTGGGTTGGAGTTTGAGGCGGGCGAAGGCCCCAGGTTCGAGCGGCCGATTCGGACTGCTGCCGATATCGACAAGCTCGGCGTGCCAGATCCGGGGCAGGAATTGAAGTACGTAACCGACGCCGTCGCACGCGTGCGCCGTGAGCTCAATGGCCGCGTCCCGCTGATCGGCTTTGCCGGCAGTCCCTGGACCGTGGCAACGTACATGGTGGAAGGCGGCAGCAGCAAAACCTTCGGCCTGATCAAGCGCATGATGTATGAGTCGCCGCGCGAGCTGCACCGGCTGCTCGAACTGCTCGTGAAGGCCACGATCCTCTATTTGAATGCGCAAATCGCCGCAGGCGCGCAGGCCGTCATGCTGTTCGATACCTGGGGCGGCGTCTTGACGCCGGCGCAGTACGAAGAATTCTCCTTGCGGCACATGGCGCAGGTCATCGACGCGCTGACTCGAAAATCGGACGGGCGCAGAGTTCCCAATATCGTATTCACCAAGGGCGGGGGCGCGTGGCTTGCCAAGATCGCTGCGATCGGCTGCGACGCGGTCGGCGTCGATTGGACCACGGACTTGAGCGACGCCCGCAAGGCGGTAGGCGGACGCGTGGCGCTGCAAGGCAACCTCGATCCGTCCGCCCTGTTCGCGGCGCCCGAAATCTTACGCGCGGAAACTCTGCGCGTGCTCGACAGCTACGGCGCGGGCGCCGGACACGTGTTCAATTTGGGGCACGGCATCACGCCTGACGTCGATCCAGAGCGGGTCGCGCTGCTCGTCGAGACGGTGCAGAACTACGCGCTTACTTAACCCGCTCTCGGGAAATCGCGCCTCGAAATCTTGTCATCCAACCCCGGAACAGGACCTGTTATCTCTATAAGGCGCCCGTTCGGCCAGCACGGTCAATCGCCAAATTGGGTGCGACTATGCAGATTGAGCAGCTACGGGGCAGGCGCGGCGCGCAGTTCATCGCGCAGCGCGCGGCGCAAAATCTTGCCCACATTGGTCTTGGGCAACTCGGTGCGAAAATAGATGTGTTTGGGGACTTTGTAGCCGGTGAGCTCTTTACGGCTAAAGGCAATCAGTGCTTCGGCGGTGAGATTCGGATCTTTCTTGACGACGAACAGTGCCACGACTTCGCCTGAATTTTCGTCCGGTTGTGCAACCGCGGCGACTTCCAGAACGCCGGGATGTGCCGCCACGACACTCTCGATTTCGTTGGGATAAACGTTGAATCCCGATACCAGAATCATGTCTTTCTTGCGGTCTTCGATATAGACGAAGCCCTTTTCGTCCATGCGTCCGATATCGCCGGTGCGCAGCCAGTCGCCGAACATCACCTTCTCGGTTTCGTCGGGGCGGTTCCAATAGCCGCGCATCACCTGCGGCCCGAATACACAGATTTCGCCGACGCCGTTGACGGGTAGTTCCCCGCCGGCATCATCGCGAATGGAAACATCCGTCGAGGACACCGGCAAGCCCACCGACCCATTGAAGGGCAGGCCGATGGGATTCGCGGTCACCATCGGCGAAGTTTCGGTGAGTCCCCACCCTTGAGCTATGGTGTTCCCGGTCACTTCCTTCCAACGCGCCGCCACGACCGACTGCAGCGCCATGCCGCCGGCGAACGTGGCGCGCAGAGCGCTGAAATCCACGGATGCAAATCCGGGCGTGTGCATCAGGGCGTTGAACAGCGTATTGACGCCGCTGATGAAGTTGAATTTGTATTTTTTGAGTTCCGTTACGAACGCCGGGAAATCCCGCGGATTCGTGATGAGCACGTTGCGCGCTCCCAGCGGCAGGAAAGCCAGACAATTGCTGGTGAGCGCAAAGATGTGATACAGCGGCAGCGCCGTAATCACGATGCGGCCGCCGCCGGCCTGCAGCGCCGGCCTGATCCATGCCAGCGATTGCAGCAAGTTCGCGACCATGTTGCGGTGGGTGAGGACGGCAGCCTTGGCGACACCGGTGGTGCCGCCGGTGTATTGCAGAAACGCGATATCCTCGCCGCTCAAAATGACCGGTTCCATTTTGAGGCCAAGCCCGCTTCCCAAGACCGTTTTGAACGACACGGAACCGGGAATTCTCCAGGCCGGGACTTGCTTGCGCACGTGACGCAGAACGAAGTTCACGATCCAGCCCTTCGGCGCGCCCAACATATCGCCCACGCCCGTGACGAGCACGTTTTTCAAATCCGTACGCGCCAGCACCTGCTGCAGCACATTCGCAAAATTTTCGACGACGACGATGGCCTTCGCACCCGAGTCCTTCAATTGATGCTCGAGCTCGCGCGGCGTGTACAAGGGATTGGTATTGACCACCACCATGCCGGCGCGCAGTGCGCCAAATAGTGCGACGGGATATTGCAAGATATTGGGCATCATCAACGCGACGCGGTCGCCGCGAACCAGCCCGGATTTATGCTGCAGCCACGCGGCAAAGGCGCGGCTGAGTTCATCGAGCTGCCCGTAGGTCAGGGTGGCGCCCATGTTGGAAAACGCGGGCAGGGCTCGATAGCTCGAAAAGGCCTCTTCAATCGCTTCCTTGAGCGACGGGTACGCGTCAGGGTCGATGTCCGCGGGTACGCCGGGCGGGTACTGATTGAGCCAATTTCGATCCAAGCTGGCAAGCCTCTTCAATTTGTAACGCGTGTATAGCATCCGCTTCGGATGCCAGCAACGTTGGCGCACGCTGCGGTTAACATAGCTTGCATGAATTCTCAGGATCCCCAAGAACAGGAGATTATTAGATCCTGGCATTCCAATGCCGAGCCATGGGCCCGCGCGATTCGCGCAGCGAGCATCGCCAGCCGAAAGTTGGTCACCAATCAGGCGATCATCGATGCCGTTGCAAGCGTGGCATGCCGCCGAATTCTCGACATTGGGTGCGGTGAGGGCTGGCTGGCGCGCGAACTAAGCGATCGTGGCATGAGCGTGACGGGCGTCGATGCTGTGCCGGAACTGATCGCGCAAGCCGCCGCGACGCCCCGCGCCAACGTGTCGGGCAGCGTGGCGTTTCACGTGCAAGACTATGCATCGATCGCGAATCGGCAGTGGCGCTGTGGCCCCTTCGATGCCGCCGCGTGCAATTTCTCCTTGCTGGGCAGGGAGTCGGTGGACTCGCTGATCGCGGCGCTTCCTTATTATCTCGATGATCCAGGGTATTTGATCATTCAAACGCTGCATCCGGTTGCCGCTTGCGGCGCCCAGCCCTATCAGGACGGCTGGCGAGAAGGAAGCTGGCTGGGTTTCAGCAGCGATTTCAACAATCCCGCGCCCTGGTATTTTCGCACCGTCGAGACCTGGACGGCACTGATACAGCGCTGCGGCTTCGACATTCTCGAATGCCGTGAACCGAAGGCTGCGGGCGCGGTCACAGCGGCATCCGTCATTTGGATAGGCAAGTCGAGGGGCTCGGCGCAGACTTGGGCAAATGGAGTGAATCATGAGTAAGTTGCGCCTCGTGCTCGGTATCGGCTTAGGGTTCGTGCTTTCCGGCTGTGTCATCGGCAGTGGTCCTTGCCTTTGGCTGCAGGTGAGACATGACTTTACCGGGCACATTCACTTTCGCGAGTTTCCGCGCAGCGACGGCGTCGATACGGTGCCGATACTGATATTGGACAAGACTCTGTACATGTATGCGCCGCCGCAGAGCCTTCTGTGCCTGCCCGCGAACGATGTGCAGCTCGTCGGTGTGACCGAACTTCCAGACAGAATCGACGAGGGCACGCATGTCATCGTCGATGGCAAGGTCCTGGAGGGCGTGGCGAAAGGCCAATACACCCGTTTTGTCATTGATGTGGTAAGCATTCTGCCGCTCAAGGACAAGCATTGAGGGGCGATCGCATTCGCTAAAAATCGGTTTACAATCGGCAGCTCGGACCGGGATCAAACCAGGGAGTGAAGATTCATGAAAAATATAACCGTTGCCGGCCTCATCGCGGCGCCTCTGTTGGTCTTTGCGTTGACACTGCCCAGCCTCGCGGCGGACACCGCCGCCACCACGACCACCTGCAAAGACGGAACGACTAGCGCTTCTACGGGCAAGGGTACGTGCAGCGGCCATGGCGGCGTACAAAAAGCGGCTCCGGCCGCGGCAGCTCCCGCCGCTCCGGCGCAGACACCTGCGGCGCCCGCAGCCGGCGCAACGACGACCTGCTCCGATGGCACGACGACCACCTCGACCGGCAAGGGCACCTGCAGCGGTCATGGAGGAATACAGAAAGCCACGAAGTCCAAACCGGCGACGGCGGCATCGACTGCCGCACCGGCCGCTGCCGCGAAGACGGCCGCCACGGCGCCTGCCGTAGCTTCCGCAACAGCACCAGCTGCCGCGCAGGCTGCGTCGAGCACCGCCGCCAAGTCGGCTACCGCGACCAAGTCGGCGCCGACGGCCACCGCCAGCAATTCGGATCCGACCGGAGCGACTGCAAAGTGCAAGGACGGCACTTACTCGAAATCCGCGCACCGCAGCGGAACCTGCTCCAGCCATGGCGGCGTGGCTGAGTGGCTGACGGCGGCTGCGCAATAGCGCGCTATTTATGCAGCAGCGCCTTTAAGTTAGGCCAAACGTTGTCGAGCAGGATGGGCTGACCCAAGGCGTTGGGATGAATATCGTCGCCCTGCAGTAGGCCTGGGGAGAGCGCGATATTGGTCAACAGGAAGGGCACCAGGGCCGCTTTCTTGTTGGCCGCCAAATCGCTGAAAACCATGGCGAATTGCGCTGTGTACTGCGGCCCATAGTTGGGCGGCATGCGCATCCCCAGCAGCAATACCTCGGCGCCGGCCGCGGTGCTCAAGTCGACCATCTGCGTTAGGTTCGCGCGCATCTGCGCAATCGGCAGCGCGCGCAGGCCGTCATTGCCGCCCAGCTCGAGGATGACAATGCTCGGGTGATGAAGCTCGAGCGCACGCGGTAAACGCGCGAGGCCTCCCGCGGTCGTTTCGCCGCTGACGCTGGCGTTGACGACTTGGTAACCGTAACCTTGCGACTTGAGCCTCGTCTTGAGCAATTCCACCCAGCCTTGTTCTGGCGCGAGCCCGTAGCCGGCGCTGATGCTATCGCCGAATACGAGAATCACCGGTGCTTCGGCGTGAGCCGCAGCGGATGCAACGATCAAAACGAATAGGGCCAAAAGCCGTTTCACGAGCGCTCCTGATGCAAGATCAAATCGTACTCGAAGCCAAAAATGTCTCTAAGACAGTGGCTAGCCCCGATGGGGCGCTTACCATTCTCGCCGATGTCAGCCTATCTGTGCGAACCGGCGAGACCTTGGCCATCGTCGGTGCCTCGGGTGCAGGCAAATCCACGCTGCTGGCGCTGCTCGCGGGACTCGATGAGCCGAGCACCGGCCGCGTATTCATCGCGGGCATCGATCTGACACAACTGGATGAAGACGGGCGCGCGGCGATTCGCGGCAAGCATGTCGGATTTGTATTCCAATCGTTTCATCTTATCCCTTCACTGACGGCGATCGAAAATGTCATGTTGCCGCTGGAACTCGGCGGACGGCGCGACGCCCGCCAGGTGGCTGCCGCGGCGCTTGCGCAGGTCGGACTGACGCCGCGGCTAGCGCACTATCCGAAGCAGCTGTCGGGCGGCGAGCAGCAGCGCGTGGCCATTGCGCGCGCTTTCGTGACGCATCCGGCGGTCCTGTTCGCCGACGAGCCCACGGGCAATCTTGACACCGCCACTGGGCAACGCATCACCGATCTCTTGTTCGATTTGAATCGCAGCTTGCGCAGCACGCTGGTGCTGGTCACCCATGACCGCGGCCTCGCCAAGCGCTGCAGCCGGATGCTGGAACTCGATGCAGGGCACACGGTGACCTGATGCAAGCGCTGCGTTTCGCGTTACGCAATCTTTGGCGCGACCTGAAGTCCGGCGAGCTTTCCGTGTTGTTGCTTGCCCTACTGGTGGCGGTGCTGTCGCTGACCGCCGTGGGTTTTTTCACCAGCCGCATTTCGCAAGGCGTGCACCTGCAAGCGGCCGAGGTGCTGGCGGCGGATTTGCGGCTGGAAGCGCCAACGCCCATCCCGCAGCACTACTTCGATGAGGCGCAGGCGCGCGGTCTTCGCAGCGCCCGCGTTCTGTCTTTTCCGACGGCGATATTCAGCGGCGACCTAAGCCAGCTCGCGGCACTGAATGCGGTGACCGCCAATTATCCTTTGCGCGGGCATTTGCGCGTTGCGGATGCGCCGTTCGGTACACCGCGAAGCACCGACAAAATTCCCGGCCGCGGCGAGGTGTGGATCGATGCGCGCATCATTGCGCAGCTGAAGCTGGAACTCGGCGCCATGCTACGCATCGGCGAAGCGTCCTTCCGCGTGACGGAAGTTCTGGACTACCGGCCGGATCAAGGCACGGGCTTCGTCAATTTGGCCCCCGCCGCCTTGGTCAACTATGAAGATATCGCATCGACGCAGCTCATCCAGCCCGGCAGCCGAGCCACCTATGCTGCGCTGTTCGCGGGCACGCCAGCGGCGGTGGCGGCTTTCCGCGAGGACTTGAGCCAGACCAAGGCGCCGGGTGAACGTCTGAGAGACGTAGAAGACTCCAGCCGTCAATTGAATTCCGCCATCGACCGCGCCAGTCGATTTCTCAATCTTGCCAGTCTCGCCTCGGTATTGCTGGCGGCGGTGGCGGTCGTCATGGGTGCGCGGCGCTACGCGGCGCGTCACATCGATGCCGTTGCCTTGATGAAGTGCATGGGGGCTGCGCAGTCTTTTGTGCTGGCAATTTCCATCATCGAATTGACCCTGTTGGCGCTGTTCGCGGTTGCCATTGGCACAGCGCTGGGGTTTCTGGCGCAGTCAGGATTGGTCGTGCTGCTGAAGAGTTTCATTCCCAATGAGCTTCCCGCCGCTTCATTGGCTCCGCTGCCGATCGCGGTCGTCACTGTATTGGCCATGCTCATCGGTTTTGCGCTGCCGCCGTTGCTGCAATTGAAAAATACGCCGCCAGCGCGGGTACTACGCAAGACTGTGACTGCACCGCCGCTGCGTTATGGCGTGAGTTATCTGCTGGCGCTCGTGGCCCTATTCGCAATTCTTTGGAGCATGGTGCGGGACACCGAGCTGGTGCTGAGTGTGCTGGCGGGCGTGCTGGCGGTCGGCGTGGTCCTGACGCTCGCGGGCTATGGTTTGGTAAGGCTGACCGGCCGGCTGCGCGGCGGCGTCGGCGTTGCCTGGCGCTACGGTCTCGCGAATGTGTCGCGCCGCGGAACGGGCAGCGTAGTGCAGATCGTCGCCTTCGGCTTAGGGCTGATGGTGCTGCTGCTTCTGGCAGTGGTCCGCGGCGATTTGTTGGCCGATTGGCGCCGCAGCCTGCCCAATGATGTCCCCAACAATTTTCTGGTCAACATTGGTTACGACCAACGCCAGGCCCTGCAAGAGTTTCTGACCGCTCACGGTTTCGGCGCGCCGCCGATGTACTCCATGGTGCGGGCTCGCATTACCGCCATCAATGGTGTCTCGCCGCAGTCGCTTAAATTACGCGGCGATGCAGGGCGCGGGTTTGCGGAGCGGGAGCAGAATCTCACGTGGTCGGCCAACATGATGGAGGACAATCAGTTGGTGGCGGGCCGATGGTGGACCGCGGCGGATGCCGGCAAACACTGGGTGTCGATTTCGACCGAGTATGCGGACGGGCTGCACTTGAAGGTGGGCGATCAGCTCAGCTTTGATGTGGCCGGAGAACCGCTGACAGTGCAAGTTTCCAGCATCCGTAAAATTCGCTGGGACAGTTTCCGGCCAAACTTCTTTCTGGTATTTCCGCCCGGCCTCCTCGATGTCACGGCGGGAACTTACATGACCAGTCTCTATCTGACGCCCGCGCAGCGGCCGGCACTGGCCGATTTGGTGCGCCAATTCCCGACGATTTCGGTTTTCGACGTGGATGCGATTCTCAAACAGATACGCGACATCATGGATCGCGCCTCGCTGGCCGTGCAATACGTATTTCTATTCACGCTCGCCGCGGGAATCGTCGTGCTGTTGGCGGCGGTGCAATCTACCCGAGATGAGCGGCGCTATGAGAGCGCGATGCTGCGGACTTTGGGCGCGAGCCGCGGTACGGTGCTGCAGGGCGTCGCCGCCGAATTTTCGGCTCTGGGGTTTCTGTCCGGCACCTTGGCGGCCTTCGGCGCGACCGGGATCGGCTGGATATTGGCGGAGCGGTTATTCTCGCTGCAATTCACGCTCGATCCCTTGGTGTGGGTCGCAGGCCTGGTATGCGGCACCATCCTCGTCGGCTTGAGCGGAACGCTGGCAACGCGCAGCGTGATCAACACGCCGCCCATCGTCACGCTGCGAGATGAGTGACTTTGCCATCGGGCGGGCACCCTGCCGCCGGCGCTATGTGACTTCGATGATCAGCCAGCCGATGGGAATCGGAATGCCGCGCGGCGGCAGTGCTTCGATCCGCACGGTGTAGATGCCGGCCGAGAGACCGGTTGAATTCAGCGTGACCCGTAACTCGCCGTTGGAATCCTTGAGCAAATTGTTGAGCACCAGTGCGCGGCCCTGATCCTGCTTGTCGACGAACAGGCGAAATTGCAGAAGTTTTTGGGTGTAGGCGAGATCGATGTGCACGTCCATCAACAGCGGTGCCGCACGATTGAGTTGTATCCTCGCCCGATTTATCCCGGGTGCGTGATCGGGAGAGATGTAAATCGCCTTCTCGGTGGCAGGCTGCACCAGCGGCCCCTGGCTTATCACGCGCTTGGTGTCTTCCAGCCTCCCTTGCAGCGATGAATATTTTCCGGCGAGGGACCATGCCGCCACCAGGCACACGACGGCGAACGCCGCCAAACCGATCAGCAGATAAATACTTTTCCACCAGGGCGGCTTCGGCTCGCCGAGGTCCTGCGGCCGACCGCTGGCTTCCAGCAGCTTGAGGCTGGCATGGGCGCGCTCGGATAGCTTCAGTTCATTCAAATAATCGGGATTCGCACGGCACCATTGCTCGAGATCCCGGGCGCCCTTGAAAGGCAATTTGTTTTCCAGATACCGCTCAACGAGTTTGTGATCTTCGATGAATTTTCTATCGAAGCGCGGCGAAGCCGGCGCCGGTTTTCCGGTTGGTTTTGTTGGTGCGATGGTGCGGGCGTTCATGGCGAAATAGTCCTTATCGAGCTATTTTGCCGGGTCGGCGATGGGCAATATGTGAAATGATCGGCATATAGGCCTGCTGGCGTCGCGGGGCTGAGACAGCCGTCACGAAACGGCGATTGTCCGCCGTCAGGACCCTGCAGGCCTAGCTTTTTTCGCCGGCCCGCCGTTTCTCGGCGCGCCGTTGCCCTTTATCATGACGCTCGCCATTACGTCGCAGACAGCGCCGATTGCGGCCTCGCGGGTGCTCGACTTGCGCCACACGGCACCGACGGTGCGCGAAGGCGTGGGATGGCCGAATGGCCGAATCGCGAGGCCGCGCTGCGATCCATAGGGCGATTCCACCGCCATTTCAGGGAGCAAGGTGATCCCAAGTCCGGCGACCACCATTTGACGCAAGGTCTCGAGACTGGTGGCACGAAAATCCTCGGCTTCGCGCACATCAACTCGACTGCAAACCTCCAGTGCCTGGTCGCGCAGGCAATGCCCATCTTCCAGCAACAGCAGGGTCTGGCCCTTCAGATCAGCCACCTTGATGGTGTTTTTGGCGGCCAGCGGATGATGTGTGGGGAGCGCCACCGTAAAGGACTCCTCATACAGAGCACGGGATTCCAACCCGTCTTGCAGCACCGGCAGGGCCATGATGCCTAAGTCGATTTCGCCGTCGCGCAGGCGCTTCAGCAGCGCCTCGGTTTGGTACTCGTAAAGCATGAGGCCGAGTTGCGGTACCGCTTTACGGATCTTTTGCATGATGCGGGGCAGCAAATACGGCCCGATCGTGGGAATCAGCCCAACTTTGAGCTTGCCGGCGAAAGGATCGGTATTGCTGCGCGCCAGCGCGATGATTTCATCGCTTTCATCCAGCATGCGCCGCGCGCGCACCACGATCTGCTTGCCCACGTCCGTGAGCTGCACGTTCTTCGGCTGACGTTCCACCAATTTGACGCCCAAGTAATCTTCCAGCTTCTTCAGCTGCGACGACAAGGTCGGTTGGCTGACAAAGGTGCGCTCGGCAGCCTTGCCGAAATGCCCGGTGTCGGCCAACGCCACCAAGTATTTGAGATCCTTGAGATTCATCGATTCTTACCCATAGAGACAGTCTATCAAAGTCATCATTATAATCAATGCGATGAATGGCGATTCCGCTGTTAGACTGTGGGCAAGCTTTAAACCTGCCTCAGGAGTTCGACATGTCTCTGATCAATACTGAAATCAAACCATTCAAGGCTACTGCCTATCACAATGGAAAGTTCGTCCCGGTGACGAACGAAACACTCAAGGGCAAGTGGTCCGTGTTCGTGTTTTACCCCGCGGATTTCACGTTCGTATGCCCGACCGAGCTCGGCGACCTCGCCGACAACTATGCCGAATTCAAGAAGTTGGGCGTGGAAGTGTACGGCGTATCCACCGACACGCATTTCGCCCACAAAGCGTGGCACGACACTTCGGACACCATCAAGAAGGTGCAGTACCCGTTGGTCGGCGATCCGACCGCCACGCTGGCGCGCAATTTCGAAGTGCTGATCGAGGATCAGGGCCTGGCGTATCGCGGCACCTTCGTAATCGATCCGGAAGGCAAGATCAAAGTCATGGAAGTGCATGACAACGGTATCGGCCGCGACGCGAAGGAATTGTTGCGCAAGGTCAAGGCGGCCCAATACGTCGCTTCGCATCCGGGTGAAGTCTGCCCGGCGAAGTGGACCCCGGGCGCCGACACACTCAAGCCGTCGCTCGACTTGGTCGGCAAGATCTAGCGGAACACCATGCTCGACAGCAATCTCAAGTCTCAGCTACAGGGATACCTCGCGCGCATTTCGCAGCCCGTGGAGATTGTCGCGTCCCTGGACGACGGCGAGAAATCGCTGGAGATGCTCGATCTGCTCAATGACATCGAGTCCGTGTCGAGCTTGGTGCGGGTCGACGCGAAGCGCGATGATGCCCAGGTCAAGCCCTCATTCGCTTTGCGGCGGCCCGGCGCCGTGGCGCAGGTCCGATTCGCGGGCGTGCCGATGGGTCACGAGTTCACCTCGCTCGTGCTCGCGCTGCTGCAGACCGGCGGCTACCCGCCGAAGATCGACGAGCCCGTTGTGGAGCAGATCAAGAATCTGGATGGCGACTACAACTTCGAGACCTTTGTTTCGCTGACCTGCCAAAGCTGTCCGGACGTCGTACAGGCGTTGAACGCCATGGCGGCGCTGAATCCGAAGATTCGTCACACCACGATCGACGGTGCCGTGTTTCAGGACGAGGTCGCACGCCGTGAAGTGATGGCCGTACCTGCGGTTTTTCTGAATGGCCAACCGTTCGGCCAGGGGCGCATGGAGCTTGCCGAGATTATTCACAAGCTGGATTCAGGTGCGGCCCAGCGTGAGACGGAGAAACTCAACGCCAAGGCACCTTACGATGTGCTGGTGGTGGGCGGTGGCCCCGCGGGTGCCGCAGCCGCGATTTATGCGGCGCGCAAAGGCATTCGCACCGGCATCGCCGCTGAGCGCCTGGGCGGCCAGTTGCTGGACACGGTCGGCATCGAAAATTTTATTTCAGTCAAAGAGACTCAGGGCCATAAGCTTGCCTCGGGCTTCGAACAGCATGTAACCACCTACGATGTGGACGTGATGAATCTGCAGCGCGCGGAAGCGCTGGTGCCCGGCGATTTGATTGAAGTGAAGCTGAGCGGCGGCGCGTCGCTAAAAGCCAGATCCGTGGTCATCGCCACGGGTGCGCGCTGGCGCGAGATCAACGTGCCCGGCGAGCGCGAGTACCGCAATCGCGGCGTCGCGTATTGCCCGCACTGCGACGGCCCGCTATTCAAGGGCAAGCGGGTTGCAGTGATCGGCGGCGGCAATTCCGGCGTGGAGGCGGCTATCGATCTTGCGGGGTTGGTGAGCCATGTCACGCTGATTGAATTCGATCCGCAGCTGCGCGCCGATGCAATTCTGACGCGCAAGCTCGTGAGCTTGCCGAATGTCACCGTAATAACGAATGCGCAGACCTTGGAAGTAGTCGGCGACGGTCAGCGCGTCATCGGGCTCAAGTACAAGGACCGCGCCAGCGGCGAGTTGCGCGATCTGGAGCTCGCCGGTGTATTTGTGCAAATCGGTCTGATTCCCAACACTGATTGGCTGAAAGGCACAGTCAAGCTGTCGCCGCGCGGAGAAGTGGAAGTCGATGCGCGCGGCGGGACCTCAGTACCCGGCGTGTTCGCCGCCGGAGATTGCACCGTCGTGCCTTACAAGCAAATCGTCATTGCGGTGGGAGAAGGCGCCAAGGCTTCCTTAAGCGCCTTCGATCATCTCATTCGTTCGCCCCTGTCGGCGGCCGCCTGATGGCGGAGCCTGGACCAGCGCGCCGATTTTCCGCAGGGGTCGTGGTGGTGCATCTGGCGCAAGCGGCCGTGCAATACCTGTTGTTGCGCGCCTATAGGAATTGGGATTTCCCGAAAGGTTTGGTCGAGCCGGGCGAGCAGCCGCTGGACGCGGCAGTACGCGAGGTGAAAGAGGAGACGACACTGGTGAATCTGGTGTTCGATTGGGGCGAGGACTACATGGACACGGGCCCCTATAACAAGGGAAAGATTTCCCGGTACTACCTCGCGCGTACCAATGACACCCACGTGCATCTGCCGATCAATCCAGAACTGGGGTTTCCGGAACATCAGGAGGCGCGCTGGGTAGGATTCGAAACCGCGCTCAACATGGTCTCACCGCGGCTCAAGCCGGTGATTCATTGGGCGAGCGATATCATTGCCGCGCCGGCGGCCGAGGCAGCCGCTGCCGTCAAAGAGTAATACTGCCCCGGCCGATCTCGAGTACATCGCCGCCGACGAACACTTGCGCCTCGCGGTTCACATCGAGAAACAGCGCGGAGCGCCGGCTCACGAATTCTCCCTGCGAAATCTGCAGCTGAACCGGGAGCGCGCGCTTCATCGTCAGATACCATGCGCCGAGGTTGGCGGTGGCCGAGCCGGTGGCGGGATCTTCGAGAATGGCACTCCCGACCGGGAAGAAGAAACGCGCCAGTGCTTGATCGCGGCCGCCTGCGGCGGTGCCGCACAGGCAAAAAACGTAGGCCATGCTGAGGCCGTCCTCGCTGCGGATTTTGGCCATCGCGGCGGCGGCGGGAGCTGCGCGGCGCACGGCGTCGGTCGAGGTGAGGGGCACCACCAGTTGTTCCTTACCCGCTTTGACCCACAGCGGCCGCTCGCCGATGTCCGCTGTCTTAAGTCCGAGCGCCGCGGCGAGGGTGTCGCGCGATACATCCAGCTCGCGCGAGGTGGCGCCCAAGGCGCTCAAGGTCCAGCGATCGCCCTCCGCACGCACCGGTATGAGACCCGCCTGCATCTCCAGCGTCAGAGAATCCTGGCCAAGTTTCAAGGCGCGGCAAACGTGCGCAGTGCCGAGCGTCGGATGGCCGGCGAAGGCCATTTCGTAGGCAGGGGTGAAGATTCGCACTCGCGCGTTGGCGCGGGTGGAAGGGAGAATAAAAGTGGTTTCCGAAAGATTGAACTGGCGCGCCAGCGCTTGCATCTCTTCGCTGCTCAAGCCGCCGCCATTTTCAAATACACACAGAGGGTTGCCGGTAAACGGGCCTTGGGCTTCAGTGAACACATTGACGATGCGGAACGGGTGAGCTGCCATGACTGCATTATCTCACCCGTCCGCCATCGCTTGATTGCATTCATCATCTCTAGTTACGGGCGGACGACTACGACAGGTGCCGGGGCAACGACCGCCACGCGCGGACCATAGTAGTAACCGCGGTGATAACCATAAGGCGCCACCACGCAGCCGCTCATCGCAATAATACTCATAGGAATCAATAACATAAACAACCTACGCATGACATCCTCCTAAAGGTTTTTGCTCTCTCAGGTAGTCAAACGCGGCAGCTTTCGGCGCGATGACAGGATGAATAAACCTTAAGGTCACGCCAGGGAGTGGAAGACCTTTTGCACGTCGTCGTCCTGCTCGAGCTTGTCGATCAGTTCCAGCACTTCCTTCGCTTGATCCTCCGGCAATTCGATCGGCACGGCGCAGATATATTCGTGCTCGGCGGATAACGGCGTGATGCCGCGGCGTTCCAGCGCTTCCTGCAGCTTGCCGAAGTCGTTGAACGCGCCGCGTATCACCAATTGCGGTTCGCCCTTGTCGCCGGTGCTGTCGCCCATTTCCTCGAGGCCGTAGTCGATGAGATCCAATTCGAGCTCGTCCTGATCCTTGACGTGAGACGGGTCGACGCGAAATACGCCCATTTTTTTGAATAAAAAGCTGACGCTGCCCGTGGTGCCCATATTTCCCGCGCCCTTCATGAAAATGTTGCGCAACGATGCGACCGTGCGCGTGGGATTGTCGGTGGCGGCTTCCACCAGCAGGGCAACGCCGTGCGGCGCATAACCTTCGTAGATAATCTCCGCATAGTTGGCCGCGTCCTTGCCGGAGGCGCGGCGAATCGCGGCATCGGTCTTGTCCTTCGGCATGTTGACGGCGCGTGCATTTTGCAGCACGCGGCGCAGCGTCGGGTTCGACGCGGGATCGGGGCCGCCGGCATGCACGGCAATCGCGATGTCCTTGGCGACCCGAGTGAATTGCTTGGCCATGCGGTTCCAGCGCGCGAACATGGCGTGTTTTCTGACTTCGAATATGCGTCCCATGGCGACTATGGTAGCAATACGCGGTCAAACCGCTAGACTTGCGCTTCCATAAGCTACGGCATTTCCCATGAGCGCAGTCCCGGCAGAGTCGATTGAAAACAGCGTGAGCTTCCGCGATCTCGGCCTGTCGGATGCGGTGTTGCTTGCGCTTGCCGATGTCGGCTATGAGTCGCCTTCGCCGATTCAAGCCCAAACCATTCCCGTGCTGCTGTCAGGCAAGGACATGCTTGGCCAGGCACAGACGGGCACGGGCAAGACGGCTGCATTTGCGCTGCCGGCGCTGACGAAAATCGATCTCGCGCGGCACGAGCCGCAGGTACTGGTGCTGGTTCCCACCCGCGAATTGGCGCTGCAAGTATCGGAGGCGTTTCTACGCTATGCCGCGCATTTGAAGGGATTCCACGTGCTGCCCATTTACGGCGGCCAAAGCTATCAGCCGCAGTTGAATGCATTGCGGCGCGGCGTACATGTTGTGGTCGGCACACCCGGGCGCGTCATTGATCATATGAATCGGGGCACCTTGAAGCTCTCGGGTTTGACGCTGCTGGTACTGGATGAGGCGGACGAAATGCTGCGCATGGGCTTCATCGATGCCGTGGAAAGCATCCTCGAGCAGACACCGCCGCAGCGCCAGGTGGCCCTGTTCTCAGCCACCATCCCCGCACCCATACGCCGGATCGCAGCCAAGCACCTGCGCACGCCGGTGGAAGTCACCATCAAGAGCAAGACCAGCACGGCGACCAATATCCGGCAGCGCTATTGGATGGTGAGCGGCATGCACAAGCTGGACGCCCTCACGCGCATCCTGGAGGCGGAGACATTCGACGGCATGCTGGTGTTTACGCGCACCAAGCAGGCCACGGTGGAACTGGCGGAAAAACTCGAAGCGCGCGGCTTCGCGGCCGCGCCCTTGAACGGCGACATAGCGCAGCCGCTGCGGGAACGCACCGTCGCCAGATTGAAAGCCGGGCAGATCGACATCCTGGTCGCCACTGACGTGGCGGCCCGCGGGCTCGATGTCGAGCGCATCGGTCACGTGGTGAATTACGATGTGCCCTACGACACCGAATCCTACGTGCATCGCATCGGCCGCACAGGCAGAGCGGGACGCAAGGGCGAGGCCATACTGTTCATCGCGCCGCGCGAGCGCAACATGCTGCGCGCCATCGAGCGCGCCACGCGCCAAGTCATCGAACCCATGAACCTGCCGAGCGTCGATGCCGTCAACACCCTGCGAATCGCGAAGTTCAAGCAGCGCGTCACCGAGGCCATCGCCAAGGGCGATGGCAATCTCTACCGGCCGGTGTTGGAACAGCTGGAAACAGAATCCGGTATGGCCTTGATCGACATCGCGGCCGCGCTCGCGAGCCTGTCGCAGGGGTCCACCCCTTTGCTGCTCGCGCAGAAGCCTGAGCGGCCGGCGGATGCGCATGCCCCGACCCGCGAGCGCGACTCACGCCGCGAAGAACCGAGCAGTGCTGCACGCGAGCGGCCCGCGGAGCGTGAGCGAAGCAGTGAGCGCGATTCACGCCGCGAGGAGCGTCCCCGCAGGTCGGGCCCTGCGCAAATGGAAACTTTTCGCATCGAAGTCGGGTCGGTACATAGTATCAAGCCCGGAAATATCGTCGGCGCCATCGCCAACGAAGCGGACATCGAGGGTGTGCACATCGGGCGGGTGGATATTCGCGAAGACCATAGCTACGTGGACTTGCCGGAGGGCATGCCGAAGGAGATATTCAAGCAATTGCAGAAGGTGCGCGTGGCCGGCCGCGAGTTGCGGATCAGCCGCGTGGCTGAGAAACCTCCGAAACCGCCGCGCGCGACGCTGGGGCGTCACCCCGGCGCGGTTTCGCGGGAGGCGCGGCCTGCGAAGCCGAAGATTGTGGCTCGCCGGCGCACCAAGGATTGATGTCAAAACCCAAACCTAGAGGAGTGAATCATGGGCAAAGGTATGGATCGTAAAAAGGAAGACAAGAAGAAGCCGACCAAGACGTTGGAGGAGAAGCGCGCCGCCAAGCGCGAAAAGAAAGCCGCACGAGGCTGACGCCCTGGGGACGCGTAGCCTAAACTACGCGGCCGCGCCGCCCGCCGCTCTGGAAATCGCGAATATTCGCGGCCATCTCGTCTAGGCAGCGCTGCCGCGCTTCACGCGCCGCCCAGGCGACGTGAGGCGTCACCAAAAGGTTCGGGATTGGACCGTCCAAGAGCGGCTCGCCGGGCACCGGCGGCTCCTGCGTCAGGACATCGATGCCCGCGCCGCCGAGCCGCCCGGCTTTGAGGGCCGCGGCCAGCGCCGCTCCGTCGATCAACGCGCCTCGCGCCGTGTTGATCAGCAGTGCGTCGGGCTTCATCAGCGCAAGCTCGCGCGCACCGATGAGGCCGCGGGTCGCATCATTGAGCGGACAATGCAGGGAGAGAATGTCCGCGCTGGCCAGCAGCTCATCGAGCGGCACGCGACCGGATTGAGCCGCGCTTCCCGGCCGGTTGGCGATTCTGACCTGCATGCCGAAAGCCTCGGCGATGCGCGCCGCGCTGCGGCCGAGCTCGCCCCAACCGACCACGCCGAAGACCCGGCCCTGCAGTTCGCGGATGGGGTGGGACAGCACCGCGGCAGCTTCGTCCTTGGCCCACGATCCATCCTGGGACAGTCGCGAGAATTCATAGACATGTTGGGTGAGACTCAGGATCAATCCCCACACATGCTGAACCACCGAGGCGGTGCAATAGGCGCGCACATTGCAGACCGCTATCCCAAGCTCGCGGGCGGCGATCAAATCCACGTTGTTGGTGCCGGTCGCGGCCAGCGCCACCAGCTTCAAGCGCGGCGCTCCCGACAAGAGTTCGCGGGTCAAATCGAGTTTATTTAACAGCACGACGTCCGCTTCTCGAATGCGTTCCGCAATTTTCGTCTCGCTCGAGTCGTGCAAGATCAGATCGCCTGCCGCCTTGCGCAGCTGCGCAAGATCAAGATCGCTGTTCGAGACGGTGTCGTAATCCAGGAAGACGGTTTTAAGAGGCTGCGTGCTCATGACGCGTTAGAATATGCGACCTAGATGAAAATTACCGCAGTCAGAATTCTGATCGGCGTCAATGTTCTGGTGTTCCTGCTGCAGGGCGCATCGAACGGCGTGGTCGACGTGCTCTTTGGCCTGTGGCCATTGCAGCCTATTGAAGGGCAAGTTTATTTCCATTTCTGGCAGATCGTCACCTATGCGTTCTTGCACAGCACCGCGCACATCAGCCATCTGCTGTTCAACATGCTCGGTCTGTGGATGTTCGGCGAGGAAATCGAACGCTACGTGGGACCGCGCCGATTGCTCGCCTGTTATTTCGCGTCCGTCGTTACCGCGGCCTTGAGCCAACTGTTCATCCCGATGCTGTTTGGGGCGCCTCCGGCTCCGACCATCGGCGCGTCCGGCGGCGTTTTTGGCTTATTACTTGCGTATGCGGTCATGTTTCCGCATCGTAAAGTCGTGCCTTTGATTCCGCCCATCCCGATGCCGGCGTGGCTGTTCGCGACCATCTATGCAGGCATCGAGCTTTTCTTGGGTGTTACCGGAACGCTGTCGGGCATTGCGCATTTCGCGCACTTGGGCGGCATGGTCGGAAGCGGCTTGGTGATCCTGCAATGGCGAGCGAGTGCTCGAAAAACCCGCTAGGCTTGAACCATGAACTTTAGAACTCTGATGATATTTCTCGGCGCGCCAATCCTCGCGGCCGCGGCCGTTCCGGCCCACGCCGAGTGGGTGAATCGTGTCACCGACGGCATCATGGGCACGCGCATTACCGTGGAACTGTGGTCCGAGGACAGGCCGAAGGCCGAAGCCGCCATCGATGCGGTGCTCGACGAAATGCGGCACATCGATGAGTCGATGAGCACGTACAAGCCCACGAGCGAAGTCTCCTTGGTCAACGACAAAGCCGCGGATGGCCCGATGCACATCAGCAAGGAACTCTTCGATCTGCTGGTGAAGGCCAAGGAATATTCCGTCATTACCGACGGCGCCTTCGATATCACCTATGCCAGCGTCGGCTACATGTACAATTTTCCCAAGCACATTCGGCCGAACGATGCGCAAATCGCCAAAGCACTGCCCGCGGTCGATTATCGGCACGTGATTCTCGACCCGAAGACTCAGACGGTGCGGTTTTCGCAGAAAGGTGTGCGCATTGATTTGGGCGGCATCGCCAAAGGCTATTCGGTTGACTGTGGCATCGACGTCTTGAAGGCGCACGGAGTGACGCGCGCGTATGTGTCCGCCGGCGGCGATAGCCGCATTATCGGCGATCGCTTCGGCAAGCCCTGGATGGTGGGGATTCGCGATCCGCGCAAAGGAGAAGGCGAAGTCATTGCCAGCATTCCGCTGGTGGACGCGGCGATTTCTACGTCGGGCGATTACGAGCGGTTCTTCGACGAGGGCGGCGTACGCTACCATCACATCATCGATCCGCATACCGGGCATTCCGCCAGCAAAGTACGCAGCGCGACCGTGATTGGCCCTTATGCCACGCGCACGGACGGGTTGTCGAAGACCGCATTCGTATTGGGGCCGGAGAAGGCCATGGAAATTTACAACCGCATCGACGACATCGACGCCATCATCGTCAAGCTCGACGGCACCGTGGTCTACTCGAAGGGCATGCAGCGCGGCAAGGCGGGCGCGCCGCCGCCGAAGTAGCCGCACCAACGCGCGCTTACCGGAAGGCGATGACCTTCGCCTCTTCGCAGGCATTCAAATAGTCGCTGACGATGTTCAACGAGATCGGTCCGAATTCGGCGGACACGGCGTCTCTGATGTCGGCGACCGACCTCTTGCCGTCGACGAAATTGACGATTTCATAAGCATACAGAGCGCTTTTATCTTGCACATTGACGAACCGGCTCGAGCCGGCGCTCAGCAGCAGGACCTTGTGCAACCGCTCCTCTCCGAGGCGATCGCGCAGGACGTCGTCATTCTGAAAGGTCAGCGGCCCGAACTCGCCGATGCGATGCGGTACTCGCGCGGCTTCAGGCGTCGTGTGCCATGCCGGCGCCCAGTTCGCGTCATGCGCTCCTCGCGCAACGGCGGCCTGGATCAGCCAGCCATTCAATGTTGCCGTTTGGTTCTTGAGCGCCTCAACCGACGATGCCAGCGCTTGAGGGTGGCTGCGCGTGTACACGGCGAAAGTCTGCAAGCCGGCCTGCTCGCGATGAAGCAGTTGCGTCAAAAGATTGCGAGCCTCGAACAGCGCTTCCTGCGGCGGTAGGTCGGGCTGTTGTGTGAGCAGCAGCGCACGATTGAAGCCCTGCGCCAATCGCTGCTGCGCCCGCGCGGCTAAAAAAGGCACTACGAAAGGGGCATTTGCCGCATCCAGCGTGGCAAAACTATAGCCGGACGCCGCACCCAGGAGCGCGACTCGGCGCAGCTTGGTGGGGTCGATCTGCAGCAGCGTGTCGTGATCGGTATGAATGTAAATATCCGGCCAATCGCGCAAGTAGAGCGACGGCACGGCGATGGTGGAGGAATCATAGTCATCGTGATCGCTGCCCTCCGCGTAGGCCGTCTCGTCGACAAAGAATGCATTGCGGGTGCCCAAGGCGCCGTCCCGATTTTCGAGGACAGCGGCTTCCTCATGACTGCCGTCCTCGGTGTAGAGCGTCGCGGCATCTTTTATGGTCTCGGCCAAGGCCGCGCCGATATCGGTGACGAACGTTGGCAGGGACCAGGGAGTCTGCGTCACATGCAGCACGGATTTGTTCTTGAACAAATCGCCGCCCACCATATCCATGTGAATGTCGGCGCGCATCGAGGCCCTGATGTCCGGGTGCCGACTCAAATAAGCCATGGTGCCCTCGACTTCCGGGCCCCAGATGAAGCGTAGCGTTCGCCGCGGGCGTTTCAGGCTGCCGTTGCCGATCAGACGGCTGAGCACGCGCGCGGATTCCAGAATCGTGACGCAACCGCTGCCATTGTCGTTGGCACCGGGCCGCTGATGATCGAGGTGGCAGCTATAGACAATCTCCCCGGCGGCTGCATCGGTGCCGGGAATGGTGCCGGTTACCACCGTCCAATGTCCGGGGCCGACTTCCGCCTTGACATGTGCGCCGAGCGTTACCGGGTGCCCCACGGCGATCTGCGCACGCAAGTCGCTTGCCGTCGCGCGCGACACCATGAAGGCAAACCCTTTAGGCAGCGATCCGTCCAAGTGGCCCCAGCGCACGATGCTGGGGTCGAGCCCAGACCAGGCCGTGCTCTGATTGGGCATGTCGCTGACAATGCCGGCTGCGCCAAATTTCACCACCGCCAGACGCTGCACCATCGACAGCATGCCGTCGGCGAGCACGATTTTGCCGCGCACATCCTTACCGGCATAGTCCGATTCCGAAGTTCCCGCGCCCACATCAATGAGCGGCGCCTCGACATCGGCGCTGTGACTGTAGTCGGCCAGCCGAATCGGGTCGGTCGACCAATCGCCCAACAAAGTATGCTGCGGTTCGACTTGCCACAACCGCGCGCCCTCGACGGTCCAGGCAATATGCGAGCGCATCAGGCCGTATTCGATCTTGCCGTCGATCGGGAATTGTTCGGCGTGCACATCCTGCAAGCCATATTCCTGCGCACGCCCCAGAATGAAATTCGCCGCTTCATCGAACTCAGGGGTGGCCGGAACGCGATGCAGTCGGGTCAAGGCGCGCAGATTTTCGTACGGTGCGCTGCCGCTGGCCTCGTGGCGCAGGGCCGACCAGTCGCCGTCCGACAGAAAGGGATGCTGAGCCCAGGCGCCGGCGGACGACTGAATCACCCAGAGAATGGCAACGCCTGCGGCCGCGCGAAGAATTCGAATCACAGTCATCCCCCAATTGTTAGGCTGTCAAGGATAGCCGATGGACCGGCCAAACTCGCCGCGAGGGAATAAAATGACCTCCCAGTGAGTCTTAACCCTATGGATGACAAGCGCGCTCGGTTCGAGGGGCAGGTTTTGCCTCACCTCGACGCTGCGTATCGGTTCGCTCGGTGGCTGTGCCGCCCCGGGGAGGCCGATGACGTGGTGCAGGACGCCATTCTGCGCGCCTTTCGGGGGTTCGACGCCTTGAGGGGCTCCGATGCAAAAGCGTGGCTATTGACCATCGTGCGCAATTGCCATCTGACGGCGGTAAAGCAGCAACAACGGCGAGGATTGGTACCGCTTCCAGAAGAGAACGATCCAACTGATGGTCACGCGATGATAGCGAACGACGCAAATCCGGAGAGCGAGACGATTATTTCGGACCAAAAGCAGGTGCTCGAGCGGCTGGTGGCCTCGTTGCCCGAGGAGCACCGCACCGTATTGATGTTGCGGGAAATCGAGGAAATGGACTATGCGCAGATCGCGGCCGTCACCAATGTGCCGATCGGCACTGTGATGTCGCGCTTGGCGCGATCGCGCGCCGCCCTCAAGGCCAAATGGTTGCGGGAAGTGGAAGGAGAGCCGCGTGCAGTGCGCTGAATCGCTTCGAGTGCAGGCCTATTTCGACGGCGAGGTGGATGCACTTTCCGCCGCCGAGATCGAGCGGCATGTCGAGCATTGCAGCGAGTGCCGCGAGCTGCTTCAGGATCTCGAGAGAGTGCGCAGTGTATTGCGAAGCGGTATCAGCTACGCGGCCGCACCGCCGGCGCTGCGCACACAGATCCTGCAGGCGCTCGACCAGGAAGCGGACACCGCGAGCAGCGATGAGATCGTCAAGAGCGCGGCGCCGCGCAAAATGCCGCCCGCCCTGCAACCGCGAGTCCTCGCTGGACGTCCCTTCAGAATTGGCGCATTCAGCGCCATCGGCGGCGCCGCGATCGCTGCAGCTCTGGCATTCTTTTTCGTTCTTCCGAGTCTAAGTCCACTGAGCAACGAGATCGTGAGCGCACACGTACGCTCGCTGATGCCCGCGCATTTGATCGATGTAATATCGACGGACAAGCACACGGTCAAGCCGTGGTTCGCGGGCCACGCCGATGTGTCGCCTGCGGTCGCGGACTTCGAAGCGCAGGGTTATCGCTTGATCGGCGGGCGCGCCGATTACATTGACCATCAGCGCTCAGCGGTGGTCGTGTACCAGCACGGCGCACATGTCATCAACGTATTCACCTGGGCGGCCGGCGGAGCGCGCTTGCCCGACAATACGACGCGCAGCGGCTACCATCTCGCGTTCTGGCAACAGGGCGATATCCAATATTGCGCGGTGTCGGATACCGGCTGGGACGAGCTCTTGGGGCTGGTGCGCTTGCTGCGCGAACAAGCTTGAGCCCTTAGGGCGCGGATCCCGGCGGCACGAAAATGGCGACGCCGTGGCCGGTCTTTTTGTAAATCCCCAAGGATCCGCCGACGCCCACGCCGACGGCGGAATTGCTGGAGACAGAGCTCGAACCGACGCCTGACCCCACCGAGCCGGTTTGGCTATCGGAGAAGCCTTCCAGAATCACGCCGTTCGCGCCCACCTTCGCAGCCTGTTCCTTCAAGCCCGCGATCACCTTGTCGACCGTTTTCTGGCCGCCAGTCGTGAATGCGCTGTTCTTCGAGGTGTTGAGAATCGCAATTTCCTCGAACACTGCCGGGGGACGCGAGTAGATCTTGACCTCCGCCGGTGAAATGGCCGGACGCGGCGAACCGGTGACGACGACTGAGTCGGTAGCGCAGGCTCCCAGGGCTATGAGACCCGCGAGCGCGAAGATCGTAGGACAAGATCTCATATGGAATAAACCTCAGTGTGGCGAAGTCTTCTCTCCTGAACCCCAATTATAAAGGAGAGAGCCATGTCGGATGATCAATCGCTGTTGTCGCGCCGCAATGCCCTGAAATGCATGGCATATGGCGGCGCAGGAACCCTGTTCGCGCTGTCCGGCGGCGTGTTTACACCCATCAATTTGGCGATGGCCGCCGACTACAAAACTGCGACGGCGAAACTTGGCAGGCCTTTGTTCGTGCAAATCAGCGACACGCACATCGGCTTCAATAAGGAGGCGAATCCGGACGTGAATGGCACCTTGAACGAAACCATCGAACTGGTGAACGGCATGGCGGAACAACCGGCGCTCATCATTCATACCGGCGACATCACGCATCTGTCCAAGCCTGAGGAATTCGACACGGCTCAGCAGCTGTTCTCGCGCTTGAGAACCAGCGAGATGCATACGGTTCCCGGCGAGCACGACACGACCGATCCCACCGTCAGCGAGTACTTCAATCGATTTGGCAAGGCTTCCGGCAACAGGGGCTACTACAGTTTCGATCACGCGGGAGTGCACTTTGTCGGGCTCATCAACGTGCTGCAGTTCAAGCCGGGCGGCTTGGGCAATCTCGGGGCGGAACAACTCGCCTGGGTGGCTTCGGACCTGAAGAGCCGATCGGCAAGCACACCCATCGTTGTCTTCGCACACATGCCGCTGTGGACCGTGTATGAGCCTTGGGGCTGGGGAACCGGTGACGCCGACCAGCTCATGAGTCAACTGCGCCGATTCGGCTCGGTCACGGTCTTGAACGGACACATTCATCAAGTCGTTCAGAAAGTGGAAGGCAACGTGACGTTCCATACGGCTCGTTCGACTGCCTATCCGCAGCCGACGGCCGGCGAAGGTCCCGGACCCGGACCGCTCAAGGTGCCTGCGGGCCAACTATCCAAAATGCTCGGCATTACCAGCGTCTCGGTCGTCAAGCACCCGGCGGCCCTGTTCCTCAACGACTCGACGATTGCCTAAGACCGCCGGCGCAAAGCTCTAGAGGAATACACATGAAATTCAAAAGGTTTAGCTTGCCGCTGATCGCGGCGGCAATGGCGGCAATTTGGGCAGTGTCCGAGGCCGCCGCCCCCAACAGCATCGAAGTGAAGGACTTCATGTTCATGCCCACCACCTTGACAGTGAATGCGGGCGAAGAGGTTTCGTGGGTGAACAAGGATGACGAACCGCACACTGTAGTGAGCGACACCGGGCTGTTTCGTTCCGGCGCGTTGGACACCGACGAGAAGTTCTCGTTCAAGTTCGACAAGCCGGGCACGTACCACTTCACCTGTTCGATTCATCCGCGCATGGTCGGCACCATCATCGTCAAATGAGCCGTCCATGATCAAGGTGATCCTTACCGTCATCGTCGTCCTCTTGTTGGGTGCGCTCGGCGCCGCGCTATTCGTCGAGTCGGGGATCTACAATATCGGGGCCGACGATCATCACATGAACGCCACGCTGGCTCTGATCGTGCAATTGCGGGATCGTTCAATCGAGATGCGCTTGGGGTCAATCAAGCCGCAACTCGCGCCGACTCCCGCGATGATCCAATCCGGCGCGGAGCATTACGCCGCGCTGTGCGTTGGCTGTCATCTGGCGCCGGGCCTGACAAAGTCGGATCTACGGACGGGGCTCTATCCTCACCCGCCGAATCTCGCGCAAGAAGACATCCAAGAATCGCGGCGTGCCTTCTGGATCATCAAACACGGCATCAAAATGTCCGCGATGCCTGCCTGGGGCAAGACCCTCGATGATGCGGCGATCTGGGACGTCGTGGCGTTCGTACGCAAAATGCCGAGCATGGCGCCCGAAGACTATCAGCAGCTTGCGCACCGGCCTTAGGATCGCGCGCCGGCCGCGAGCTGCGCCGGCCGGGCGCGTTCAGTCGCGGAAATTGTTGAACTGCAGCGGCACGCCGACATCGGCCTTGCGCAAAAACGCCATCGCTTCCTGCAGGTCGTCGCGCTTTTTGCCCGTGACCCTGACCTTGTCGCCCTGGATTTGAGCCTGAACTTTCAGTTTTGAGTCCTTGATCAACCGCGAGACCTTCCTGCCGGCATCGGCGTCGATGCCGTGTTTCAGAATGACGAGCTGTTTGGCTCTGGCAAGATTGACTTCCGGGTCTTTGACCTCCAGGCAGCCGACATCGATTCCGCGCTTGGCAATGCGCAGTTTCAAAATCTCCAACATCTGCTTCAATTGGAAATCCGCCGGCGCGGTCATGGTCACGGTGGTTTCTTCCAGCTCGAAGCTCGCCCCCGTGTCCTTGAAATCAAAACGCTGCGTCAATTCGCGCACGGCTTGGTCGACCGCGTTGGTCAATTCGTGCGAATCGATTTCCGATACCACATCAAACGAGGGCATGCCTTAACTCTCTAACTCTCTGCCAGCAGCTGATCCAAGGTGGTCTTCACCTCGGTCACGAACTGAACGTAGTGATCGCCGGTGGCAGGACCGGTATACCCCGTATGAATCTTGCGAACGTTGCCTTTGCGGTCGATGAAGACCGTGGTGGGAAAGGCCACGAAGCTCTGCAGCATCGGCAATTTCTTGGCTGCCTCGTCCTTATCGGAGATGCCGGCGATCAGCGTGGTGTATTCGATGCCGTAGTGCTGCCGGAAGCGCTGCGTAGCCTCCGCGGCGCGCTCAAAATCTCCAAAGTGCTCGAATTGCAACGACACGATCTCCAAACCCTTGTTGCGATAGTCCTTGTAAAGCGGTGCGAGGAACGCTGCCTCGTCATGGCAATTAGGGCACCAGCTGCCGGCCAGCGCCACGATGAGCACCTTGCCGCGAAATTGCGGATCCTTGGACGACACGATTTTTCCCGAGAGGTCGGGAAATGCGAAATCGAATGTCTTGACGCCGGCGCGCATGGCCGTCACGCCGTAGGCGTCCGGTAGCTGGGCGGCGGCATCGCGCTTGCCGATCCATTTCTCGTGGTACGCGAGGCCCGACCACCAGTCGCCATCGAGGCCACCGTCCGCGTCGATTTTTGCCTTGTACAGAAATACATGCGCGCCATCGAAGGTGGATAGATAGAGCTCATCGTCCTTCACTTGGCCGGCAAGGTAGCGATGATCGCCGGTGGCGGTCAGGATCGTGCCCGTGACAACATCGTGCGACTGGCTAAACTCGCCGACCACCGCTTCGGGTGCGCCGCTATCATCGATGAGTTTCATTGCCCAACGGCCCGACACGTCGGGGTTGTCGCTCGCGGGATGCTCGAAAAATCGATATGTCTCCCCCAGGGTTGCATGCAGGGGCACATGTTGGTTCTTCTCATTCAGCTTGACCAGAAAAATCTCGCCTTGCAATTCATTTCCCGTGGCATCGGCCTTGAGCACGTTCTCATATCCCGGCATGGATATTTCCAAATGGGAACCAGTAATCTTTACGTCGCTGAGCAGCAGCCTCTCCTGGCCGTTGATGAGGTAGCCGACGGGACCGGAATCCTGCTGCTTGAGTTCGAGACCAAACGGCAACTCACCTCCCGGCGTCTTGAGCACCACGCGGTAGGTGCCCATTTTCACCCCATTGCCTGAAACCGCGGCCGCGGGCGGCACATCGGCTTGATGGCACGCGGCGAGGACCAGGGCCGCCGTTAGACTCAAGACTAAACGCCATGACGTTGTGACCATAATTAACCTCAATGAATTCGCTAACGATACCCGCGCGCCTGCAAAGTGAATAGCTTCGCATATTGACCGTCGGCTGCCATCAGCGCTTCATGGCTGCCGCGCTCAACGATGCGGCCTTCTTCGAGGACCAGTATTTGGTCGGTCATGCGCACCGTCGAAAAGCGGTGTGAAATGACGATGGCGATACGGTTGCGCGTCAATTCGCGAAAGTGCTCAAAAACCTCGGCTTCCGCGCCCGCATCGATGGCCGCCGTCGGCTCGTCCAACACGAGAATATCCGCATCGCTGCGCATGAAGGCGCGCGCCAGCGCAATTTTTTGCCACTGGCCGCCCGATAATTCACGCCCGTCCTTGAACCACTTGCCTAGCTGGGCGTGATAGGCGCCGGGAAGCTGTTCCACGAAATCCGCCGCAAGGCCCTTGGCGGCGGCACTGCGCCAGCGCGTCTCATCGTCGAAGGCGCGCACATCGCCGGCGCCGATATTTTCGCCCACCAGCATCTGATAGCGTGCAAAGTCCTGAAATATGACGCCGATGCGCTGGCGCAATGTTGTTTCATCCCAGTCTCTAAGGTCGAGCCCGTCGAGCAAAACCCTGCCGCGGGTGGGTTCGTAGAGGCGCGTCAGCAATTTGATCAGGGTGGTTTTTCCGGAGCCATTTTGCCCCACCAGCGCCAGACTCTCGCCCGGGCGAACGTGCAGATTGATACCGGACAGCGCCGGCGTGTTCGCGCCCGGATAGACGAACTCGACGTCCTCGAAGCGGATGCCATCGCCGGGATTGGGTCCCGCGACTTTATCTCCCCTGACAGCGCCGCGGCCGACCGGTTGTTCCAAGTACTCAAACAAGTTCGACAGGTACAGATTGTCCTCATAGAGGCCGCTGACCGCCGACAACGCCGCGCTGACCGCAGCTTGCCCCTGCCGGAACAACATCAGGTACATGGTCATTTGGCCGACGGTCATCGCACCCAGCACGGTTTCCACGGCGATCCAGACATAGCCGCCGTACAGCGTAATGGTTCCGAGCAATCCCAATCCAAAGCCCCAGGCGTCGCGGCGCAAGGTCAGATCGCGGTCTTCGCGGTACAGACGGGTGAAAATATCGCGGTAGCGATCGAGGAATCGCGGTCCCAAATCGAAGAGCTTGACTTCCTTGGCGTAGTCTTCGCGAGCCAGCACCGATTCCAAATAGATTTGCATGCGCGACTCGGGCGCGCGCCAGCGGAATAGCCTGAACGCTTCGCCCGAGAATTTTGCCTCGGCGAGAAACGCGGGCAACCCGGCCAACACCAACAGCAGCACCGCCCACGGGGAGAAGCGGTACAGCAATCCACCGAAGGAAATCAGCGAGACGGCGTTTTGTCCCAGGGCGAAGGTCCGCATGACGAGACTCAACGGGCGGCTGGATGCTTCGCGCCGCGCGCGCGTGAGCTTGTCGTAGAATTCGGAATCCTCGAATTGCGTCAAATCCAGCGTCAGTGCCTTTTCCAGGATCATGACATTGACGCGTTGACCTAGCTGCGCGCGCAACAGCGACTGTGCCAGAGAAATTCCTCGTTGCGCCATGGCGGTGGCGGCAACCAGCAGGGCTTCCAGGGCGACATAGCGCACCACATCGTTGAGGTAAGTCGTGCCGGTGCGATGATGCAGGTCCGCCGCGTGAATTACTGCATCGACAATTTGCGCGCCGACGTAGGCGACGCCCGCCGGCAACACGCCGGCAATCAATGTGAGCACGGCAAGCGTAATGCTCAAGGCCCTGTTGGTGCTCCACACCAGCCCCAGGGCGCGGCTGCTGTACTCGAATACACCGGCAAGATTGCGGCGCCAGCTGCCGCCGCTGCCGGCGCCATCCTGCGAATGCGGCGTGCCGCCCAAGTGCGGCGAGCCGCCCGAGCTCGGCAGATTGATGGTTCGTTGCTTGGATTGGGCGCTGATGGAAGGTCCCCGCGGTCTATAATACGCAGCTGCAATTTACAGGTATGGCGGAGTAGTCGTGAAATTCAAGCCCTTGCTCGATCGGTGGAAGAAGACGCCTGCGCCGGCGCGGACCGCGAAGGAGTATGCGGTTCGCTTGCCGCTCGATGATGCGTCAAGACTTGAGGCCCTGGCCGAGTTGTTTCCCGGAACCTCGATCGAGGAGATCGTGACGGATTTGCTGGCTGCCGGGTTGGATGAGATTGCCGCGGCCATGCCCTACGAAAAAGGCCCCAAAGTCATATCGCGCGACGACCATGGCGATCCTGTTTACGAGGATGTCGGCTTGACGCCCCGATTCGTCGAATTGACCCGCAAATACAAGAAAAACCTGCAAAGCGGCGCGAAAAAATAACTGTCCGTCGCCGCCAGTTGACGCTGCCGTAGGCCATGCATGAAACCGCCTTTTGACATTGCTGCTGATCTGGATACGCCGGTCTCCGCGTATCTGAAGCTCGCACCCTTTCGTCCCCGATTCCTGTTGGAAAGCGTCGAGGGCGGCGAGCGGCTGGCGCGCTACTCCTTCATCGGCTTCGGCGATTGTCTCGAAGTTCGCATCGACCCTTCGGGCGTCTACATCGACGGCGTGCATTCGCCGCGGCCCAAAAATAGACAGGAATTCCTCGGCGTGCTGCGCGGCGCATTGGCGCGAGCACCTCATCCGCTCCCCAATATTCCAGGCGTCCCCTTGTTGGGCGGCCTGGTTGGATACACCGCATACGATGCCGTGCGCTATTTCGAGCGCATCCCCGGCCGCAGTCTCGACGCGACACAGGCGCCGCACGCGCACTATGTCGCCCCGCGTTCGCTGCTGGTTTTCGATCATCTGACGCGCGGCGTCGCACTCCTGCACGATGGCAGCGAAGCGGATCGGCAGGCGTTGCGGCGCGAGGTGATTCAGGCGCTGCGCGGCGCCGTGCCCCTGCTCGCGCCAGGAAAATTCTCGAAGGCAGTGCCTTCCTTAACCGAAGAGGCGCACGCGGCGCTCGTGCGGCGCGCGCAGGAATACATTGCATCGGGCGATGTCTACCAGCTGGTACTCGCGTCGCGATTTGAAGGCACCCATGCTCTCGCGCCGTTCGAAGCCTATCGCGCGCTGCGCCTCTTGAATCCCTCGCCCTACATGTTTTTTTGCGAGCTAGGGTCCATCACGGTGGTGGGCTCTTCGCCCGAAGCGCTGGTGAAATGTCACTCAGGGCAAGCGCAATTGCGGCCGATCGCGGGTTCGCGCCCGCGCGGCGTCGATGAAGCCGGCGATGCGGCGCTGGCAGCGGAGTTGCTCGGCGACCCGAAAGAAAATGCCGAGCATGTGATGCTGGTCGATCTGGCGCGCAACGATTTGGGCCGCGTGGCCGTCGCGGGTTCCGTTTGCGTCGATCCCTATCGCGTGATCGAACGCTACAGCCACATCATGCACATCGTGAGCGGCGTAAAGGGCCGCTTGCAGGCAGGCTGCGATGCATTCGATCTGTTCGCCGCCGCCTTTCCCGCAGGCACGCTGGTGGGTGCGCCCAAGGTGCGCGCCATGGAACTGATCGATGAGCTCGAGCCCGTGGGACGCCAGCTCTACGGCGGGACGGTGGGTTACTTCGGCCAGCACGGCGACATGGATCAGGCCATTACGATCCGCACGCTGGTCTTTCGCGGCGATACTTACAGTTATCAGGCGGGGGGCGGTATCGTCGCGGACAGTTCCCCCCAAGCCGAGTACGCCGAGTTGCTCGCGAAGAGCGCGGTGCTGCGGCGGGCGCTCGAGCTTGCGGCGGAGGGCCTATAAGTGCCCGCCAACGTATTGCTCATCGACAACTACGATTCATTCACCTACAACTTGGTGCAGGCGTTCTTGATTCTGGGAGCCGAAGTCGACGTACACCGCAATGATGCCATCGGCGTGGAGCAAGCGATGGCGCGGCAATACACGCACTTGGTTATTTCACCCGGACCCGGCACGCCGCGCGATGCGGGCGTATCGATGCGAATGATCGAAGCATTCGCCGGGCGCATTCCGATATTCGGCGTCTGTCTCGGACATCAATCCTTGGTTGAAGTATTCGGCGGCAAGGTGGTGCGCGCCGCGCGCCTGATGCATGGCAAGGTGTCGCCGGTGCTGCATGATGGCAAGGGCTTGTATGCCGGCATGCGTCAAAATTTCGAGGCCGGCCGGTATCACTCGCTAATTGCTGAGCCGGGCTCAATACCGGCCGAGCTCGAAGTGACCGCGCGAACCGCTGAGGGCGAAATCATGGGCGTACGCCACAGGTCCTTAAGGGTAGAGGGCGTGCAATTCCATCCCGAAAGCGTGCTGACGCCGGACGGCCCTACGCTCATGGGCAATTTCCTGAAGAGTACCCCGTAGGGCGAATGTGAACAATTCACGCGAAATCCTGGAGCAGCTGCTGGACCGGCGCGATATGAGCGAAGCGCACGCCGCCGCTCTCCTGCGGCTGCTGACCACGCCGGATCTCGCGCCCGCCATGGCCGGCGCTCTGCTCTCTGCGCTGCGCGCCAAGGGCGTCACGGCCGACGAGGTGCGCGGTTTCGCCGGCGCGATGCGCGCGCTCGCGTTGAAGCCGGCGCTGCCGGAAGGCGTAGATGCCATCGACATTGTCGGCACCGGCGGCGATGGTTCCGGGAGCTTGAATTTGTCCACCGGCGCCGCATTGCTGGCGGCCGCCTGCGGCATACCCGTTGTGAAGCACGGCAATCGATCGATCTCGAGCCGCAGCGGCAGTGCCGACTTGATCGAAGCCATCGGATTCACCTTGCCGCTGGATGAGAATCGCGCTGCGGAGTGCTTCGTCGCCACGGGATTCACCTTTCTGTTCGCGCCGTACTTTCATCCCGCGATGAAGGCAGTCGCGCCGATTCGCACTGCCCTCGGCATTCGCACCGTGTTCAATTTGCTCGGGCCCTTGACGAACCCCGCCGCGCCGCGCTACTTGCTGGTCGGCGCGTACGACGCGCGCACGGCTGAATTGATGGCCGGAACCCTGGCGGGTATGCACATCGAACGAGGCTGGGTGGTCCACGGCGCTTCCGGGTGGGACGAAGCGACGCCGATCGGATCCTTTGTAGCGTTCGACGTTGCCGGCGATCAAATTACGCGCCGCGAGGTCAATCCCGAGGAGTTTGGGATTGCGCGCTGTTCGCCGTTCGAGTTAGCGGGCGGGGATGCCAAGATGAATCTCAAAGCGCTGCTCGACGTGTTCGAAGGACGCGATCAGGGCCCGCATTTAGATACGTTGGTGTTGCAATCCGGAATGGCCTTGATGATTGCCGGGCGTGCCCAGTCCATCGCGGAAGGTATTGCATTGGCGCGCGCCGTCGTCGACAGCGGCAAGGCGCTGGCATGGCTGCAGCGGTTGCGCGCGTTCGCGCTTCATTCGCACGCTTATGTGAGGTCCGAGTGAGCGGCTTCTTGGACGAGATGGCACGCCTAAGCGCCGCGCGGGCGTCGCAGGCGATGGCAAGCGAACCACTCGCCGCACTCGAAAGCCGCGCAAAGGCGGCACCCCGCGGCTCGCGGCTGGTTTTGTCGACTCAAGGCTTCGATGTCATCGCGGAACTGAAATTGATGTCGCCCGCGGCCGGCCGTCTCGGCGCACACAACGAGGACTGGCTGAAGCGAGTCGTCGCCTACGCCCAGGGCGGCGCCGCGGCCGTATCAGTACTGACGGAACCGTCGCGTTTCGCGGGTTCGCTGGAGCATTTGCGGCAGGCCAGCGCCGCTCTGGCGCCATTCAAGGTGCCCACGATGCGCAAGGATTTTCTGGTGGATCCGTACCAGGTGCTGGAGGCGCGGGCGGCTGGCGCGGGCGGCGTGCTTCTGATCGTGAGAATGTTGTCGCGTTCGCAGATGCTGCAGTTGCTCGATGCGGCGGCCGAACACGGCCTGTTCGTATTGCTCGAGGCATTCGACGCCGACGACTTGCACGCCGCGCGAGAATTGCTCGCCGCGCGCATCCACGGCCGCACCGGCGGCGGCGTGGATGACGTGCTGGTCGGCATCAATAGCCGCGATTTGCGGACGTTGGAAGTGGTGCCTGAGCGATTCGAGGTACTGGCGCCGCAGCTGCTCCGCGATCGGCCGGCCGTGGCGGAGAGCGGCGTCGCCACAGCAAGCGATGCAGTGCGCATGATGCGGCTCGGGTTTCGGCTGGCGCTGATCGGCACGGCGCTCATGAGCCGCGATGACCCGCAGCAGTTGCTGCGTGAAATATTGGCTACGACGCGGACAGTCAAGGCTTAAATGGCTACACTCCGCGCCATGTGGATCAAGATATGCGGCATCACCGGTGCGGATGCGGTCAGCGCGGCAGCGGATGCCAACGTTGACGCCATCGGCTTTGTTTTTGCGCCGAGTCCCCGGCAGGTCACGCCCGGGCAAGCCGCGCAACTCGCCGCCCTCGCGCCGCCGGGCATTTTGCGTATCGCCGTGGCGCAGCATCCGTTGCAAATGAAAGTCGATGAGATTTGCCGAATTCTCAAACCGGATTATTTTCAGACCGACGTCGAGGACTTGCGCGAACTGAAAATTCCGGCACATATCAAAGTGCTGCCCGTCGTGCGCTTCGGGCGCAAGACGCCGAACCCATTGCCGGGCCGCATGTTGTTCGAAGGGCCCTCCAGCGGCATCGGCGAGTTAGCCGACTGGGGGCGCGCCGCGGAACTCGCGCGGCAGACCGAAGTGATACTTGCCGGCGGCTTATCGGCGCAAAATGTCGCCGAAGCCATTCAGGCGGTGCGGCCCTTCGGTGTGGATGTCAGCAGCGGCGTCGAATCGGAACCGGGCGTCAAAGATCCGGCAAAGATCCACGAATTTGTGCGCGCCGCGCGTGCCGCCGCGGCCCGCCTGGAGAGCGAATCATGAATTCATTGTTGCGTGCTGACGCGGCTACCGCGAGCTTGCCTGACGGCAAGGGGCGCTTCGGTGCCTTTGGCGGTTGCTACGTGCCCGAGACGTTGGTGCCCGCGCTCAATCGATTGCAAGCGGGCATCGAGCGGTATTTGCACCAGCCCGAATTTCAAGCCGAGTTTTGCCAGGAGCTCAAGAACTGGGTGGGCCGGCCCACGGCGCTGTCGCCTGCGCCGACCTTGAGCAAGCGCTGGGGTGCGCAAGTTTGGCTGAAGCGCGAGGACCTTGCGCATACCGGCGCGCATAAGATCAATAACGCCATCGGGCAAACGCTGCTGGCAAAGCGCTTGGGGGCCAAGCGCATCATCGCTGAGACCGGCGCCGGTCAACACGGTGTCGCCAGCGCGGCAGCGGCCGCGCGGCTCGGCATGCCCTGCGTGGTTTACATGGGCGCGGTCGACGTCGAGCGGCAGGCACCCAATGTGGACCGCATGAAACTTTTGGGCGCCACAGTCGTTCCCGTGACAGGCGGCGATAAAACCTTGCGCGCCGCCATCGATGAGGCGCTGCGCGATTGGGTCTCCGATCCCGACGGCACCTACTACTCCTTGGGATCCGCGGTGGGACCTCATCCCTATCCTTACTTGGTGCGCGAATTGCAATCCGTGATTGGCCGTGAGGCGCGGGCTCAAATGATGGAGGCCGCCGGGCGCCTGCCCGATGTTGCCGTGGCCTGCGTCGGCGGCGGCTCGAATGCCATCGGATTGTTCCACCCGTTTCTTGAAGATCACTCGGTGCAACTGCTGGGCGTGGAAGCCGGCGGGCGCGGTTCAGGCTTGGGCGATAACGCCGCCTCGCTGACTTACGGGACGCCTGGAGTGTTGCAGGGCAGCTATACGCTCATTCTGCAGGACGCTTTCGGCCAGGTGCGCGAAACGCATTCGGTGTCGGCGGGCTTGGATTATTCCGGGGTGGGACCCGAGCATGCGTACCTAAAGAAAACCGGCCGGGTGACCTACGAATCGGCGACCGATTCGGAAGCATTGGACGCGCTCGCAGAATGCGCGAAATACGAAGGCATTTTGCCCGCCATCGAAAGTGCGCACGCGTTTTTTGGCGCGCGGCGCTTCGCGATGAAAAATCCGGGAGCGCAAGTCCTCATCGGCTGCTCGGGCCGCGGCGACAAGGACATGCCTATTCTGCAGAACTCGCATCTGCTAGAGCGGCGCTGATGCTCGCAAATGAGCGCATCGGTGCGGCCATTAATGCGGCCGTCGCCAAAGGCCATCCCGCATTGGTGGGCTATTTGACGGCCGGCTTTCCGAGCCGCCGACAATTCAAAGAAAATCTCGCGGCCGTTGCCCGCGGCTGCGATGTCGTTGAGATCGGCGTTCCCTTCAGCGATCCGATGGCCGACGGCGCCACGGTTCAGCGCGCGAGCTTTGCCGCGCTGGCGGACGGCGTAACGCTGCCGTGGATCCTGGATGAATTGAAATCCATCGAGCCGCGCCACGCTGCGCCCATTTTGCTGATGAGCTATTTAAATCCGCTGCTGGCATTTGGGATGGAGCAGCTGCCGCGCGCCGCCGCCCAAGCAGGCGTCAGCGGCTTCATCGTGCCGGATCTGCCGTTCGAGGAAAGGGGCGATTTGCACCGGGCGCTTGAGCTTGAGGGCCTGGCGTTGGTGCAGATGGTGACGCCGGTGACGCCGCCGGAGCGCCTGAAAATGCTCTGCCGGGAAGCCAAGGGATTCGTCTATGCCGTGACCATGACCGGAACGACCGGAAAATCCGCGGACGGCAAATTCGCAGACGTACCGCTCGAGGTGCTCGAATACATGGATCGAGTCAAGCGGCTTAGCCTAGTTCCGGTGTGCGCCGGCTTTGGCATTCGCTCTGCGCGGCAGGTCGCGCGCTTTGCGCCGCACGTCGACGGCGTCGTGGTGGGCTCGGCGTTGGTGGAGACGCTGGAAAGAGGCGAGGATGTGAGCGCATTCTTGAAGTCTCTGCGGTGAAACGAGTGTTCCGTGCCGCCTCGCTCCTGCAAGTGGCGCATGCCCGCAATGTACTGATCGCGGCGGGCATCGACAGCGAGTTGCGAAATCAGTATCTGGCCGGCGCGCTCGGTGATTTGCCGATGCTGGAAACCTGGCCGCAGCTTTGGGTCGAGGACGCGCTGGAATCGGCGGCCCAGCGTGCGTTGGAGAAGGCGGCCACCGCACCGACCGGCGCTCCGTGGGTCTGCCCGCACTGCGGGGAGCAGTTGGAACCGCAATTCACAACCTGTTGGCGCTGCGGTGCGGCCAATGTGAGTGCATAGCCTGTGCCAGTCGTGAGTTTCATGCCGCACCCCTCTCGGCCGCGATTCTGAAAGGCGCAACGCAGCCTTTATATTCAGGAGCTTGCACGCGTCTGTCAGACAAACACCGACAGGACTCAGCGCGAATTCCGAGCCGAGGATCAGCCCTGCGCCCTGGCAGCCTAAAGCTGCACAGGTTACAAATTATGGCGTGTGACGTGTAACGATTACACGAGCGCGTTCAGCAGGAGATTTGTAATGACCACTGTCAGCTATGGCCTTTCCGAGCGTTCCGCACCGCTTCCCCTGTCGGCTATCGGCTCCTTGCTCGGCAACTCGGTTGCCATGCAGGAAGTGCTGCGCTTGATCGAGCGTGTGGGACCCACCGAGGCCAGCGTGTTGCTGACTGGGGAGAGTGGCTCCGGCAAGGAACTCGCTGCGCAAATGATCCATGAATGCAGTGCGCGCCGCGGCAAACCGTTTATCGCCATCAATTGCGGTGCAATTCCCGCGGGTCTCATCGAGGCCGAATTATTCGGTTATGAGAAAGGCAGCTTCACAGGTGCAATGCGCGCCCATGCCGGGGTGTTCGAGCGCGCGAATGGCGGCACACTGCTGCTCGACGAAGTGACTGAAATGCCGTTGGAGATGCAGACACGGTTGCTGCGCGTGCTCGAATCCCGCAAGTTCTATCGAGTCGGCGCGAATACAGAATACAGCTCCGATGTACGCGTCATTGCCGCCACCAACCGCTGCCCGCTGTCGGCGGTGCAAGCCGGTCAGCTGCGCGAGGATCTGCTGTATCGCTTGGCCGTATTTCCGATTGATATGCCGCCGCTGCGCAATCGCGGCGAGGATGTTGAGCTGCTGGCGAATCACTTTTTGGCCGAGCTCAATGCGCAGTCCATGACGCAAAAGCGCCTTTCGGCGCACTCGCGCATGACGCTCATTCAGCATTCATGGCCCGGCAACGTGCGCGAATTGAAGAATTGCATCGAGCGCGCTTTCATTCTGGGGGACAGCGTCCTGGAATTGGCGCCTCTCATTCAGAATGCCGCGCGCAGCGAGCAATCCTCGGCTGCACAGACGATGGCGAATGGCGGCGCGGCGGATCGCGATCGTCTGGAGATTCGGGTCGGATCGCGCATTTACGATATGGAGCGCTCGCTGATCGAGGCCACCCTGGACTATTTCAAGGGCAACAAACGCCGAGCTGCCGATGCGCTGGGCTGCAGCTTAAAGACGCTGTATAACAAGTTGAACGGCTATTCGCAAAGACAGGAATGCGCGAATTCCTGATAGCGCGCCATTTTAGGGGAATCAAACGTGTCAAGAGTACTGATCGCAGACGATCATGCGGTGGTCCGAGCCGGCTTCAAGCAATTTCTCGAAGCCGACTCGAGCATCAATGCGGTGGGTGAGGCGGCCAGCGGCAATGCAACGCTCGATGCCCTGCGTGAATCGGAATGGGACTTGGTTCTGCTGGATATTCACATGCCTGACCGCAGCGGGCTGGACATCCTGCGGCATATTCAAACCGGACATCCCAGCGTCAGAGTCCTGGTCATGAGCGGCCTACCGGAACAACAGTATGCCGTGAACGTATTGCGCGCCGGTGCGAGCGGATATCTTTCGAAAGACAGCGCTCCCGAGGAACTCATGAAAGCGGTGCGCACCGTACTATCGGGGCGGCGCTACGTCAGCGCCGCGCTCGCCGAGATTTTGGTGGCGGATCTGGACGGCGACCCCGACAAGCCGCTGCACGCGCGGCTTTCCACGCGGGAGTTTCAGATCTTTTGCAAGCTGGCGGCCGGACGCGGGGTCTCTGACATCGCCAACGAACTCAGCCTGAGCGTAAAAACCGTCAGCACCTATCGAAGCCGCATCCTGGAGAAGATGAGCTTCACGGCGAATGCCGATATAACGTCTTACGCGCTCCGCAACGGCCTCATTCAATAAGCGATATTGTCGTGAGCACTTCGCGAAACAGCGTGGGTTCGTCCGGGGCGACATGTTAATGGTGCGCTCGCTGCGGGTATTGCTGGTCGAGGACTCGAAGGTATTGACCGAGAGATTGACCGAGGCAATTCGACAGATTTCCGATGTTGAATTGATTGGGACGGCGGACAGCGAGTCGGCGGCACTGGCCGCGGTCAAGCGCGACGCGGTGGACGTGATCATCCTTGATCTGCATCTGAAGCAGGGCACGGGCTTCGGCGTCATGCGCGCGCTGGCTACTTCGCAACAGAAACCACGCATCATCGTGCTGACCAACTACGACCTGCCCGAATACAAGAATGCTGCGATCGCACTCGGCGCGACGCATTTCCTCGACAAAGCCCGCGACTACGGCCGGCTCCCGGAAGTTCTGCACGAGATCTGCGAAGCGCATTTGTCGAAGCACTGAGCGCTCCGGAGTTTAAAACCGCAAGTTCTCAGTAAGCGCAAAGCGCAAGTTTTCGCGGGGATTTTCAGCTCTTCTGTGTCATATCTGTCCGACATTCTCGTAATGTCTACCATCGCGTACGGAAATTTCTACAGCCGAATGTCTTGAGAATGCGCGCGCCGCGCGAAATGCGCGAAGTACCCGCGCGGCTTTCGAGATTGCGCTTGGCACGTAGTTTGCTCCGGAATAATAAGTAGTACGACGGTCTTGGCCGCGACATTCACGAGGAGTAACAAATGTTAATAGGAAAAGTTGATATCAAGTACGCAGCAGTGCTTGGCGCGGCAATCGCATTGAGCGCCGCGGGCTGCGCCACCACACCGATTCCGAACGAGCAGCTTGCGGTGGCGAAAGCTTCCGTGCAAAGCGCGGAGCAAGCGGGGGCGCCGGAATTGGCGCCGGTCGAGATGGCCGCGGCACGCGACAAATTGGCGCGCGCTGAAAAGGCCGCAGCTGACCGCAACGCACAGCCTGCGACCGAATTGGCTGAGCAGGCGAACGCCGATGCGCAGCTGGCTGAGGCGACCGCGCAAGAACAGCACTCGCGCAAGGCGGCGATGGAATTGGACGCGAGCCTGCAAGCGCTGCGGCAAGAATCGCTGCGCAACACCCAACCCAAGTAATGAGGATGAAGTCATGAACGCAAAATTAATCGCTGGAATCGCGGTGGCTCTTGCCTTGAGCGCCTGCGCCTCCATGCCGCAACCCAATGCAGCGCTCGAAAATGCGCGCGCGGCCGTGCAAACGGCCGAGGCCGATCCGAACGTAATCAAGTACGCACCGTTGGATTTGGATCGCGCCAAGCGGGACCTCAGTGCTGCCGAAGATGCAGCGTTGCATCATCGCGACGCGGAGATCGCCCAGCCGGCTTACCTTGCCACGCAAAATGCGCGCATAGCCCAGGCACACGCGGCAGCGAAGGCGGATGACGCGCGCGTAGCGGCGGGTCAATCGGAACGCGACCGAATTATGCTGGCCGCGCGCACGCGCGAGGCGGAGAACGCAAAAGCCAGCGCTGCCGCTTCCCAAGCCGTCGCCGCTGTCGCATTGAGCCAGCGGGATCAGGCAAACCAAGATGCGGCGCAGGCTCAGCAAGACGCTGCGCGGGCTCAGGCTGAGCTCGAGGCTTTGAAAGCGACGCCGACCCCGCGCGGATTGGTATTGACATTGGGAGATGTCATGTTCGACACGGGCAGGTCGGAGCTGAAGTCCGGCGGTATGCGCAAGATCGACCAGCTCGCGCAATTTTTAACCGAACATCCGGACCGCCGCGTGCAGATCGACGGCTTCACCGACAGTGTGGGCGGAGATGCCTATAACGAAGAGCTGTCGCAGCGTCGCGCCGACGCGGTGAAAGCGGCATTGGTGAGCCGGAATGTTGATCCTGGGCGAATCAGCACCGAGGGTTATGGCAAAGCCTATCCCGTTGCCAGCAACAGCGACTCCGGCGGGCGGCAATTGAATCGCCGCGTGGAAGTCGTGATCGGCGCATCCAATGGTTCGGCGATCGCGCCGCGTTCAGGACTTTAGTTAGCCCAAGGAGGCGAGCGGCTGCTCGCCTCCTTCCGGCGCGTTCTGCACTAGCATCCTCCCCAGCGGAATGCGCGCGGTCACCATGGTGCCGCCCGAGCCTGGGGTGCTTAGATCCCACGTTCCGCCCAAGCCTGCGGTGCGGTGCCGCATTGAGACCAAACCATGCGAGGGGCTGGTTACCAGGCGCCCGCTGGGAATGCCCTTGCCGTCGTCAGTGATGCGCAAAGTAAATGTGTCCCGGTCGATGGCGATAAACAGATCAGCAGATTTCGCCTCTGAGTGTTTCAAAATGTTCGTCAGAGCCTCTTGTGCAATGCGAAACACCCCGATGGCCGCGTCCGGGCTGAATTTCAGTTCGTCTTCAGGAATGGTTTCGGTGCAACGTAGGCCGTTGCGGCGGCAGGTCTCCTTGAATTGCCACCGCAAGGCCGTGAACAACCCCATATTGTCGAGCAGCGTGGGGCGCAGCTCCTCGACCACGCGGCGTTTCAGATCGACGCCGGCGCTCAAAGAATCGTGAATGCGCTTAAAACGCTGCCCGATGGAAGCGTCTGCCGTCGGCAGCCGTTGCTGGAGCCAGGATAAGTCCATGCGGGCCGCAACCAAGAGGCCGCCCAATTCATCGTGTAACTCACGCGACAGGGCAGACTTTTCCTGCTCGGACACACCCTGTAGATGCGTCGAAAGGGCGGTCAATTCGCGGGTTCGCGCTTCGACCTCGAGTTCCAGCTGCAATTTCTGATCGCGCAGGGCGGCAGCTTGGCGCGCGCGCCGTCGCATATCACTGTAAACCAGCCGAATTGCCAGCAAAACCAGGCCGATATTCAAAATCGCACCCGCCGCCGAGACCCCGCGCGAGAGGCGAAAATCCTTCTGCCACTCGGCGTTGGCGGCGGCTGCCTCGCTCGCCTCTTCGCTGCGCATTTTGGCGATGATCGCGACGATTGAGTCCATGGTGCGCTTGCCTACGTCCGTGCCGACCACGCTGGCCGACGGGGAAACGCCGCGTTTCTTGAGTAATGCAACGCCGTCCTCGAGTTCCCCGAGTTCCTTCCCTGTCAACACCCGCAGTTCGTGAAATTCGCTGCTGCTGTCATCGCCGCCGTACACCTCATGCAGTCGATCGAGCGCCTTCCCGGCCCGGGTCACCGCTTCGGCATAGGGAGTGAGATAGGCGCTCTCTCCCGTGAGCAAGTATCCGCGCTGCGCGGATTCCGCATCCGTGATCAGGCCCGCGAAGTCATTGAGGGCCTGTTCCCGCAATTGCGAGCGGTGCGCACGCTCGTTGGTCAGATTCAGTCGGGTCTGACCGGCAGCCGCGAGAAAGAAAAGCCCAATGAGGAACCCGATCAGCAGGAGCGGCGGCAGCGCCAGGTACCAACGTCCAATCTCGCCCAGTTCCTCACCCAAAATTTTCATTAAAGTGCCCGCGTTGCAGGGCTTGAGTTTAACATGTGAGGGTAATCCTACAGGCGCCCCCGCGACGAACCGATGGCTTCGCCGGACGGGTATCGCCACAGTGGAGAGAGTGCGGTTGAACGCAACGGGGACCGCTGGCCCATCACTTAAGGAGCATGAAATGGAAGCGAACTTTGACAATACGGCAGACCAGGCTCGCGCCACGGGTCGCCGATTGAAGAATGATTTGACCGATGGCATCAGCGATATCAAGGGCGCGGCGTCCGGCGAGATCAAGAATCTGATCTCGGACGTCGAAGATCTCATGGCGCGCATTGCTGATTTGAAAGATGCGGATGTCGTCCGCGTGCGCGGTAAGGTGCAGCGCGCGGTGGACGCCACCAAGCAAAGTATTTCGGATAGCGCCGATTCCATCCGCCGCCAGGCGCAAAACGTGGCGAGTACGGCGGATGACTATGTCCGGGAGAGCCCTTGGCAGGCGATTGGCATTGCGGCACTGGTCGGCGCGGTCGTGGGTATTTTAGCGACACGTCGTTCCTAGGGCTGAACAACAGTGCGAGGGTTATGGTCACTGCCGAAAGCCGCCCCTGCGCTGATGCGCCATATCGGTGCCTATATTGACCTGGCGGGGTTGGATCTTGCGCGCACCCAACGAGAAATCACGGCGCAAGTGGTGGCCGTGGCGATCGTTGCGATCTGCGTGTTATTTGCAGTATTCCTCACCTGCTTAGGGGTCATCGCTTACTTCTGGGACACCCCCTATCGCCTCTCCGCCATTGCTTGGATGGCCGGCGGGTTCTTGGTTGTTGCGATCGCCGCCGCCATCTATCGGTCGCGCGCTGCGCGATCGCCGCTGCTATCCGATGTGCGGCGCGAGTGGCAGGAAGATCGCGTCATTCTCGAAAAGATGTTGTCAGCGGACGAGGATTGACATGGCGGATCGCGACGCGGCAGAGCGAGACTTGATTCGTAACCGGCTTGCGCAGTCTCGTGAGGAGTTGCGCGTGCTGCTCGACCCGCCGCCCGGGCAAAGCAATGGCAGCGGCGCGGCCGGGATGAATGGTCACTTAGGATTCCCGCGCAGCCGCACCATGCAGATGCTGCTGAGCAGCCGAGGCCTGGGTACATTGGGCGCGCTCGCCGGGGGCTTGCTCATTGCGCGTCCCGCGCTGGCCTTACGATTGTTGCGCTTCGTACCCGCGAGTGCCGTGGCCAAGATGCTCATGGCCAAGGCGGTGAGCGCATTCAAATCCAAGCCGCAGGATTAGCGGCGATTACCCCAGGGTAATTTCACCGTAGTGATAGCGGCCGTCATCCATTAATTGAATCTCGCCAGGTGCGCCGGTCAAATTCTTGCCGTCGAGCGTGGCCTGTGCGATACCGCGATTCACGCCGCGGGGATTCTTGACGGAGATGCGATAGCGCGACGTTCCGTGCTTATAGGTGAATTCAAAACCGGACCAGGCCCGCGGAATGCAGGGGTCAACGACCAGCGTTGTGCCGCACACCTTGATGCCCAGAATGCCTTCCGCCGCGGTACGGTACATCCACCCGGCTGAGCCGGTGTACCAAGTCCATCCGCCACGCCCTACATGTGGCGGCGCGGAGTATACGTCGGCGCACACCACGTAGGGCTCCACCTTGTAGCGATGAATGGCGGCGTTGGTGCTGGCGTGATTGATGGGGTTCAGCAGCGAAAACAATTCGGCGGCGCGATCACCGTCCCCCAAGAGCGCGAATGCCAGCGTGGTCCACATGGCCGCGTGCGTGTACTGGCCGCCGTTCTCGCGCAGACCCGGGGGATAGGCCTTGATATATCCTGGATCCTTTGCGCTGTGGTCGAAAGGCGGCGTGAACAGTTTCACGAGCCCATCGCTGCGGCTGACCAGTTGGGTGTTGACCGCGGACATCGCGCGTAGCGCGCGCTCGCGCGGAGCGGCTCCGGAGATCACCGCCCATGACTGCGCCACGGAATCGATGCGGCATTCATCGCTGGAGACGGAGCCTAAGACCGTGCCGTCGTCGTAATAGCCGCGCCGATACCAGTCACCATCCCAGGCTTCGCGTTCGATGGCCTGGTGCACGGCGAATGCATGCTTGCGCCACGCGGTGGCCGCTTCATTGGCACCGCGCGCCTCGGCGATCGGAGCAAAGCGCATCAAGGTCGCATGCAGGAACCAGGCGAGCCACACGCTCTCGCCGCGCCCTGCGATGCCCACCCGATTCATGCCGTCGTTCCAATCGCCGGTGCCGAACAGCGGCAGGCCGTGTGCACCAATTTCCAGACTCGAGTTGAGGGCGCGAACGCAATGCTCGAATAACGGCCCCGGATTTCCCGAGGGCGGAGCCCAGAAATTCTCGAGAACGCCTGGCGCCAGCGGACCACCGCCCAGAAAAGGTACGGGCTCGTCGAGCACTGAAACATCGCCCGTGACCTCAAGATAGTGCGCGACGACGAAGGGCAGCCACACGCGATCATCCGATACCCGCGTCTTGATTCCCTGACCCGAGGTGGGTAGCCACCAGTGCTGCACGTCTCCTTCGCTGTATTGCTGCGCGGCGGCTCTGAGAATATGTTCGCGCGTAATGGCTGGCGAGGACACGCACAGTGCCATGACGTCCTGCAGTTGATCGCGATACCCGTAAGCGCCGCTCGACTGATAAAAGGCGGTTCGGCCCCAGACCCGGCTGCTCAAGGTTTGGTACAGGAGCCACCCGTTCACCAGGATATCCAGGGACCGATCCGGCGTTTTGACCTGAATTATTCCCAAGGTACGATCCCAGAAATCCGTCACGCCCTTGAAGATCTCATCGAGGTCCGCGCTTCGGTAGCGCTGCAGCAAAGAAACGGCCGCGTCGGCTGAACTCTCCTCGCCGAGAAACAACTTCAGCTCGACCGCTTCACCTGGGTCTAAGCTGATTTTTGTTTGCATCGCGCCGCAGGGATCCAGGCCGCCGCCAACCCGATTGGTCAGCGGCTGCGGCCCCAGTAGTGCCGCCGGTTCGGCGAGCGATCCGTGGCGCCCGATGAATTCGGATCGATCAGCCGTGCAGCTTTGCTGCGCGCCCGCCATATCCATGAAGGCGACCCGTGATTTGAAATCCGCGGTCCAAGGATTGCGCGCCAGAAGGACGCGCGATTCGGGATCGACGGAGGTGACAATGAACGGAGCGGCGCGATTGTTCTGATTTCCGAGCACCCAATCCAGGTAGTGGGTGATCGACAATTGGCGCGGTTCATCGGAGACGTTCTTGATCTTCAGCCGCGAGATTTTGATTGGATCGGCAAGCGGCACGAATTGCGTCAAGCTCACTGCAATGCCGTGGGAGGTGTGTCCGGATCGTGTGTAGCCAAAACCATGCCGCACTACATAAACGGAGGAGCGCTCACGAATCGGCAGCGGGGTGGCGCTCCAAAGATCGCCGGAGTCCTCATCGCGGATATAGATCGCCTCAGCGGGCGTATCGCTGACCGGATCGTTGCACCAAGGCGTGATTTGGTTCTGCTGCGCATTCAAGGACCAGGTGCTGCCTGATCCATCGGCGGAGGCGAGAAAACCAAACTGCGGATTGGCGATGACGTTGATCCATGGCGCGGGAGTCCATTGGCCGTTATCGAGCACGACGACATATTCGCGCGCGCCTGAGTCAAAGCCCCCCAAGCCATTGAAGTACTCGAGCGCCGGCACCCGGTACGGCGCCGGCGCGCGAAGATCCTCTCCGCTGTTTTCGCGCCGCAGACGCGCCGCAGACGGCGGTTCCTGCGCTCTGGCGATTTGCTCGCGCAGGGGCTTCGGTGCACATGTGAACAACATCCGCGCCGCCACTTGCAGGAAATCACGCTGTTCTTGGGGCAGAGCATCGGCGCGCAGCGCGATCGCCGCCCCCTTTCCAGCGCTGTTGCGCTTGATCACGGCCTCGAGCGCGGCCTGAAGCGATGCCGCGGCGGCAGGCGTTGCCGTATTCAAAATGACCAGATCCGCGGCCAGGCACCTGGCTTGCCAATAGGCTTGCGCGCGCAGCAATTGCACTACCTGCTCGATATCGGCCTCGGAGCTGATCAGGACGAGCACAATGGGCAGATCGCCCGACACGCCATGCGCCCACAACGCCGATTGGCCCAGCTGATTGCGATTGAGCAAATCAGCCGGGGCGCGCAGCGACGCGTCTGAATATAGGATTCGTTCCGCGAGTTCCTGAAAAAGCTTCGCATCCTCGGTGCTGATATTCAGATCCCGCAGCTGAGTCTCCGCTCTCGCGAGGGACAGTGTTTTCGCGCGCTGAAAAGCCGCTTCGCTGCCCAGCTTGTCGACCAAAGCCAGCGCCTGCGCGCGGCTGGCGCCGACGCCGGTCCAAAACGCGGCGTGAACGGTTTCACCCGGATCGATTCGTACACGGCGCCGCAGCGCCAGCACCGGATCGAGCACAGTGCCGACGGAATTGGACAGGGGCCTCGCGTCCATGATGGATCCGGCGTTGCGCACGTCGTGTCCGCGGCCAAGAAAACGCGCGCGATCTGTTTCGAACTGCAGGCCGCCGATGGCTTCGCCGTCGAGCGAATTGAAATGCGCCATCCACAGTTGCGGCTGGCCAGGATCGCGCGGCCGCCGCGTTGCCAGCAGCGCGCCGCGTTCGGCGACAAATTCCGTTTGCACGAACATCTTCGAAAATGCCGGGTGCGCGGAATCGGCCGCCGGCGGACTTAAAACCACTTCCAAATACGACGTCAGCTCGATCTCGCGCACACCGCTGCCTTCATTGGTGAGCGAAACGTGCCGCACCTCCGCATCGTCCTCCGGAGACACGACGATCTCCATGACGGTGCGGATCGGTCCGTCCTTGCGGCGGATCTCCACGCGCTCCTCGAAAAAGGCCACCTCGTAGATTTCGGATTCCCTGCCGATGGGCTGATAGCCGGCCGACCACACGTGGCCGTTGAAGACATCGCGCAGGAAAATATAGAAGCCCCAGGGGTCGCAGGTGGGATCCTCGCGCCAGCGCGTCAAAGCCATGTCGCGCCAGCGGCTAAACCCAGAGCCTGCCGCAGTCAGCATCACCGAGTAATTGCCATTCGACAAAAGGTGGGTGCGCGGCGTCGCCTGATAGGGACAGCTGAAACGTCGGGATGAGTCTATGGTCATTTAGACTGCTGCGGCCGAGTACATCGTTGAAATCTCACGGGGTAGGGTGCTAATTCCGACCGAGGCAAAATTTGCGCTCAGGGGTTTGGCAGAGTTTACTTTAGCCCCGGATTCTTGCCGTGACGTACTCGACGCAGCGTGGACAGATTGATCGAAATCATTCCTGCGTGCGATCAGTGCACCAACCCTAGAGAACGTAATCCGATGCCTACAGGCTGCCATCATGGATTCAATCTCCAAACGGCGAGATTGATCGCGGCGACAAATGTCACCCATAGAAAATACGGCGCGAACATGAGTGCCGCGGCGGGCTTCACGCGCGCGAATTCCCTTATCGTCCAACCCAGCGCCAGCCATAGCGCCACGATTTCAAATAGAGCCGCATCGATATTCTTCAAACCGAAAAACACCGGCGGCCACAGGGAGTTGAGCAGCAGTTGAATACAATAGGCGGCGATCGCGGCGGTGCGGCCGCGATGATAGCGTTCGCGCCAGACGATCCAGGCTGCGGTCGCCATCAATACGTACAGCACGATCCACACCGGGGCAAACCAGTTCTGCGGAGGCACCCAATCCGGCTTCGCCAGAGCCGCGTACCAACGCGCCGCCGACGACGAAAAGCCCGGCGAGAACAGGGCGCCGGCCACGCCCGCAGCCAGCGTCAGCACGAGAAATACGGCCAGCGCGGGCAGATTCGGGCGCGAGTTGCGGCCGCGGTAGCTGGTCGAACTTTCTATGGGAATTCTCATTCGATCCTAGGAGCCTGGAACCTGAAGCGTAGTCTCAGAAATAAAAGGATGGCAGCAATCATCTGCGCTGCTCCAAACCAGCGATATTGCGTAAGTAGCGCCAGCGAAATCAACCCGGATAGCCACAGTACACCCGCAGCCAACCACAGGTCGCGCCGTATAGCCGCCGTATGCATCTCCGCACGCAGCCCGGCCAATTCTCGATCAACGGTGGGTGCGGTGCCCTCTGCTGCCTCGCGGACGGAGGTCTGTACGATTTGCGGTATCTGCCGCAGAGTCAGTAGTGCGTCCGGCAAATGCGCGCGAATCTCCTTGAAAATGGTGCGCAAGGTGACGCGCTCTTTCATCCACTCGCGCAGCACCGGCTGGGCGGTCTTCCACAGATCGAGTTCAGGATAAAGCTGCCTTCCCAAGCCCTCAATGTTGAACAGGGTCTTTTGCAGCAAAATCAGCTGCGGCTGCACCTGCATGTCGAAACGCCGCGCCGTCTCGAACAGCCGCAGCAGCACCTGCGCGAAAGAAATCTCTTTGAGCGGCTTGTTGTAGATGGGCTCGCATACCGTGCGCACCGCACCCTCGAGCTCATCTACCCGCGTAGTCCTGGGCACCCAACCGCTTTCTATGTGCAGCTGCGCGATGCGGCGATAGTCGCGGTTGAAGAAGGCCATGAAATTCTCGGCCAGATAGTGCTGATCGCGCGGCTGCAGAGTGCCGACGATGCCGAAATCCACCGCCGCATAGCGCGGATTTCGCGGATCCTCGATTTGCACGAAGATATTGCCTGGGTGCATGTCCGCATGAAAGAAATTGTGGCGGAACACCTGCGTGAAAAAGATCTCGACGCCGTTCTCGGCCAACTTGGCGATGTCCGTGCCGCGAGCCCGTAACTCCTCCACCCGGCTGACGATGATGCCGTGAATACGCTCCATCACCATGACGTTTTGGCGGCAGTAGTCCCAGTGAATTTGCGGCACGTACAGCAGCGAGGAGCCGGCGAAATTGCGCTTCAGCTGCGACGCATTGCCGGCCTCGCGCATCAGATCGAGTTCATCGGTGACCGTCTTGCGGTATTCGCGCACCACTTCGATAGGCCGCACCGGCCGCGCCTCGATCCAGTATTCGTCGGCGAGTTTCGCCAACGCGTCGAGCACCTCCAGGTCAAGATCGATGACCTCGCGCATGCCCGGCCGCAGCACTTTGACCACCACTTCATCGCCGTTCTTCAAGGTGGCGGCATGCACCTGCGCAATGGATGCCGCGGCCAGCGGCAAGAGTTCAAAACTGCCGAAGATTTCGGCAAGGGGCTGGCCGAGGGTCTTCTCGATCATGGCGGCGGCGATATCGCCGGGGAAGGGCGGCACGCGGTCCTGCAGTTTCGCCAACTCATCGGCGATATCCACGGGGAGCAGGTCGCGCCGCGTCGAAAGCGCCTGTCCGAACTTCACGAAGATCGGGCCCAACTCCTCGAGCGCCAGGCGCAAGCGCTCGCCGCGTGTGCCGCCGACGCCGCGCTGGAACCAGGTCCACGGCGAGCAATAGTAGAGATAACGCAGCGGCCGATACAGATGGGTGGCGCGCACGAACTCATCGAGCCTGTGCCTGACCAGCGCCCGCTGGATCTTGAGCAGCCTGGCGAGCACTCGCAAGCGCATTAGCCGCCGGCCGCCCGCTGTTCGATCCGAATCAGGCGAGCCTCGATCCGATCGATGCTTTCCCGCACGCCGTCGACGCCGCGCAGGAACTCTTCCATTTCGGTCTTCGTGACCAGATCGCGGCCTTCCTCTTGCAGGTACTCGGCGATATTTTCCCCGGCCGTGCGCCGCGCGCGGCGTGCCCAAGTCCGCACGCTCTTGGCAAGCAAGGACAAATGCCGCGCCGGCATGTCGCCCACCCAGCGGGACAACTCCTCCTCCAAGTCAGGCCGCGCCGCCGCGAACAGTTCGCGGTACAAGTTCGCGATCTCGGCATCGCCGCGAATCTGCACAGACATTCGTGTCTGCGCGCTCGGCGTTCCCGCCCTGAACATTTGCATGAGCGCAGGGGCCGAGCCTGAAATGACGGCATCCGCCGGCGTATCATCGCCTGCCAGCAATGCCGCGCGGCCGCCGAAGCAGGTCGTGCGAACTCGGGTGATGCCATCGACGTTGATTTGCAGGCTGGTGCCCTCGAGCCGCCGGGCCAGAGAGGCCGCAAGGGTCGACGCGGCGATGTTTCGATTCAAGACGGCTTCGGCCGACGCCAACCAGGCGGGAGTTGCTGGCATGCTAGATCTTGTAGCCGCGATGCACGGCGACGATGCCGCCGCTGAGATTGTGATAGCGCGCCTGGATGAAACCCGCCGTACGCAACATCTCTAGCAAGGTTTCCTGATTCGGATGCATGCGGATCGATTCCGCGAGATAGCGATAGCTGCCTGAGTCCTTGGCGATGAGTCCGCCCAGCAGCGGCAAGATCTTGAAGGAGTAGGCGTCGTAAATCGGTTTCAACCCCGGGGCCACCGGCGTCGAAAACTCAAGCACCAGCAATTGACCGCCGGGTCGGAGCACTCGGTGCATGGACTTGAGCGCCGCGGCCTTGTCGGTGACATTGCGCAAACCAAAACCGATGGTGACGCAGTCAAAGGCGTTGTCCTCGAAGGGTAGACGCTCGGCGTCGGCAACGATGCACTCCACATTGCCCACATGACCTAAATCGAGCAGACGGTCGCGGCCGATCTCGAGCATTGCCGGATTGATATCCGACAGCACGACTCGGCCCGACTTGCCGACCTGGCGCAGCAGCCCCGCCGCCAGATCGCCGGTGCCACCGGCGACGTCCAGAGCGCGTTGACCCGGCCGCAAGCCGGTCAACGACAGCGTGAAGTGTTTCCACAATCGATGAGCGCCAAAAGACATCAGATCGTTCATGACGTCATACTTGCCCGCGACCGAAGCGAAAACCGCGCGGACGCGCTCCGCCTTGTCGGCCGCCGCGACCTTTTCGAAGCCAAAATCTACTGTGCGATCGGAATCGGCCATGGCGCCCTTTGTGGTCCTGAGCCCCATTGTAGCCGACTGCGGCTCGGAGCCTGTCTGAGTGCTCCGCGTGCGCCGTGCTAAGGTCTTGGCGCCTGAAGGTGGGCGGCAGCCTCGGCGCAGCGTTCCTGATAGCGCGCCCAATTCGCGGACCGATCCTTACCCAATTGGTAGAGGACGCTCCAGGAGTAAAGCCCGGTATTGTGGCCGTCGTCAAAGAACAGGCGCAGCGCATAGTTGCCCACGGGCTCCACCCCGCTGATTCCGACGCTTTGCTTTCCCAGCACCAGCGCGCCCTCGCCGCCGCCATGGCCTGTCACCTCGGCCGAGGGCGAAAACACGCGCAGGTATTCGAACGGCAGCTCGAAGTGCGAGCCATCATCGAAGCGCACGTCGAGCAGGCGCGATTCGGTGCGCAGCTTGATATCGGTGGGTAGCGCCGACAGCGGCGCGCTCACAGTATGTACCGCGACAGATCCTGATCTTTGACCAGCTCGCCCAGATTGCCTTCCACGTACTCGCGATTGATCACGACACGGGTGCCATTGCGATCCGCCGCGTCGAAGGACACGGTCTCGAGCAGGCGCTCCATGACCGTGTGCAGACGCCGGGCGCCGATGTTCTCGGTGCGCTCGTTGACCTCGAAGGCCACTTCAGCAAGCCGTTGCACGCCGGACTCCTCGAATTCCAGGGTTAATCCTTCCGTCGCCATCAACGCCGAGTATTGCCGGCACAATGAGGCGTCGGGCTCAGTCAAGATGCGGACGAAATCGCCGACCACCAATGGTTCGAGTTCGACGCGGATCGGTAATCGACCCTGCAACTCCGGAATCAGGTCCGAGGGCTTCGACATGTGAAACGCGCCGGATGCGATGAACAGAACATGATCGGTTTTGACGGTGCCGTACTTGGTGTTCACCGTGCAGCCTTCCACCAGCGGCAGCAAGTCGCGCTGCACACCCTCGCGCGACACGTCCGCGCCCATGGTTTCCTGACGGCGCGCGATCTTGTCGATTTCATCGATGAACACGATGCCGTTTTGCTCGGCGTTTTCGACCGCGCGCAGCTTCAGTTCTTCCTCATTGATCATTTTCGCCGCTTCTTCATCGACCAGCAGCTTCAATGCTTCCCTGATTTTGACCTTGCGGCTGCGGGTGCGGCCCTGACCTAGGTTCTGGAACATCCCCTGCAGCTGCTGAGTCATTTCCTCCATGCCGGGCGGCGCCATGATTTCCAATCCCACCGGCAGGGCGCGAACTTCGATGTCGATCTCGCGATCATCCAAGTGCCCCTCGCGCAGCATTTTGCGAAAGCGCTGCCGCGTGTCGTTGTCCTTCACGCCGGCCTCGCTGGTGAAGCCCGCCTGGGCTCTCGGCAACAGAATGTCGAGCACCCGGTCCTCCGCCGCGTCGGCGGCGCGATGGCGCACCTTCGCCATTTCCTCTTCTCGCGTCATTTTGACGGAGATCTCGACAAGATCGCGGACGATCGAATCAACTTCGCGGCCAACATAGCCCACTTCCGTGAATTTGGTGGCTTCGACCTTGATGAAAGGCGCCTTGGCGAGCCGCGCCAGGCGCCGTGCGATCTCGGTTTTACCCACCCCGGTGGGCCCGATCATGAGAATGTTCTTCGGTGTGATCTCCTGGCGCAGCGATTCGGCCACCTGCTGGCGCCGCCAGCGGTTGCGCAGGGCAATCGCCACCGCTCGCTTGGCGGCCTTCTGGCCGACGATATGCTTGTCGAGTTCCTCGACGATCTCCCGCGGCGTCATCTGCGACATTGGCAGCCTGTTCGAGTAATGAGCGCGCGCACTAGAGCTCCTCGATGGTTAGGCTGCGATTGGTATAGATGCAGATGTCCGCGGCGATGTTGAGCGAGCGCTCGACAATGTCGCGCGCGGACAAGTCGCCGCTTTGCATGAATGCCAACGCGGCTGCTTGCGCGAAGCCCGACCCCGAACCGATGCCGATCAGATCATGCTCGGGCTCGATGACATCGCCCGTTCCCGAGATTACGTAGGTGCTTTCGGCATCGGCTACGCAGAGCAGGGCCTCCAAGCGCCGCAAGCTGCGATCGCTGCGCCAGTCCTTCGCCAGCTCGATGGCCGCGCGCGTGAGATTGCCGAACTTCTCCAGCTTGCCCTCGAAGCGTTCGAATAGAGTGAAAGCATCCGCCGTACCGCCGGCAAATCCGGCCAGCACCTTGCCGTCATACAGCCGCCGCACTTTGCGTGCATTGGACTTCATCACGCTCTGTCCCAAGGTGACTTGTCCATCGCCGCCGACCGCGACGCGGCCATTGCGCCGCACGGCCAGAATAGTGGTGCCGTAAATACGATCAGGATCGTGTTTCATAGAGATGTTGGTACCGTGGGGCCGACTTGAAGCCCTTTCAAGCCGTTCGGGATCGGCGCCGGGCTCGCGGATGGGCGGCGTCGTAAACGCTCGCCAGGTGTTGAAAGTCCAAATGCGTGTAAACCTGGGTCGTGCTGATGTCGGCGTGTCCCAGCAATTCCTGCACGCCGCGCAGGTCGCCGCTGGATTCCAACAGGTGGGTCGCAAAGGAGTGGCGAAACATATGCGGGTGCACGTGCATCGAGAGACCCTGGCGGCGCGCCCACAAGCCCACCCGCAACTGCACCGCACGCACCGACAAAGGCCGCCCCGATTTCCCCACGAACACGGCCCCGCCATTGGCACACGCCACAGCCGGTTTCTGGCGGATGAGCGCAGTGCGCTCCGTAAGCCATCTCTTCAACGCCTCGATGGCGTGGCGCCCGATGGGCACGATGCGCGTTTTGCTGCCCTTGCCGAGGACTCGCACGGTCCGGTCCTTCAAATCGACGGCGGAGACTTCCAGCCCCACCAATTCGCTCAAGCGCAGGCCCGACGAATAGAACAATTCCATCATGGCTTTGTCGCGCGCCGAGAGCGAATCATCCGCACGAAAATCGAGCAGCCGCGCCATCTGATCGGCGTCCAAGGTCGCCGGTAGGCGCTTCTTGGATTTAGGCGCTCGTACCTCGAGCGCGGGATTATTTTTCGCATCGCCTTCGCGTATCAGGTATTCGTAGAACGTGCGCACGGCCGACAAGCGGCGCTGAATGCTGCGCGGGGCGATGCCGCCGGCGTGCTCGGCCGCGGCAAAGGCCCGCACCTGAAAATTGTTCAAAACCGACCAGCGCAGCACTTTGCGTCCCTCGCAAAAGCCGGCCAATGCCAGCAAATCGTGGCGATAGGCGGCCACGGTATGCGTGCTCATCCGGCGCTCGACGTTAAGATGCGATAAGAATCGCTCGATCCGCTCGCGCTCGCTCGCTTCCACAGGGTAGGGGTCAGCGCGTCAGCGCGTAGGTCACGAGCTCGCCGATGCGCAGCAGAAATTCGGTGCTCATGCCGGGATGAAAGCGTTCCGCATCGCTCGCACCGATGGCCAATATGCCGAGCGCGCCTTTTTGTCCCAAGGGCGTGAGCGCCACCGAGCCGATGGCCACCGACTCCGAGCCGAACAGGTAGTCGCGCTGCGCATCGCGCACCTGGCCACAGCGGGGCTTTCCCGAACTCAACAAGGAATCGAAGGTCCGCATGTCCTCATCGGCCGGATTCGCGACCCGCAAAAATCGGCCCATCGCCGGCTCCAGCGCGCGCGCTTCCTCGAGAAACAGCACCAGCACCGAATTCATGGCGTCGAAGTCCTCGCGCAGTGAGGTCTCGATGGCGCTGATCGTTTCCGCCAAGGTGCGCGTGCGAATCAGCCGCTGGCAGAGGCGATGGATTCGATCGGCCAGCGCATCGTTGGCCCGCGCCACATCCACCAGCTCTTTCAGCTTACGTTCGAGCGACTGATTGCGCTCGCGCAGCACCTCGACCTGGCGTTCCACCAAACTCACCGTGGCCGCCACGTCGCGAACATGCGGCAGACGCAACTTGGTCAACAGTTGCGAGTTGCGCTCGAAGAAGTCCGGATAGGTCAGCAAATAGTCCGCGACACTGTTGTCATTGAGGACGTCCTGCTTGATCCCGCGCGCGTGACTCGTGGTCATTGTTTGGCTCCCGTGAATCGCGTTAAGTCAATCGAACCTGTAAAAACAGTAGTGGCAGGACCCGTCAGCCAGATGTGCTGGCCCGGCCCCTCCCAAGAAACCATCGCCGTGCCGCCGGGCAAATCCACCCGCGCTTCGCTGTCGAGCAACCCTTGCCGCACGCCCACCGCGACGGCGACGCACGCTCCAGTGCCGCAGGCTTGCGTTTCGCCGGCGCCGCGCTCGAACACCCGCAATAGAATATGGTTGCGGTCGAGGATTTGCATGAAGCCCACGTTGGCGCGGTTGGGAAAGTGCGGATGCCGCTGGATGCTGGGCCCCCACAGTTCCACGGGCGCGCTTTTCACATCGGGCACGCGCAGCACCGCGTGGGGATTGCCCAAGCTGAGCGCGCTCATGGTGATGTCCTTGCTCTCGATCTTCAAGGAAAACTCGAAAGGCTCCTCGAACTCCGGGATTCCCATGTCGACCGACACCAGGCCATCGTCCCGGACGCGGGCGCGCACGCGTCCGCCCGGGCTGCTCATGATGAAGTCGCGGCCAAGTTCGGGCGCGCGTGCGTAGAGCAGGGCCGCGATACAGCGGGCGCCATTGCCGCACTGTTCCACCTCCGTGCCGTCGGAATTAAAGATCCGGTAGAACACGCGGCTCGCGGGATCGCGCGGCGATTCCAGCATCAGTGCCTGATCGAAACCCACGCCCGTGTGCCGATCGGCGAGGGCGCGCAGCGTCCGTTCATCCAGGGGAGTGTCAGCGGCGATGGCGGCGGCGTCGAACACCAGAAAATCGTTGCCCAAGCCTTGCATCTTCATAAACTCGATGCGCATAACAGGCAGCATAGCCGATGCGGCAAAATTCCGCTCGGGGGTTGCGCAATGTTCGCGTAAAGTTCTACCTTACAAGAACTACAAAGCCGGGGGATTATGCGCCACGTAATGGTATTGAACGCGAAGGGCGGCTGCGGCAAGAGCACGCTGAGCACCAACATCGCCGTATTCTTCGCCCGCGACGGGCACAATGTATGCATCGCGGACTACGATCCGCAGCGCTCCAGTCTCGATTGGCTGGCAATGCGGCCGGCCGACCTGCCCGCGATCAGCGGCGCCGCGGCATTCGAGGATGGCTTGCGCTCTGTACCGCGCAACACCGAAATTCTCGTCATCGATGCGCCCGCCCGCGTTCACGGCACTGAATTGAATGAACTCGTGCGGCGCGCCGAAACCATCATCGTGCCGGTGCTGCCCTCGAGCATCGACATGAAGGCCTGCGGTCATTTCATGGCTGAGCTGCTTGAAATCGGCAAGGTGTCGCGCAAGCAGGCTCGTCTTGCGGTCGTGGCCAATCGCGTGCGCGAGTACACCCTGGTGTACGAGGAGTTGGACGCATACCTTTCTAAACTCAAAGTGCCGTATCTTGGGCGCCTGCGCGAAGCACAAAACTATGTACGCGCCTATTCACGCGGCATGGGCGTGCTCGAGCTGCCCGAATATCTCGCCTGGCCGGATTGGAAGCAGTGGGAACCGATCCACGAGTGGCTGGACAGCAAGCGCAGTCAGCCCAGCGCCTGAGGTCAACAGCGCCGGCCACGCCGCGCGTCGATAAATCGCGTGCTCATCAGCATTGCCAATTCAAGCCGCAGCTTCCAAGCCGCCGCCGACCGGCCGCTGCTCGATGCGGCCAATGATGCCGCGCTAAATCTGCCGCACAGCTGTAAAGGCGGCAATTGTGGCGCCTGCAAGGCGCGCCTGGTGCGCGGCGAGATTCACTATCCCAACGGGGCGCCGCTGGGTCTTTCCGATGCCGAGATCGCCGACGGCCTGATACTGCTGTGCCAGGCGCGTGCACGCACTGATCTTTGCATCGAAACCTTTGAAATGCGCGCCGCCGATACTGCGCAACTCAAGCGCCTGCCGTGCCGCATCGAGCGCGCCGTTCCCTTGTCGCACGACGTCATGGGCTTGTTCCTGCGCCTGCCCATCGCCGAAGAGTTCACATTCGAGGCCGGCCAGTACATCGACATCCTGCTGCCGGGCGGCCGCCGCCGCAGCTTTTCGGTTGCATCGCCACCGCATGACGCGCGACCCCTGGAGCTGCATATACGGCGGGTCGCCGGCGGAGAATTTACCGATCGGCTATTTCACGAGGACATGCGCTCAAGCTTGCTCACCATCGAGGGACCCTTGGGCACGTTCACCTACCATCCGCACTTGGGCTCCGCGCCCCGCATGCTGCTCATCGGCGGCGGCACGGGGATTGCGCCGCTGCTCTCAATTCTCCGCCATCTCATCGAAAATGGAATTGAGCGCGACATGCAGCTCTATTGGGGTGTGCGCAGCGAGCGTGACCTGTATGCGCACGCCACACTGGAGCAATTGAGCCGCCGCGCCGCTTCCCTTGCTTACGTGCCGGTCCTGTCCGAAGCCGGCCCTGAGTGGCGCGGAGCCACCGGCTGGGTGCACGAAACCGCGCTTAAGGGAATCCCGGACCTCGAGGCGCTCGAAGTGTATGCCGCCGGACCGCCCGCGATGATCGCCGCCATTCAACGCGAATATGATTCGCGCAGCAGTGCCAAGACCCGGCTGTACTTTGATTCCTTCGACTACGCGCCTGACACGCTCGAACGCCAGCGGATCAGCGCCGCAGCCAAGTCCTGATCCTCCGCCGAATCTGCCTGCAGCAGCGGCGCGTTGAGTCCCAGCTCGCGCAATCCCGCCGCGACCCGCTCTCCCGGAACCAGCCAGTGAGCGCGCTCAAATTCGCCGCGCAACTCGAGCGGCGCAACTTCAAGCAGCGCGGCACCGATCGCAAGACTGGTCGCCGTGATCACCTGCAGCTCACCCGCCGCGAATCGCTCCAACACGGCATCGAGGGATGCCGCGCTCAATGTTGCCGGCACACGTTCGTACACATCGGCGCATACCACCGTCGCGCCGCGGCGCGTGAGTTCTTGTTGGAGCAGGTCCCGTCCATCGGTCCCTTTGATGATCAAGATGCGGTGCCCCGCGACATGATCCAGCCGCGGATGCGAAAGCAGACCCTCAGAGTCGAAAGACTCACCCGGTTGTACAGCCACGCGGTAGCCCGCTTGGTTCAAGGCACGCGATGTGGCGGGCCCTAAGGCGGCCAGCGTGAGATCGCGTTTCTGATCGAGAAAGGAGACGCCGAAGCGAACAGCGTTGGCGCTGGTGAACAGAATCACATCAAAATTCTCGATCCCGCCCAGTTGCTCAGTGAGTGCGCGTCGATCCTTGAGAGGTTTGATTTCGACTGCGGCTAAACGCACAGTCGTCGCCCCCAAAGACTCCAACAGCCGGCACAGCGGCATCGCCTGAAATTCAGGCCTCGTAACCAGCACGCCTACTCCGAGGAGCGCCGGCACTTAGGAGTCTCGCGGCATTTGCGCAGCGCTAGCTCGCGCGCAGGCGCTGCAGCAAAGGACCGGCGCCATCGGCCAAAATTTGCTCCGCCAACTGCTGGCCCAGGGCTGCCGGATTTTCTGCGCTGCCCGACACCGTACTCTTGAGCAGCCGCGAGCCATCCGGCTCCGCAACCAGTCCGCGCAGCGTGATTCGATCCGCATCGAGCTCCGCGTAGGCGGCGATAGGCGATTGACAACTGCCGCCCAGACGCGCAGCGAAAGCACGCTCCGCGTCCATCACTTTGCGGGTCGCAGGATCTTCGAGCGGCCGCAAGAACTGTACGGTGGTCGAATCGCTTTGCCGGCACTCGATGCCGATCACGCCCTGGGTCACCGCCGGCAGACAAATTTTTGGATCGAGTCGCGCCGTGATGCGCGACTCGAGTCCTAAGCGGATGAGGCCGGCGCAGGCGAGTACAATGGCGTCCATAGGCCTGCCACCCGTGAGCGTAGCGGGTGCCGTTCCCGCATCGAGCTTGCGCAGGCGCGTATCTACATTGCCGCGCAGCGATTCAATGCTTAAGTCCGGCCGTAACGCGCGGATCTGAGCCTGACGGCGCAGGCTCGAGGTCCCCACTATGGCTCCGCGCGGCAGCTCTTCGAGTCGCGCGATGCCCGACGTGGACACCAACGCATCGCGGGGATCCGCCCGTTTCAGCACCGCGCCGATGATCAGTCCGCGTGGCAGATCCGCCGGCACGTCTTTCATCGAATGCACGGCAATGTCGGCGCGCAGGTCCTCCAGCGCAACCTCGAGCTCCTTGATGAACAAGCCCTTGCCGCCGATGGCAGCCAAGGTCCGATCTTGAATCCGATCACCCTGCGTCAGCAGCGGCACCAGCTCGACTTCCAGCCCCGGATGCGCAGCGCGCAACAGCGCCGATACATGTTCCGCCTGCCAAAGCGCCAGCTGACTCTTGCGCGTGGCGATGCGAAGCCGCGCCGTCACATGGACTCGGGTTTCGGGGGGAAGAGCTGGGTCTTGAGGCGATAGATGGCCGAGATGTCTTCATCGCCGTAGCCCTCGGCGATCAATTTTTCGTACTGCTCGAGCGTCGATTCAACCACGGGCAGTACGCCACCATGCTTTGCCGCCATGTCGCGGCAGATGCGCAGGTCCTTGTCGTGGAGTCGTACGCGAAATCCTGCGGGGAAACTATTGTTTGCCATGAAGGGCGCCCGATTGACAAAGTACCAACTCGAGCCCGCGCCTTTGCCCAAAACATCGATCACTTTTTTCAGGTCGACGCCCTCTTCGTGAGCAAACGCCATCGCTTCGCCCACGGCCTGAATAATGCCGGCGCACATGATCTGGTTGGTGGCCTTGGTCACCTGACCGGAGCCGCTGGCGCCCATGTAGGCCACCGCCTTGCCCATTTTCTCCAAGATCGGCTGCGCGCGACTGAATACGGATTCATCGCCGCCGCACATGATGGCGAGCGACGCCGTCCTCGCGCCTTCGACGCCGCCGCTCACCGGACAGTCGAGAAATCCGACGCCGAGCGCGTTGAGTTGATTGTGCAGGTCGCGCACCGTTTCTTTCCCCACCGTCGAACAATCCATGACGATCATGTTCGGAGTTAGACCCGGTTCCAAGCCCGCGACGACTTCGCGCAAATCCTTGTCGGCGGACACGCAGATCACGACTGCTTCGCAATTGCCCGCAAGCTCGGTCAAATTCGCGAAGGCCAGCACCTTCAATTCCGCGGCCAGCGCCTTGGCTTTTTCGGGGGTGCGATTCCAGACGCCGGTGAGTAGTCCGGCGCGATGAAGATTGCGCGCCATGTGCGCGCCCATGGCACCCAATCCAACGAAGCCTGTTTGCATGTGAATGGTCCCTAAGATTCAGCCAAAGGACGGTAGCCTAAGGCTTTGCGGCTTCCGCGGCAAAGCGCGCGGAATTGAGGCACGGCAGGCAAAAGCTCAAGCCGCCGTCAGACGGAGGGTCAGGCGGTCAGCAGGTCGCGCTCAGGTGGCGCTGTTGCAGATGTTATCGACGTCCCGTTTGGCATTCAGCCGCTCGGTGTCGATCTCTTCGGAATTCATGAACTGACGCTCGCCGTCTGGGCCGGTTTTGTAGAGCCTGCGGCCTTCGATCAGTTTCTTGTAGCGGTCCTGCGCCTCGGTACATTGCTTGTCGCGAGTCTGAGAAACGTCTTGCGCCACGGCCTTCTTGTCATCGGCGTCTTTGGCCACGGGCACGGAGGTGTTTTTCGCAACAGGCGTCGGCACCGTTCGCGCCGATGCGGCGTGCGGCACCATGAGCTCGACCACTTCCGCGTGCACGCCATCAGGCGGTCGATCGCCATACTGCAACTTGCCTTGAGCATCGACCCATTTGTAGACGACGGCGGAGGCCATGCCCGACCAAGCGATCAAGGCGGCGAACAACAAAAGACGTTTCATCGTCCAGTCCTCGTTTAATTATTAGAGGGCACGCGACCCAGCCTCGCCGGTGCGTATGCGCACCGCTTGGCCGAGATCGCAAACAAAGATCTTGCCGTCACCGATTTTACCCGTGCGCGCCGTTTCAATAATAGCTTCCACAACGCGCTCAACCTGCTCGTCATCCACGGCCAGTTCAAGCTTCACTTTGGGCAGAAAATCAACGACGTATTCCGCCCCCCGATAAAGCTCAGTGTGGCCCTTTTGACGTCCAAAGCCTTTGACCTCTGTCACGGTAATGCCTTGAATACCCACTTCGGCCAGGGCGGCGCGCACATCGTCAAGCTTGAAGGGTTTGATGATGGCGATGACCATTTTCATGCATCAGGCTCCAGGTTCTGTTAAACGCAGTCTAACAGTGGAATTCGAAATAAAATTGCTGCACTCCAGCATGGAGTATTCAAATCTTCTGGGGTATAAACGCCGAGGCGTCTCGCGCCGGGCGCGTGGTATAAAAAACGGCGCGGGCCCTTTGAGGGGCCCGCGCCGCCGGGATATCGCACCGACGGGGGAGTTGGCTGGCTTGCCGGCGCGAGATGCTCCTAAATCGTCCGAAGATATGACCCCAGCCCCTATCGGGGGCGAGGCCGTTCGAAATCTCAACTAAATGGCGTCCGGACCGGTTTCACCGGTGCGAACCCGCAATGCCTGCTCCAGTTCAAGTACCCATACCTTTCCATCCGAGGCCGTACCGGTCCGGGCAACGTTGCAGACCGCTTCCATGACCTGCTCCGCGATCGAATCGTCCACCGCTAACTCGACTTTCGCCTTGGGCATGAAATCGATCTGGTAGTCAGCGCCTCGATACGTCTCCACGCGTCCTGGCCAACTGCCGTACCCATGTACTTCTGTGACGGTCACTCCTTGGATGCCGATGTCTGCAACCGCTTGCCGAACCTCGTCCAGCTTGAAGGGTTTGATGACGGCGGTGATCAGCTTCATGCATTTATCCCCGCTTTCACCGGTAAATCAGACAGCCTCCAACTCCACTTCCGCGTAGTATTGATTCTGAGGTTGCAGTTTCCGTGCCACGGCTGGAGCCCGATAAATCAACGAGTTAGTCCCGGCATAGGCAATGCGACGCACTCATGTGGCGCGCGGCGATTGCATTCGTGCGTTAAGCAAGTGCGAGCCGGTCAGCAGCGTAGGGTGGAGGGTGATATGAGTTTCATCAATTCGAATGGGTTGGATGATTTGGCGAAACGCTTGGCCGATTCGGTGCCTGAATCACTGCGTGCCTTCGGCCGCGATCTGGAGGGCAATTTCAAAGCCGTGCTGCAAGCCCAGTTGGCTAAACTCGATCTGGTCACTCGGCAGGATTTCGATGTGCAAGCCGCAATTTTGCAACGCACTCAGGCAAAGCTAACGGCCATCGAAGACCGTCTAAAAGAGCTCGAAGCAAAACTATCCCCGCAGTAAGTCCGGAGCCGTCGCTGCAGCGAGAGCGCATGGACACTCACAAGGAAGTGAGCACCGTTTTCAGCCGCGCGCCTTCTGGCCTCGACGCGCCGCTGGTTCGGGTTGAGGTGCATTTGGGAAATGGATTGCCTGCGTTCGCGCTGGTCGGGCTTCCCGAAGCCGTGGTTCGAGAGAGCAAAGAGCGTGTCCGCGCGGCACTCGTCACCGCCGGATATGATTTTCCGCAGCGTCGTATCACCGTCAATTTATCGCCCGCGGATCTGCCGAAGGAAGGCGGCCGCTTCGATCTACCGATTGCCGTCGGCATTTTGGCAGCCGACCGCAAGATCGATCCGCGCGCACTCAACCATCGAGAGTTTTACGGCGAACTGTCCTTGGGAGGCGCGCTGCGCGAAACGCCCAAGCTATTGCCCGCACTGATCGCGGGCGCAAAGCTCGGCAGCGAAATAATTCTGCCATCCGCGAATGCGTTGGAAGCGAGTCTGCTCAAGGGCGCGAAGGTTCGCCTGATGAGTCACCTGTATGAAGTGGTCGCAGCTCTAGGAGGAAAAACCGCGCCGCCAGCGGGGCCTCGCCCAGCGCAAGCTCCCGCGCACGCGCAAGCCAGGGCCGGTACGAACTCTGGCGCCATATCGCAGCCCGATCTCTCGGAGGTACGCGGCCAGTATGCTGCGAAGCGCGCCTTGGAAATCGCGGCGGCAGGGGAACATGGGCTTTTGATGATCGGTCCTCCCGGTGCTGGCAAAACGTTGCTCGCGCAACGATTGCCGGGATTGCTGCCGCCCTTGTCGGAGCCGGAGATTCTGGAGGTTGCGAGCTTGGAATCCGCCGCGGGCCGCAGACCGACCCTCGGCGGCCGCCGGCCGTTCCGCAGCCCGCAGCATACGGCGTCGATGGCTGCGCTGATCGGCGGCGGGTCATTGCGGCCGGGCGAATTGTCGCTCTCGCACCTCGGCGTGTTGTTTCTCGATGAACTTCCTGAATTTCCGCGCAATGCGCTCGAGGCGTTACGCGAACCACTTGAAACCGGCGTGGTCGTAGTCGCGCGCCTGAAGCGCACGTGCGAGTTCCCAGCAAAATTCCAATTGGTTGCCGCGATGAATCCCTGTCCGTGCGGTTATGCTGGCGATCGTCGCGGCCGCTGTCATTGCACGGCGGAACAAATAATTCGCTACCGTAACCGTATCTCAGGTCCGCTCATCGATCGCATAGACATCCACATCGAGATTGCCCCGCTGCCCGTCGAGGATCTGATGGGCGCGGCGCGAGAACGAGTAACGGCGGACGACTCACCAACGGTGGCTCGACGCGTGGCCGCCGCAAGAAGCGTGCAATTGCAGCGACAAGAGAAGCTCAATGCGCGGCTGTCGCCTGACGAAGTCTCGCGCTTCTGCGGGCTCGCGAAGGAGCCCAGAGCATTGCTCGCTACGGTGATCGCGCGTCTCGGATTATCGGCGCGGGCCTATCACCGCGTGCTCAAAGTCGCACGCACCTGCGCCGACTTGGGCGGTGCACCCGATATACGAATTGCCGACGTGGCGGAAGCCGTGAAACTGCGGGTTCTGGACCGGCCTACTTGTTGAGCGAAACCATGTAGTCCACGGTCATGCGGATGGTTGCGTCCGGCCAATTTGTGCCACCTTTGGGCGGCATATTGCCCTTACCCGCGATCGCATCCTTGTAGAGCGTATCCTTGCCTTGCGCGATACGCGGGGCCCAAGCCGCATGATCCCCGATCTTTGGCGCACCATTGATGCCCGTCGCATGACAAGCCGAACACACTTGCGTAAATGCCTGTTCGCCTGTTGTCGGCACATTCACCGCCGGTGCCGCGCCGCCCGCGGGCGCACTCAAAGCCGCCAAAGCCGAATTGTCCTTACCCGCAATCGCAACTTGAGCGAACGGAGCAATATTTTTCTGCACCTCAGCCAGGTGCAACGGGTCCATCAGCACATCTGCCCCCTGCGTGTCGGCACCCATGGTGCGCGCGACCGCGAAGAGAACAATGGCAAAGGCAATCAAAATACCGAGCACCATGCTGAAGGAATTGAAGAACTGCGTATCTGACGATTCTGACTGGGACACGGTAACTCGCTAATCTATTGGGGAAAATCCCGATCGGCCGACAGTATAGCGGCAGAGAGGGAATCTCGAAATAGCAGGTACCCGGAAAGCGGACTTTGGCCCCCCATTGTCGCCAATCCTCCGCGGTGCTAAAAATCGGTTCGAGCGATGGCAGGGGGTATCACGATGGAGTACGCGTTGTACTTCGTGTTCTGCGCGGTGTGCATCGGCAGCGTTCTCTACTCTATCCGCATCAAACGGTATATTCGTGCGTCACATCCAAAACTGTGGACGCGATTTCGCTTCTTTGGAAACGGCTGGTGGGCGCCGGCGTCAAGGGAAGCGCAAGAGCTGAAATCCGACCTGAATTTTTGGGGTCAATTGGCGACGCACGGAAGCGAGCTAAACGACGCGGCACTAAATCGCATGCTCAGAACGCGTAGAATTTTGCACGCGCTTGGGGCATTGCTCTTAATAGCCGTAATACTGACGTTCTTGTCACTGAAGGATTGATCCGATGTGGAAATTGACGAGCCCGAAAGCGTGGATGATCAGGTTTGCAGCTTTTCTGCTCGCTGGATGTGCCGGCATGCCAACCATGGCGCCTAAGTTCAACGGAGTGTGGGTGACGACTTCTGGAAACCCGAGTTGGGTGGAAGTCCAAGCTCATAGCGTCGTTAGTTTTGGCCTGACGCTCTCCAACGGGCATTGTGCGGCGACAGCTTTAGAGATCATCTCGAAGGATCGCGTGGACGCTCCGGTCAGTGCGATAGGCAATGGGCCAATGTTGCTCAAATTGGATGGCGGCGCACTGGTGATCAGCGGGAAGTTAGCGACGACGCGGTTTGTGCCGGCGTCGCGTGAGTCGATCTGTTTAGGGCGTGGTGGCGCGTACGCGCCCGAGGCGCCTTATCCGAAAGTCAGGTAGAGAGTAGTTCCTTCGCAGTTCGGACCGGTTTCGACTCATGGAAGCGAGATACAACATAGCCCTTGAGGCAGAACCCAAAGCCAGCGACATAAACCTCATCGTCAAAGGCCTGATGGAATTTAATCGGCTCCAGACGGGCGGAGCAACACCCGAGTACCTGCTTGCCACAGTGCGTAATAGCGAAGGGGTAGTCGTTGGCGGCCTGCTCGGTGCCACCTACTTGGGCTGGTTGCAAATTCACTCTGTATGGCTGCCCGAAGAGTTACGCGGGCTCAACTACGGCACGGAACTCATGGGAATCGCCGAGGACGAAGCGCTCCGGCGCGGATGCCCGCGCATATTCTTAGAGACTTACAGTTTTCAGGCCCTGCCATTCTATGAGAAGCGCGGCTACACCGTGATCAGTCGGTTGCCAGACTTCCCGCCTGGCGGCGCCAGGTACGCTCTCCTAAAGGACCTGTCTAGTGGAGCCTAACAAGCAATCATGCGCGTGCCCGTGCGGGCAATCTGAATTCGAAGTGCGGAGCGTTGCCGGTCTTGATTGGCGATGGAATACCATTCTTTGAGAGGCTCGACAGAGACGTCCTCCTCCATCTGGCCGAGGTCAAAGCCTATAGGAGCGGCATGGTTGGCCTTTGTTATGAGGTAAAGGACCCGAGGACGACGCCCTCACATCAAATCTAACCCCGATGGTGGACCCATGCGTTACGACGAAGCAAAGATTGACGAAGCCGTATTAGAACAAGTCCATTATCTTTACAGAAGGGGGGCTCGCTCTAGCGCATGGTTCCGCAGACAGACTCTTCTCTTCGTCGGGGTCGCCTGGATGATCAAGCGTTCTTCGGCAACGCAACCCCTCTTCGTTGTCTGATGCTCATCCGAGCCATCGCCGCATTTATCGCTCTGCCGGGCATAGTCGCCTTTGCGTTGCCCATCGCGATTGGTATCTCTACAAACCTCGCCGTGCAGTACCCAGCGCTTGCAGCAGTGCCGCTTTGCCTGGGCATATTTCTTCTGTTGCGGTGCGTGCGCGAATTCTACTTGGCTGGGCGAGGCACTTTGGCACCCTGGGATCCACCACAGCATCTGGTGACCACTGGGCCGTATCGGATTTCGCGAAATCCGATGTACATCGGCGTTGTTACGATTCTGGTGGGATGGTGCGTGCTCTGGGCTTCGCGTACTCTTATCGTCTATACCGCTCTCTTTATTTGTGGGTTCCACCTTCGGGTTATCCTTTTTGAGGAGCCTTGGGCGGCGCGAAAATTCGGAGCGCAGTGGCATGCATATCGTGCGCGCGTACCTCGATGGGTGATTTGAATTTTCGCGTCGCTCAACCTCGTCGCTATGCGTCGACATAGGCCTCGTCGCATTGCGCTGGACCTTCGCGGCTTGATCGGCGTGAACGACATCTTGCGCTTGTCTGGAGGGTCAAAACGAGATCCGACTGTCGACTTTTGGTTGGCCAACGGCCCTATCGAGCTTCGGGCTATTGCGCGGCAGTGGTTTGTGCAGATGAGGCAGTGCGGTGACGATGTCCGAGAGCTGCTGCACGATGGTTGTCCTGTCGCATGTGTAGAAAATGCGCCATTCGGGTACGTCAACACATTCAAAAGTCATGTCAACGTCGGCTTCTTTTACGGCGCAATGCTCAAGGACCCCGCCGGTCTGTTGGAGGGAAGCGGCAAACGTATGCGGCACGTCAAATTGAAGCCTGGCCGCGAACTCGATGCCGCAGCTCTTAGCGGCCTAATCGATGCCGCCTACGAGGATATTAAAGGGCGCCTCGGTGCCGATCGGTCTGCGCAGGACGGGTGAGCAAATGCTGGCGCTCCTAAAATTCATGGCAATATTCAGCGCGGCCATGTTTGCTGGCGCTGCGCTATACATCAACGTCGCGGAGCACCCTGCTCGTATGCAGCTCGAGACCAGGTTTGCCGCGGCGCAGTGGGCCCCGAGCTACCGACGTGCCACGTGGATGCAGGCACCCCTGGCGTTGGTTAGCCTTATCGCAGGCCTCGGTTCGTGGTTGCTCGGTGGTGGATTCGGATGGGCGATTGCGGCTTTGATGATTGGCACCGTGATTCCTTTTACATTCATCGGCATCATGCCGACGAACAGGGCATTGCTCGCACCGAGTCGCGACCTCGCTGCGCCAGAGACACGTACATTGCTCGAGCATTGGGCGAAGCTTCATGCGGTGAGAACGGTGCTCAGCTTTGCCGCGACGGTCCTGGATCTATGTCTCGCGCTTTGATCCTAACAATCGGGCTTACGGCCGCGCCCGCGGTACATGCCGGTGGCTTCGACACGCCTGAGGATGCCGTGCGAGCCCTGCAGCAGGCCTATACTCAAAAGAATCCCGATAGTGCTGTTGCGGTGATGGATTTCGTTGAGGAGGGACGACAAATGCTCCAAAAGATAAATCCAACACTGGCGAACGATCCGGCCATGATCAAGCAAGCCGCAGAAGGTCGAGAACTGGCATTTCGGAATGCGCTTCGCACGAAAGGCTTTCCTGACTTTACTCATCTAAAATGTTCGTTTGTGGGGAAAACTCAGATCGCTCCGGTGTTGGTTGAGCTGACGCAGCAATGCGTGTCTGCGGACGGTGCGAAATCGACTCAGGATCTGCTGGTGGTGAAGAGCGAACTTGGATGGCGCGTCACCTTGCGGCCTCCTCCTTGATGGCAACGCACCGCGTCGCTCAGGGTGGGTTTGGAGTCGGCGCCGAAGGAGAAGTATTGTGGATTCTTTGGGCGGTGCCGCCGAGTACGCAGGGTCGGGCGCCCGCACCGGGCGTATGGGTCAGTCGTAAGGAAGAAAAGTCATACGTCTATGATCTTGTCTATGTGTAGCCGGATGGCCTGGCGCATCACCGATCTCGCGACCTGACCAAGGGAGAAACGCGCCATGATAAAAGGAAGCTGTCTCTGCGGCGCCGTCTCATTTGAGATCCAAGGCCCGTTGCGCAGCGCTAGATATTGTCATTGCACGAATTGCCGCAAATTTTCAGGTATGGGCTACGCGGCTTGGGGCTTGGCGGAGACAAGCCAGCTCACCATTGCGCCACTCGTGCCCAAGGTGACCAAATTCAATTCAGGCGGCGGCTTTAGGGTATTTTGTTCTGCGTGCGGTTCTCCTCTTTGGTACGAACCGGCAGGTCGGCCCCAGTTACGCGGCATCCCACTTGGGGCGATCGACGCAGGGGGAGTGGCGCAGCCTGAAATGCACGTCTGGACGAAGTCCAAGGTACCGTGGGGGAGCATTTCCGATGATCTGCCGCAATTTGAAACGCACCCTTAATCACCAGGTACGCCGCTTCAGTACAACGCCAGCCCTGCAACCGGCGAATTGAAGGTGACGAGGTGCGGCAATCCCAAGCTCCCCACATACACGGTGCGGCCGTCCTCGCCACCAAATGACAAACTTGTAGGCAGGTTCAGTTTCTTGCCGGCGCAGGCGATCAAGTGCTCAGGAGTCGCAATCTTTTCCTGCATGGCAATCACCATTGCATCGACGGCCTCTAGATTGGGCTCCTCGTAAATCGTATGAGTCTCGCCGTCCGCACTCACTGCGACGATGCCGTTGCGCGAAATGATGGTCACCCAAACGTTGCCATCTTGATCGAAAATAAACCCGTCGGGCAGTGCGCCATATCCTAAATCCGCAGGACCGAATATTTCCTTGTGCCCGAGATCCCCGTTCGCACCGATGGGAAATCGAAATACCCGCTTGCCCAAAGTCTCCACTCCGTACAGATACTGCCCGTTGGGATGAACCTTGATCTCATTCGTCAAGTGGAGGTCATCGGCCACTATTCGAGCTCGCCCGTGCTCAATCAAAACTATGTAGCCGTCCGGCTTGGTGTTAAGCGCCTGATACCAGCGTTCCCGCCGCGTCATCATGGACACCCAGATCCTACCTTCAGTATCGGCCCACGCTGTGTTGACGGTACCAAGCGGCTTGCCCTCGAATTGGTCGAGCACCACGCTGACGCGACCGGAGCGATCGATGCGAAAAACTTTGTTGTCTTTCAGGCCCGCAACGATGAATGCGCCGTCTGGCGTTCTAGAGTACCCGTTTGGCTCGTAGACCCCCTGACCGCGGAGTTCCGCAACTCCAGTTTGCGTTACTCGCGCGATGCCGCCGCGATCGTCCGACGCCCAGACACCTTCCTTGTCAGCTCGAACGCACTCGGGCCGGGTCAGGCCGCTACCGAACACAGCAAGGTCTCCGGGGCTCAACGTAAAGGTTTTTAATTTATTATTCATAACTTGATACCCATAATACTCACTCTGTTTCACAGCGTCATGTATGTACATCATTCGCGAAGCACAGACCGCCGCCGACGTCGCGCAAGCGCGGGAGCTTTTCGTCGAATACCAATCCACCCTCGGAGTGGATCTCTGCTTTCAGGGATTTGCCGAGGAATTGGCTTCGCTTCCAGGTCACTACGCGCGACCGGCGGGCCGATTACTGCTGGCCTCAAACGAATCCTCCGTGCTGGGCGTGGTGGCCCTGCGCCCCATACTCAGCACTGATTGCGAAATGAAACGCCTCTACGTGCGCTCATCGGGCCGTGGTACGGGTCTCGGTCGTCTCTTGACTCATGCTCTGATAAGTGAAGCCCGGCTCGCGGGATATAGAAGGGTCCTGCTCGACACGCTTCCGACGATGACCGAGGCACAAGCACTCTATCGTTCCATGGGATTCGTGGAGATCGCCGCGTATTGCCACAATCCGATTGCGGGGACGCGCTACATGGCGCTGAACCTCCACGATAATCCCGCATGAAGTTCACCGTCGCCGTGATCACAACAATTGGTATCATTCCATCAGCAGATGCCAATCGGTGGGACTAATGGCCGCGCTTGATCACATCATTCTCAAGGTTAACGATCTTAAGACCAGCGTCTCGTTCTACAGTGAAGTAATGGGCTTCGTCCTGGAAGGCATGGACGGCCCGTTCACTGTTCTCAGGGCGGGACCTGACTTTCAGCTGCAGCTGGCAGCATGGGGCACCCCGGGTCTGGAGCACTACGCGTTCTCGGTATCAAAGCGCGAGTTCCAGGACATATTTGAACGCATCAAGTCTCGCGGGATCGCTTTCGGGCCAACGTTCGATTCGGTTGGCCTCAATACCTCTCCCGGACAGGAATCGGGCGCGCGAGGCTTCGCCCCAACCCTTTATTTCAACGACCCGAACAAGCATCTGATCGAAATCAGATCTTATGAACGCTGATGATCAAAACGCACGGGCTTAGTCACGTAGCGCTGTCGGTCAGCGATCCCGACCGCTCCCTGGCGTTCTACAAGTCTGTTTTTGGCGTGCGCGAATATTTTCGCAGCGAATCCACCATTCAAGTGCTGGGTCCGGGCCCGTTCGATGTTCTCGCGTTCGAGAAACGGCCGGCAGACGCCGGCGTTCCCGGCGGAATCATCCACTTCGGTTTTCGCCTCACCCGCCCAGAAGACATTGATGCCGCTGTCATGGCGGTCGAGAGCGCCGGCGGTGCCGTCACTTCCCGGGGAGAATTCGCACCGGGTCTACCCTATGCCTTCGTCCGCGATCCCGACGGCTATGAAATAGAAATATGGTTCGAGTGACTGGCCGAGACAGACATGGATCCTATTACCTTCGCCGCGCTCGCTGATTTTCCCCGCCAGTTCGAAGCCTGTTATTCCTTGGTTCCCGCCGAGTACAAGAATTGGCGCCCGGCAGCGTGGGACGGCGTTCCGAGTGAACCGTTTACGCCGATCGAGCAGGTCTGTCACGTCAAGGACATCGAAATAGACGGCTATCATGTGCGCTTCCGGCGCACGCTCGAGGAGTCGAATCCGCTGCTGGCGTCGCTGGACGGCGAGGCGCTCGCCCGCGAACGCTGTTATTCGACCGCCGATACAGCGGCAGTGTTTGCCGAGTTCCGCGACGCCCGGTCCAAGACAATTGAACTCATTGCCAGACTAACGCCACCGCAGCTCCAGCGGGTCGCGGAATTTGAAGGGTATCGCGTTACGCTGCGCGGCCTCGTTCACAACCTGTGCAGCCACGACCAGCAGCACTTGGCCGGCATGCAGTGGCTGTTGGGCAGAATGGCGGCGAATGCTAGTCTAGAGCACCAATCCGAAGACCCTTGAGGCATGGCCGCGCCCACTAATTACCAGCCAGCGGGATGGCACACGGTGACGCCCCGAATCGTCGTTCACCGCGCGGGAGAGCTGGTTGAGTTCGTGAAAAGAGTCTTTGGCGCCACGGGACAGTATCACTCTCACGCGCCCGCCGAGCTGCGGCTTGGCGATTCCATCATCATGGTTAGCGATGCAGGCGTGCGCGATGTCATGACCGCGTGTCTTTATGTATACGTGGAGAGCGCCGACGTCACTTGGCAACGCGCGGTAGAGTCAGGCGCGCAATCCATCGAGGCCCCACTGAACACGCCTTACGGCGACCGCCGCGGGATGGTCAAAGATCCCTGGGGCAATACCTGGCAGATCGCGACGCGTAGGTCGGTGCAAACCGCCGGCGAATGACAGGAGATCAACCTATGCCGCAAAAGATCGTCACAGTCACAATTTATCGCAACGGTTCAATCTGTTTCATTCCGGTAAATTTTGACCCAAAGGCGGTGTTCGGTAAGATTCGCGCGCCCGTCAAGGTCACATTGAACGGCTACACCTTTCGCAGCACCATCGCCTCGATGGGCGGACTCACCGGGATACCTCTCAGAAGGAGCAATCGAGAAGCCGCGGGACTGGTCGGTGGAGAAAATATCGCGGTGACAATCGAGCTTGACGCAGAACCGCGAGAGGTCGAACTCCCCGACGACCTGGCTCGGGCGCTGCGCTCTAAAACCGCACGGTTGAAGAAATGGCAATCGCTCAGCTATACGAGGCGGCGCGAAATGGCAGAGGCGATCGAAAGCGCCAAGAAGCCTGCAACGCGGGCGTGCCGATTGAGCAGCACTATCCAGTCTCTGGATGACGAATGAACTTTGAAGGCGGCGTGAGTCCACTCGTCAGCCACGAGCTTCTGTCCTGGATCTCATGAAGGCATCCGTATTTGTCGGAACGAGTCTTGATGGATTCATCGCGCGCCGCGATGGCGCGCTTGATTTCCTGCCCGAGGGTGGCGGTGAGCCTCACGGCTACGATGAGTTCATGGCGACCGTGGACGCGTTGGTCATTGG
>Ga0302325_10000967_pt1 | contig 75266 bp, 53 predicted proteins | sample Palsa_T0_2_FD_201948 | JGI IMG/M metagenome (GOLD analysis project Ga0302325, IMG submission 201948) | Peat permafrost microbial communities from Stordalen Mire near Abisko, Sweden - Palsa_T0_2 | ecosystem: Environmental > Terrestrial > Soil > Palsa > Peat permafrost | place: Sweden: Abisko... | reverse complement strand
GTTCCCAGGACTGCGTCCTGGGCTACTCTCAGTCGTCCCTGCGGGACTGTTCCTAGTGAGATCCAGTGTCCTGGGCCGCTTTGAAATGTAGAAACTCCAGACCCGGCACTGACGTGCCGGGCTACAGGTTGTTCCGTCCTACGGGACTGCTTGGTTGCGGCCCGACTTTAGAGGCTGCGGAAAAAGTCGATACCTAGCGAAATCGCAGCCCTCAGCGGCTAAAGCCGTATTGATTCTACAGTTGTTACGTACGGCCAGAAGGCCGTACCCCCAGGACTTCGTCCTGGGTTATTCTCGGTCGTCCCTAACGGGACTGGTTTCTGGGTTGAGACCCGGTTCCCAGGACTGCGTCCTGGGCTACTCTCAGTCGTCCCTGCGGGACTGGTTCCTAGTGAGACCCAGTGTCCTGGGCCGCTTTGAAATGTAGAAACTCGAGCGTACGGCCTGAAGGCCGTACCCTTCAAAAACCTGGGTTTTTCCGCAAACTCTAAAGTCGTGCCCCGATACAAAACAGAGCTCTTGCGCAGCCCGTAAAGTTGTCCCCTGAGGGAAGTCGAGTTCTCACGCAGACTCTATAAGGGAACGACGACTTCGGCTCCCCCCCGTTCTGCTGACAAATAGCCAGTGTAAATGGTCGCGATGGTGTCTCGCGCTAACTCTAATCCGGAGAGCGGTTCGCGATCGTGGGCAATGCTTTCCATGAAGTCCTGGAACTCCTGTGGATAGCCATGCTGCCAGCCTTCATCCGGTGATGGAAAGGTCCACCCCTGCTTGGTGCTGATCTTTTCGACCACATAAATATCTTTGAATATATCTTCCCTCGGATTAAAGGTCTCAAGAGCGTCTGTTGGATTCAGATTGCATCGGGTGCGATGATTGTTACAAAACACTTCCATCCAGTTATAAACACCACCCATGACAAGTTCCGAGGCGAAGATATCCGCCACCGTTCCATCGGAGAATGTGATGTGAATCTGGGCGCAGTCCTCGATGTCGTCGTAACCAGTCCGCAGGAAACCTTCATCGCGGAAACCAGGCAACCGCGTGATCTCGTGAGTGCGCGCGCTCACCGTGGAGGGACGAATGGGTTTTCCATCCCGCGCAATTCCCTCCACCCGCTTTAGATAAAGCGCCGCACTCAGCGGATGACAGCCCTTACCCACCAGGGACCCGCCGCCGGAGAATTTCCACTGGCCATAGTAAGGCGAGTGCGACCCTCCATGAGATTGCTCTCCCAGAATGCGCAGAATCTGGGCGCCGCTCTTTTCCACGATCTCCCGCTCCTTTTGAATGACCGGAGCATAGACCCAATTCTCCGCATAGCACACACGCTTGCCACCAGCTTTGGCGGCTGCCTGTATGCGGTCACAACTTGCCGTGGCAACAGCCAGCATTTGCTCCTTGGGGAAAGTGCTCGCACCGTAGTATCCGGTGAGGGGCTTTTCAATAATGACGTGTTTGCCCAGTCTCAGAGCCTCGACCGCGAGCTCCTCATGAGACCCAGGAGGGGTGCATAGATCCACCACGTCCACCGCGGCACAAAGCTCAGCAAAGGTATCAAATGCTCGGATGCCCGTCTCCCGGGCAAAGGCGTCGCGCGCTGGGGGCGTCTTTGAGGTGACACCTACCAATTCGACGGGCACGCCATAGACCCGGCGTATGGCGTCGCAATGAAATTTAGCGGCGAAGCGGGCGCCCACGAACCCTATACGAACCGGATTTCCCATGACTGCCTTTCCTGTTTAATGCGAATGCCGGGGAACAACCTTGCGCAGGTCGTGATACTTGACGGCAAATTCCAGGCAGGCGCCGGTCTCGAGCTGGCCGACGTTTTCCCGGTAGAACTCCTGCCAGGGCGAATGATTGGTAATTTCCGCGGGTTCGAGCGAGGCGCGGCGGCTCGCGATCTCTTCCTCAGACAGCAACACATCCACCCGTCGTTGTTTCAGGTCGACTTTGATTTGATCCCCGGTGCGAAGAATGGCCAGGTTCCCGCCAATGGCCGCTTCTGGAGAGACATTCAAAATAGAAGGGCTGTCGGAGGTTCCGCTTTGCCGGCCATCGCCCATGCAGGGCAACATGCGAATGCCCTGGCGGATAAGCCTGCCCGGCGGCGTCATGTTCACCACTTCAGCGGAGCCGGGATAGCCCACCGGGCCCGCTCCGCGAACCACCAGGATGGAATGCTCATCGACATCGAGGGTGGGATCTTCAATGCGCCGGCGGTAATCTTCCGGTCCGTCGAAGACCACCGCCCGAGCCACAAAGCAATCCTCATGGCCTGGCTGCGACAGATAACGTTGGCGGAACTCATCGCTGATGACAGAAGTTTTCACCAGCGCGGAGCTGAACAGGTTTCCAGAAACCACCAGCAGACCCGCGTTCTCTTTCAGCGGGTGGTCGTAGGTGCGGATGACTTTCGTATCCAGGCTGCGCGCGTCTTTGTAGTTTTCCCCGACCGTCGCCCCGCTCACCGTCATCGCACTGGTACGAATCTTGTCCGCCTGCATCAGCTCGCCGAAGATCGCGCCAACGCCGCCCGCACGGTGGTACGCCTCGCCGAGAAATTCTCCCGCGGGCTGCACGTTGGCCAGCAAGTGGATCTTGTGGCCGATGCGTTCCCAGTCGCGAATGTCAAGCGTAACCCCCACATGCCGTGCGATGGCAATGATGTGCGGGGGACAGTTAGAAGATCCGCCAATCGCGGAATTGACCACAATCGCATTCTCAAAAGCTTCCCGGGTAAGCACCTTGGCTGGGGTGAGATCTTCCGCCACCATCTCCACGATTCTGCGCCCGGTGAAGTATGCCATCCGGCCCCGCTCGGCATGCGGCGCGGGAATGGTGCCGCACCCGGGTAACGACATACCTAGGGCTTCAGCCAGCGAATTCATCGAGAGCGCCGTGCCCATGGAATTGCAGTGGCCTGCGCTCGGCGCCCCTGCCAGCACCCTGTCTATCAATTGTTCGCCGGTAATTTTCCCCTCAGCCAGTTGCCTGCGCGCTTCCCAAAGCACCAGCCCAGTCCCTGCCAACTTGCCGTTCACATAGCCATCGAGCATGGGGCCGGCCGACAATACAATGGCAGGAAGATTGACCGTGGCGGCGGCCATGATCGCGGCGGGAGTCGTTTTGTCGCATCCCGTAGTGAGCACCACGCCATCCAACGGATATCCGGCTAATATTTCAACCAGGCCTAGATAGGCCAGATTGCGATCGAGAGCCGCAGTGGGCCGCTTGCCGGTCTCTTGAATGGGATGAGTAGGAAATTCAAAAGGCACACCGCCGGCGTCGCGTATCCCCGCCTTGACCCGCTCGGCAAGAGCCACATGAATCCGGTTGCAGGGAACAAGATCGCTTCCACTTTGCGCAATGCCGATCATCGGCCGGCCAGATTGCAGCTCTCCCCGAGTAATGCCGTAATTGCAAAGCCGTTCCAGGTAAACGGCTGCTTCGCCCGGTTCGTCGCTGTCGTTGAACCAGAGATCGCTGCGCAGTTTTTTCCGCTGGTCCATCGAATCTAGTATCCCAGGCTCTTGTTCACTATATTTTCCAGCGGATCACCGACGGCAAAGCGGTGATACTGCTGGAGGAAGAAACTCATTGCCCGGTTGAGCCACTCCTTGGTGTGGTCTGCGCAGTGTGGAGACAACAATACGTTCTCCAGGCAATACATGGGATCACCCGGCGGCAGCGGCTCATGCTCAAACACATCGAGGCCAGCGCCCTTGATCTTCTTTGCTGTCAAGGCACGCACCATTGCCGCCTCATCAATCACCGGCCCCCGCCCCACATTGATGACCACCGCGGTCGGCTTCATGGCTGCGAATTCCTTATCGCTGATCATATGGTGGGTCTCCGCCGTGAGCGGGAGCGAAACCACTACGTAGTCACACCGCGGGAGCATCGTCAATAAGTCTTCCTGCTTGTAGAACTGATCCACTAAAGGGTCGACGCCCTGGGGCGGGTGTCTCTTGAGCGCGAATATGGTCATGCCCATCGGGTGCACACGCTTCGCCACCGCCTGGCCAATATCGCCGTAGCCCACAATTCCAACCGTCTGGCTGTCGATCTCCTCCACGTCGAACTGCTCCCACACGCCCGCCACCTGGTTGCGAATCATGCGCCGAAAATCCTTGGCAAAAAAGAGGATTGCACCGAGGGCAAATTCTCCCAGCGAGAGGCTGAACACCCCGCTGCCGTTGGTGAGCGGCACGTCGCTCGCAACCAGCTCCGGGAACAGCACGCTGTCCAATCCTGCCGATCGTGAATGGACCCAACGAACGTCTTTGCACCTGAGGAACACCTCGCGCAGCAGCGTCTTCGGTGCAGACCAGGCAAGGATGACCACGGGATCGTTCACCGCACTGTTAAAATCTTCGGGTTTGCGGCCCACGATGTGGCGTAGATCGGTCAACATGCGCAATTGTGGATCGTCGTCCTGAGCCAGGACCAACACTGTGTATTCGATACTCATGCGCTCCTACACATGGCGGATTTTCAATACGGCCTGATGCTATCATTCTCCGGGCAGGAGACGCCCTTGGATCACAAACTACCTCGCCCGCTGCGCGGCGTCATCACAGCCATGGTGACTCCCCTCGACCAGGACCTCAACCTGGACCAGGAGGCCCTCGAACGGCTTCTCGAACACCTGATCACGGGCAGAGTTCATGGCATTTTTATATTGGGCACTACCGGAGAGGCGCCAAGCCTACCCTACGACGTGCGCGTCGCGCTGATCGAACAAACCTGCAAGCTGGCCGGGACCCGGGTGCCCGTGATCGTCGGGATTACCGACACGTCACACCAGGACGCTATCCGAATGGCAGCCAAGTCCTATGAGTGCGGAGCGCTTGCCGTGGTGGCTGCACCGCCCTATTACTTCCAGGTAAGCCAAACAGACCTGCTGCATTATTTCAAGCGCCTGGCAAGGGAATCACCTCTGCCGCTGTTTCTTTATAATGCGCCGCTGAATACTCATCACACGCTTGAGGTCGAGACGGTGATTCAGCTCGCCGCCGAGAGCAACATCGCAGGGCTCAAGGATAGCGGCCTGAAGATGGGCTATTTTCATGCGGTGCAGCAGGGTGTTCGGGATCGCTCTGAGTTCAGCCTGCTGGTGGGTCCCGACGATCTGTTAGCGGAAGCAGTGCTCCTGGGAGCGCACGGGGGCATGGCCGGCGGATCCAACGTATGGCCTCGGCTCTTTGTTGCACTGTATGAAGCCGCGGTCGCTGGTGACGTGAAGCGGGTGGTCACCCTGCACCAACGCGCAGTGCAATTCGATACTGCTGTTTATCGCTCAGCAAACCCGGTGCGCGGACTCAAATGCGCGTTATCCCTTTTAGGAATTTGCAGCAGCGATTTGACGCTCCCGCTGCAACCCCATTCCCAGGAGGAACGTGATCAAGTGCAGAAATATTTGCAAACGGTTGACGTCTATAGGGAAGTTCCCAGCGCAACCGCCGCCGCAGTCTAAGTGCGCGCAAGCCAGGCTCCCGGCGCCAACGAGTACTTCTCGTCGCGTCCATCTCATCCTGATGCCCCCTTCTGGATTGATTTTCTTCTTGAAGGACCAGTACTAGTGTTATACGTTGGGTCATAAAGTAATCGTTTTTGCGGTGACTTCGGTTTGTTTTATTCGTGCCAGATTTGAGCTATTGATTGCTACACTTTTCCTGTGCTTACCAGCCTTACACCACCACGGTGTTCGGCTTGAAAGCGCATGGCTGGTTGCCTAGGTCATTTTCGGTCTCCCCCGGTGTTGTTGGTTTCTTCCCCAAGGATATTTGAATAGCCAGGATTTTCGGTTCCCTACCAGGGATCCTCGCACTTTCGTCTTTAGCGATCGGGGACGGATGCAGTGCGGGTACTGGACGGCTGAACGTCCGGCACAACCGCGTTTTTCGGGGGCCTGTGTGGTAAAGCATTCTTCTGCTGGTTGGTATTCGATTGACGGGATCCTGGCTTTGCCTGATCGGTATTCAGCTCTGGCATATCTTTGCCTTTTGTTTCTGGTCTCCTCCAGCATCGCGGCGCTGGCGCAGGTGAATGTCTATACGAGGAGTAACGATAGTTCACGGACTGGCGCAAACTTGCAGGAGACAATCCTTACTCCGGCCAACGTGAACTCGACCAACTTCGGCAAGCTGTTCACCGTAGCGACGGATGGCCAGATCTACGCCCAGCCGCTGTACGTGTCAAATTTGGCGATTGCCGGTGGCACCCATAATGTTGTCTTCGTCGCCAGCATGTTGAACACTGTGTATGCGCTGGATGCCGATACGGGAGCCATGCTTTGGAAACAGAACTATGGCTCGCCCATTGTTCCGCAGGACGTTGAGTACGATCAGAACATTTCCTGGTCCACCCGGCTGGGCATTCTAGGCACGCCCGTCATCGACCCGGCAACCAACTACATGTACTTTGTCTCTGGTTCTCAACCGGCCGACGGAACCAAGGTATTCTCTTACCATTTAAACGCAATTGACATCACGACGGGACTTCCGGTCCATGGAAGCCCGGTGACGATAACCGCCACTTACTCCACTCCTGATCTCACCAATCCCCTGGTCTTCAACCCGAAGATGCAGAATCCTCGCCCCAGTTTGGCATTGGCGAACGGGAACGTATACATGGCCTTCGCCTCCCACGAAGATGCTCCGCCGTACCACGGTTTTGTGATGGCATACAGCACCTCGACGCTGGTGCAAACTGCCGTTTACTCAGACACGACGACAGGCACGTTGGGTGGGATCTGGAACGCCGGGCAAGCTCCCGCAGTGGATGCTGCCGGCAACCTCTACCTTTCAACCGGCAATGGCAGCTTCGGTAAAACGCCCAACAACCTGGTACAGACGGGCAACAGCTTTATCAAGTTATCGCCCACACTGGAGTTGCTCGATTACTTCACGCCATACAACAGCGCCTCGATGAACTCAGGAGATTTGGATTTAGGGTCGAGTGGCCTGGTGCTGATTCCCAACACCAGCTATGTGCTGGGCGGAGGCAAACAAGGTGTACTTTACCTGGCAAACACGAGTGGGATGGGGGGTTTCAACTCCTCCAGCGACCAGGTCCGGCAGGAGTTTCAGGCGGTCTACGGCAAGGGAACCAGTCACATCCATGGCACCCCGGTATACTTCAACAGCGATCAGAATGGGCCGACGGCCTTCGTTTGGGGGGAGAATGACGTACTGCGCGGCTTCGTCTACAACCCCACGACCGGTCTTTTAAATACCACGCCCTTCGCCACCAGTACGATGACTGCGCCGGTGACAAATAATGATGGCGCCATGCCGGGCGGGTTCCTGACCATCTCCGCCAACGGTCAAAGTGACGGCATTCTGTGGGCTTCGACACCCTACAATGGCAACGCCGTAGTTAAGACGGTACAGGGCGTTTTATACGCTTTCGACGCCGATACGCTCAACCTTCTGTGGAGCGATAAGACCAACGACGCAAGGGATGAGATCGGCTACCTGGCAAAGTATGTGCCTCCGCTGGTGGCCAACGGAAAGCTCTACATGGCCACCTTCGGCAACTTGGGCACGAGCAATGGTTCGGGTGCGCTGGTGGTCTATGGGTTGCTCAAACCTGAGTTGACCGTCAGTGTGGCCAATGCCTCGATGACCGCCGGTGCCGCGCTGCCTACGTTTACCGGAACGGTCACCGGCCTCGAAAATGGCGATACCCTGGGTTCAACGATTATTGTGACTTACAGCACGGCAGCGACCAGCGGCTCCCCTGCCGGCACTTACCCCATCACTGCAACTGTGACTGGTTCTTCCGCCAATAACTACCAGGTGGCGGTGAACGCCGGAACGTTGACTATCTCGCCCTCCTCGCAGACGTTGACCGTTACAGCCAGCAACGCGACCCGGACCTATGAAGCAGCCAACCCGGCCTTCACTGGAACCATCACCGGCGCGCAGAATGGCGACACCTTTACAGAAAGTTTCAGCACCACGGCGACCACCACCAGCAATGTGGGAAGCTATCCCATTGTTCCTGCCGCCAGCGGCAGCAATCTGGGCAATTACAACGTCGTGATCGTGAATGGCACGTTAACGGTGACCGCCGCGGCTACCACCACTACGCTGACTGCTCCGGCCAGTTCTACTTACAACTCGAGCGTAACGCTGACTGCAACCGTGGGCTCAACCGCGGGGACACCCGCCGGGGCGGTGACCTTTTTGAGTGGAACGACCACGCTCGGCACGGGAACACTCAACGGCAGCGGCGTGGCCACGTTGGGCACCACCGCACTTGCGGTGGGCACGGACTCTATCACGGCATCTTTTGCTGCTGCGGGCAACTTTGCTGCCAGCACCTCCGCAGCCAGCAACGTTACTGTCAGCCAGGCTTCGCAGACCATCACCTTCCCTGCGGTCGCATCGCGCCCGTATGGGAGCGCTCCCTTTGCCGTAACGGCGACTTCGAGCGCCGGCAGCAGCTATCCGGTAACCATCACAGTGCAGTCGGGTCCAGCAGTGATCAGCGGAGGTGTCGTAACCCTCACCGGCGCAGGTACGGTTGTGCTGCAGGCCGCGCAAGCCGGGGATACGAACTACAGCGCAGCCACGACCACCCAGAGCTTCCAGGTAACGCCTGCGCCGTTGACCGTGGCCGCCAATAACGCCAGCCGCGCTTTCGGCGCAGCCAACCCTGCCTTCAGCGGAACCATCACGGGCGCGGTGGGCAGCGACAGCTTTACTGAGAGCTTTACCACCACGGCGACCGCCGGCAGCAATGTGGGCAGTTACCCCATTGTGCCTGCCGTGACCGGTCCTCAAGCCAACTACACCATCACCCTGGTCAATGGCGCCCTGACGGTGACCGGAGCGTCCACCACGACCACCTTGAGCGCGCCGGCTAGTGCTGCGTATGGCGCTAATGTGACGTTGACGGCGACGGTGAACTCGAGCGCCGGTACGCCTGGCGGCGTCGTCACCTTCTCTAGCGGAAGTACAACCCTGGGCACGGGAACTCTCAACGGCAGCGGCGTAGCCACCTTGAGCACGACTACGCTTCCGGTGGGCACGGATGCCGTGTCAGCTAGCTACGCGGCGACGGGAAATTTTGCCGCCAGCGCCTCAGCGGCAACCAACATTATGGTGAACACCGCATCGCAGACCATCACCTTTCCCGCGATTCCATCGCGGGCCTATGGCAGCGCGCCCTTTGCTGTGTCGGCAACTTCGAGCTTAGGGAGTAGTTATCCGGTCACCGTGAGTGTCCTGTCCGGTCCGGCTGTGATCAACGGTGGCATCGTGACCGTCACCGGCGCAGGTACGGTGGTGCTCCAAGCGTCGCAAGCCGGCGATACCAACTACGGACCCGCGACCACCACCCAGAGTTTCCAGGTGTTACCGGCGCAGCTGACCATTGCAGCCAACAATGCGACGCGCCCTTACGGCGTGGCCAACCCGGCCTTTACCGGAACAGTGTCCGGTGCTGTGGGCAGCGATACCTTCAGTGAGAGCTTTAGCACGGTTGCCACCCCCAGTAGCAATGTTGGGAGCTATGCCATCGCACCCGCTGTGACCGGCCCGCAGCTGGCTAACTACACCGTCACCGTCATCAACGGTACTCTGACGGTCTCCGCCGCAGCGACCACGACCGCCTTGACAGCGCCGGCGAGTGCGACGTATGGGGCCAGCGTGGTGCTTACGGCAACCGTGTCCTCACCTTCGGGCACTCCTTCCGGAACTGTCATCTTTCTGAGCGGATCCACCGCGCTGGGAACGGCCGCGCTGAACCTCAGCGGAACGGCGGACCTGACCACGACGACGCTCCCGGCTGGGACAGACACCGTCACTGCCAGCTATGCAGCGCAGGGTAATTATGCTGCCAGCATGTCCACGGCCAACATGACTGTGAACTCGGCATCGCAGACGATCACCTTCCCTGCCATTGCGTCGCGGCCCTATGGCAGCGCACCCTTTGCCGTTTCCGCGAGTTCCAGTCTGGGCAGCAGCTATCCGGTCACCATCACGGTCGCGTCTGGTCCGGCAACGATCAGCGGGGGCATCGTGAACGTCACTGGCGTGGGTACTGTCGTGCTCCAGGCGGCCCAAGCCGGCAATAGTAGCTACGCGCCGGCCACCACGACGCAGAGCTTCCAGGTCACGCCCGCATCCCTCACGGTTGCGGCCAATAACGCGACCCGGGCCTATGGTGCAACCAATCCGGCCTTCAGCGGAACCGTGACTGGCGGGGTGGGTAGCGACACCTTCAACGAAAGCTTTAGCAGTTCAGCCACAGCCACCAGCAACATTGGAACTTATCCGATTGTCCCCTCGGTCACTGGCGCACAAGTGGCCAACTACACCGTCACCGCCGTCAACGGCACGCTCACGGTGTCACCAGCAACCACTTCGACCAAGCTCAGTGCGCCGGCCAGCGCAGCCTATGGCGCCCAAGTGACGTTAACGGCAACGGTAGCGTCGACCGCTGGTATGCCGGGCGGGACCGTCACCTTCTACGCCGGGTCGACAGCCCTTGGGATGAGCACCCTGAATGGCAGCGGCACGGCCACCCTGAGCACCACCGGGCTCGAAGCCGGGACTGACACTCTTACCGCGGCTTATGCGGCTGCCGGCAACTTCGCCGCCAGCAATTCGCCCGCCGTAACCGTCATCGTCTCCGCGGCGCCCGTGGCCCCGTCTGGGACCTATACACTGACCGCGAACCCGACCTCGTTGACGGTGAAGCAGGGGGCGGCAACCAACACCATGCTCACCTTCACACCCAGCGGCGGTTATAGCGATACTGTCTCGTTAAGTTGCTCCAACCTGCCCAGCAATGCGAGCTGTGTCTTTGCCCAGAGCCAGGTCTCGTTCACGGGGAACAACCAGAGTGTCAAAGTGGGCCTAACCATCCAGACGACTGCAGCAAGTGCCAGCCAGCAAACTCCCCTGCCTTCCGGCCTGCTCGCAATGGCATTCTGGTGGCCCGGAAGCCTGACCGGATCGGCGGTATTCGCGCGCAAACGGAAACTGGGGAAGAAGGGGCTCTCCTGGCAAATTTGCCTGCTGCTGGTGTGCACTCTGGCCTTCGCTGCCGGCCTGTCCGGCTGCGGGATGACGGGCTATGAGGCGCACATCGCACCGGCGAGCAGCGTCCAGGTGACGGTGGTGGCTACGGGAACGTCAGCGACTGATCTCCCCCAAACGCTTGCCCTCACCCTCAATATCACCCAGTAACTGTTGCTATCCCCGGCCTCGAAGCTGGCGGAGCATTCCGTCCTCCGGCGAAGAACTGACGATATCGTAAGAGTGGGGTTCGACACGTTTGTGAAAGCGGCCACGGTATTTCTCGCCCTAGCAGCCATCGTACCCCGGTTGACTTCCGCCCAGGAGGCGCACCCGCGCTACGCGGTGGTGGATCAAGGGCTATCCCTGGTGCGCACACTCACCGATACTCCTGGCTTGAACAACCAGGGCGACATTGCCATCTGGCACTCGGTAAGCGCGAGTCTGATGCCCGGACTGGTCTTGCATGGGAAGGAGACCATTTCGATCGAGGGGGAGAAAGACTTCTCCCTGGTCTACCCCGCAGATATCAACGACCAGCTCACGGTGGTGGGAACGCTCCAGCAGCCGCAGGATCTGCGCTTCACGCATGCCTTCCAGTGGTCCAATCATCATCTGCAAATACTGGGGTCGCTGGGAGGCCCCTATTCCTCTGCCAGCGCGGTCAACGCGGCAGGCGAGGTAGTGGGCAGCGCACAGACCACCGGGGGGACGCGCCACGCGGTGTTATGGCGAGCGAACCAGGCCCGTGATCTCGGCCTGCTTGCCCAGGGAGACTACAGTAGCGCCCGGGACCTCAACGATAAGAGTGAAGTTGTCGGAGAAGCAAATGTTGTTCCCAACGGTCAGCCGCAGGCGTTTCTCTGGCGGGCAGGCAAGATGCAGCAACTGCCGAGGCTCGCCGGAGGGACCAACTGCAGTGCCCAGGCGATTAACCATGCCGGCGTGATTACAGGATCGTGCGACCTCCCCAACGGCATCGCACATGGGGTGGTGTGGAGAAATGGTTCGATTGAAGACCTGGGCACGCTGGGGGATGAGGATGCGCCCAGCACGGCACTGGACATAAATGCCCAGGCACAGGTGGTCGGGACCTCAGATGCGGACCGTTTGCGTGCGTTTCTCTGGGAAAAAGGCAAGATGATCAATCTGAACCAATTGATTCCGCCACATTCCGGCTGGGTGTTGCTGGTGGCCTCGCGCATCAACGACAAAGGGGAAATTCTAGGCCGCGGATACTACCGGGGATCCATCCACGCCTTTCTTCTTGAGCCCGATCGACCCGCGGCAAGCACAAAATGAATTGCCAAAGCCGGCGCGCTATAATGTAGCCACGTTACTACATTGGCCAGGAGCACAATTGGCGATCACAACGCTATCGAGCCGGGAATTCAATCAGGATACGAGCCGGGCTAAGAAGGCCGCGGAACGTGGCCCTGTCATCATCACGGATCGCGGGCGCCCCGCCCACGTGCTGTTGACCATTGAGGAATACCGAAAAATTACGGGCAAGGGGGAAAACATCCTCGACCTGTTAGCGATGCCGGCTGCGGCCGAGATTGCGTTTGAGCCTCCCCGCCTGAGTGGCGTTTTTCGCCGTCCTGTAGACCTCTCCTGATGTACCTGCTCGATACCAATGTCATATCTGAACTGCGCAAGGCAGGGACCAGCAGAATGGATCGCAACGTAAGAAGCTGGGCAAAGAGCGTTTCGGCATCAACTTTGTATCTCTCGGCAATATCGATTCTGGAATTGGAGATCGGCATCCTGCTCCTCGAACGCCGCGATCGATCACCAGGCGCGGTGCTTCGAGCCTGGATGGACGAACATGTGTTACCCACGTTCCAAGGGCGAATCCTCGCGGTCGATACGCCCGTCGCACTGAGGGGCGCCAGGTTGCATGTGCCCTCTCCCCTGTCCGATCGGGACGCTCTGATCGCCGCGACGGCTATGGTTCATGGCATGAGCGTAGTCACAAGGAATGTTTCGGACTTCGAACCCACGGGCGTAGCCGTCGTGAATCCCTGGATTGCATAGCGTACTGCGCCGCTCAACCAGATAGAATCATGGTTCCCGGCTAGGACTGGCCGCACAGGAGAGCTCTCAGCCCGTGCCCACTCGACGACCCGTTTTCCTCTATAGCCTGCTGACCGTGCTTTTCGCGATCACGCTGCTCTACCAGGTTCGATACCTGCCGGACGTGGTCCGTAGTCAACGTATCGACTCGCCTTTCTTCTTTGTCGATGGGGGGAGCAACAGGATCGCACTTACCACCTCTGAATCCGTCTCTTATGGAATCCACACCGGGGACCGCCTGCTCGCAGTCAATGGAGTCCCCCTCACGGGCAGTGGTGTGCTGGGCCGAGCTCGGGAGATGAGAAAGCCCGGGGTGCCGATGGTCGTTACCATTGCTCCCAAGAACGGCGCCGACAGCGAGCAACGAACGATCGTCTTGCCGGTAACCGCCGAATCACGGAACTCATGGGACGCATGGAGCACCTTTGTGGTTCAAATACTGCTACCGGCGGTGTCACTGCTGCTTGGGTTTTGGGTCGTGTTCCGGCGGCCTCGAGACCCCATGGCGTGGCTCCTGCTGGGGCTGATGATGAGTTTCCCTCACATCCTGCAAGCGTTCGTCGTGCCGGGTTGGCCGCCTGGGTGGCGGGAAGCCGGGGTCTTTTATGACAAGGTGCTCAATGCCCTGTTTCCTATCCTGATGTTTCTGTTTGGGCGCTTCTTTCCCGAGCCCTTTCCGCGGGGCAGTAAAGCCGATCGCGTATTTGGAGCCATACAGTGGCTATGCGGTGTTCCCTTCGGCATCCTGGCCCTTGCCGGAGTAGTCGTCGAGGTGGCTTCGCTGAGCGACTATCGGTCCGTTGCCGGGATCGGTGCAGTGCTTGCGCGACTTGACCCGGTCATCCAGGTGCTGGCATACATCCTGATCGGAAGTTTTTTCTCGGCCATGGGGATCAAGCAGGGCTTGAGCAAATCTCCTGATGCCAAGCGCAGGCTACGTTTCCTATATTGGGGCGCCACTGCCGCGTTCGCTCCTGCGCTTGTGCCGACGTTGTACGCATTTCTGCGAGGCAAGGACGCGAACGAGATATTCCCTTCCTGGGTTATGGCTGTGGTGGTCGTTCCGCTCCTCCTGTTCCCGCTCACGTTGACGTACGTCATTGTGGTGCAAAAGGCAATGGGGGTCGGTGTTGCCATTCGCCAGGGCTTGCAATACACCCTTGCGCGAGGCGGGATACGCGCGCTGCAGATCGCGGCCATTGCCGCCGTAGCGATCTCCGCGACAACCCTGGCAGCCAATGTCAGCCACGATAGCGTGCAGAAAGCCATCGTGATCCTGGTTGGCATCGCCGCTTACTTCACCATCCGCAAGAGCGGCGATGGCCTGCGCACCTGGTTGGATCGCCGTTTCTTCCGCGAGAACTATAACGCGGAAAACGTGTTGTCAGAGCTAAGCGAGCAAGTGCGATCGATCATCGAGACCAAGCCGCTGCTGGAGACGGTGGCGGGACGGATTTCTGAAACCCTGCACGTACCGCAAGTGGCAGTGCTTTTGGGCGGAGGCGGATTTTACCGCCCAGCCTTCGCCATGGGGTATGCCACTCTCCCCACAGTTGCGTTTCCTAACAAGACCGGCACAGCCATGGTTTTGAAAAATCAGAAGGAGCCGGCCCGGGTTTTCCTCAACGATCGCGACTCCTGGGTTTACCGGGAGGACAGCATCAATGAGGAAGAGCGCGGCAAGCTGGCAACGCTGCGGTCGGAACTGCTGCTGCCGCTTGCGGTACGAGACAAGCTGTTGGGTTTTATTTCCCTAGGCCCCAAGCGGTCAGAGGAACCCTACACCGGCTCTGACGTGCGTCTGCTGAAGTCGGTCGCCGCGCAGACGGGGCTGGCTCTGGAGAATGCCGACCTGATGCAGACCATCGCGGATGAGGTAGCCCATCGGGAGCGCTTGAACCGCGAAGTGGAAATTGCCCGCGAGGTGCAAGAGCGGCTCTTCCCGCAAAAGCTGCCGCCCATTCGCGGGCTGGATTATGCGGGGCATTGCCGGCCCGCCTTGGGCGTGGGTGGCGATTACTACGATTTTCTTGCCCTGCCCCAGGGAAAGTTGGGCGTGGCCATTGGGGATGTGTCGGGCAAAGGCATTGCGGCTGCGCTGATGATGGCCAGCCTGCAGGCTTCGCTACGCAGCGAGGCTACGCGAGCTCCTGAAAACCTGGCGGCCGCCGTGGGGAACATCAATCGACTGGTGTACGAAGCCTCGTCATCGAATCGCTACGCGACCTTTTTCTACGGCCAATATAATCCCGCCGAGGGCAGCTTCGACTATGTCAACGCGGGTCACAACGCTCCCATGCTTTTTCACCGGCGGGCTAGCGACGATACCCTGGTTCGCCTGGAACCCGGGGGTACGGTGGTTGGTCTTCTGGAGGATGCCAAGTACGTGCAGGGTGGAGTGCGGCTGCGGCCGGGCGACATTCTGGTCGCCTTTACCGACGGCATCAGCGAGGCCATGAATGTGGATGACGAAGAGTGGGGTGAGGAACGATTGCTGGAGGCAATCCAGACGAGCCGGGGCGCCTCGGCACAGGAATTGCTGAAGCACCTGTTCGAGGCTGCCACCCGGTTTGCCGGCGCCGCCCCGCAGCATGATGACATGACCCTGGTGGTGCTGCGTGCCTTTGAACCTTAGGCCTGCGTGAAAACTCGATCCCGGAAGGGCACGGCTTCAGCCGTGCCGTAAATGACACTGCCATACCCGGCTTTAGCCGCTGAGGTACGTTTTTCTCCGCCCTCTAAATTCTGTTATGCGCTGACAGAAAGATGCCCTCAGGGGCTAAAAGCCCGGAAGCTCTCACCAATTACGGCACGGCTGAAGCCGTGCCCTTCCAGGACTGAGGTCTCACGCAGGACCTTCGGCCCTGCAACGGATAGGGCACCCGATCATCGGTTCTCGGGGGAGACAAACGACGTCTCGATTGGGGGCAGAGACGTGATCAGCGCACCCAGGTCGCGCTTGAGGTAAGCGATCCTCGCTCGTACATCCTGCAGCATCGCCACGCGGTCTTCGAAGTCGTCGATCGTCAGTTTGAGGCTTTCGGATGGCAGGCTGGTCAGGCGATCGATTTTGTCGGTGCTCGACAGCGAATCGATCCGCTTCACCTGGACCCAGGTCTGGAGCAATTGTTCCTTACGCGTGAGGCCCGACGGTCCGGAAGGGCTGGTCTCATTCAGGAAGATCCAAATGGTCGACGGATACTGACTGTTGGGGAGAGTGGGCCGGTCAAAGAACTCTGCCAGCATATTTGAATCGAAGTCGAACGGACTGGTCCCGCCTTTTTCCTGACGGATTCCCGCCAAAGCCAACCCAGCGGAAAGGGTTCCGGCGGCGATGCCCACGCCGGCGGCGGGCTTGGTCAGGTGAGAGGAAAGTTGCAGCCCGGAACTGGTGGCTCCCACCGCTCCGCCCACAAGAACGCTGAGCAGATTAGTCCGGCTTACGGCATGGTCGCGGCGATCGGCGAGAAATCCGCGTATCTCGTTCGCGCGTGCAATCTCGTTGTCGATCTGGGCCGTGGTGGCGTCGACCTGGAGCGAGGCCGCCATCACTTGTTCTGAAATGTGCTGGTGTAGCCAGAGGATTTGCCACCTGTCCACAGGCGTAGTAGCGGCTGAGAGTTTTTGCAGTTGTCGTATTTCAGAGGAGACCTTGATGAGCTCGGCCGTGCTTTCCGATGGCGGCGGAGGGGTCCTCGATGCGACAGTTTGTGCGCCAGCGGCCGCGGCGATCGTTGCCAACGCCACAACATGCAGACAGCGAACGAGGCTCATGGGGAGTATGTTATCGTCTCTCGCAGTTCCTTCAGAACATATCCCGGATGAACGAGGTGAGCCATGCCGTGCGACCCAGGAGAGTTGAAACACGTGCCACTTTTTGCCTTGCTGGACCAGGAAGAGATTGCCGTTCTGGCCGCCCAGGTGGAGTTGAAGACGTTTGCCGCGCGACAGCGTATCTATAAGATGGGTGACCCCGGGATGCACGCCTATATCCTGATGTCGGGTAGCGTGCAGGTGAGCACGGTGGACGAAGATCACCAGGAGGTTGTGGTCGATCAGCCCGGGCATGGGCAGTTCTTCGGGTTCGCCTCGATGCTGGAGCAAACGCCGCACCAGACCAGCGCGTTGGCCATGGAAAAGTCAGTGTGTGTGGAGATCAGCCGCGACGATATCGCGATTCTTCTTCAACAGAAGCCGATGGCGGGTATGGATATGCTGACTGTACTGGGCCAGCAATTTCACGCGTCGCAGCAACTGGTACGAATTCGGGCCAGCCGCAACGCCAACGAGGTGATCGAAGAGGAGTACACGTTTGGCGAACGCATCGCCGATGGCGTTGCCAGCTTCGGCGGTTCATGGCCGTTTATTATCCTGGTCGGGGTCGCGTTTTTGATCTATACCGGGATCAACCTGGCGCTGAGGAGCAAGGCGTGGGACCCTTACCCTTTCATCCTGCTTAACCTTTTTCTCTCTATGCTGGCCGCTATCCAGGCGCCGGTAATTATGATGAGCCAGAACCGGCAGGACAAGAAGGACCGGCTGCGCAGCGAACTGGACTTCGAGGTGAACCGGCGGGCGGAAGCGGAGATCCAAAACCTTTCTCGCAAGCTGAACCTGGTCACGGATAAAATCGGCGACCTGGATGATATGTTGCGTGCAGGGACTGTGTCGGATGCGGCAAAGTCGAAGTAGGAGGCGGTACGGTCCCGACTTTTCCGCAGGCTGTTTGGTCCGATGAAGCGGGTTTACGGCTCCTTCCACTGCTTTCCCGGGATTTTTGCGTGCGGGCGAGGCGCACTGCAGATCCTTCGGCTCCGCTCGGGATGACAAGGGGAGAGTGGTTACTGACTTATAATTCCGCGAGTCGGATGGCGCAGAAGAACTCCCGATCCGACTCGCAGCCTTTTAGGTGAGTAACCACTCTCCCCTTGTCATCCCGAGCGGAGCCGAGGGATCTGCAGGTGCGCCTCGCCCGCACGCAAAATCCCGGGAAAGCAGTGGAAGCACACCCTTTTCAGCCCCGGGTGGCTGCTCTCAAGCGGTTTGAGGCCGCAGCCTGTAAAATAGTCGCGAGGTTGAGACCATGGTGGCTACCAGTGTTTCCTCGGAAGTGAAGATTGCCAAGACGCCGCCGATGCCCACCTTCGCGACAGTTGGGGAAGAGCGGTTGCATCGCAAGCAGCGTTTGGCGTCTGCGTTTCGGCTGTTCGCTAAATTTGGTTTCAGCGAAGGCGTGGCCGGGCATATCACGGTGCGCGACCCTGAATTAAAGGATCATTTTTGGGTGAACCCGTTTGGTATGCACTTCGCCCACATCCGGGTGTCTGATCTGGTGATGGTGAACGAGAAGGGCGAGGTGGTGGAGGGTGATCGGCCGGTGAACGAGTCCGCGTTCGCGATCCACTCGCGGGTGCACATGGCGAGGCCGGATGTAGTAGCGGCGGCTCATGCCCACTCCCTTTACGGAAAGACGTGGTCCTCCCTGGGGCGTCTGCTGGATCCACTCACCCAGGATGCATGCGCCTTTTATGAAGATCACAGCTTGTTCGCCGATTACACCGGCGTGGTCTATGACATGTCAGAAGGCGATCGGATTGCCCAGGCGCTGGGCAATCGCAAAGCAATCATCATGCAGAACCACGGCAATCTGACCGTGGGAAGTACGGTGGATGAGGCAGCGTGGTTTTATATCACCATGGATCGTAGCTGCCAATCGCAATTGATGGCCGAGGCTGCCGGCAAACCAATACCGATCGCGCATGAGGCAGCTATGGTGGCGCGCAAGCAGGTGGGCAACCCGCGGGTGGCCTGGTTCCAATACCAACCGCTGTGGGACCTGATCGTGCGCGAGCAGCCCGATCTGCTCGCCTAACCCAGCCACTGAGGATTGTTGGCCGTGCCATCATAAATCTGGGATGACTTGTAGGCCTCGAATTTACCCTGCATCCCAACGGGTGCGGTCTTTTGCAGAATGGCTATCTTCTGCTGCTCATCGAGAGGTTTGAAATTTCGCGCCACCCCTAGCGCTTGTTGCAGCACAGACATCGAATCACAGCCGGTGATTGTTACCGTGACGGGCACACTCATGGCATAGTGCAGCGCTTCCACAGCAGTGACGGTATTGGTCTTGAGAATCGCGCCGTTGCTGAGCGGCTTCATGCCCAGAACAGCCATGCCATGCTTTTGGGCGACGGGAATGACTTTCTGGCCAAAGCTGTCATAGTGCTCGTCGAGGGCGTTCACCGGCATCTGCACGGTGTCAAAGATGAACCCGTGCTGGTCAGCGGTTTCCATCATGTGGAGGTGGATCTCCGGGCTCTTGTGTCCGGTGAATCCGATGAAGCGAATCTTGCCTTCCTGCCGTGCCTGCTGCAACACTTCGACCACGTTTCCTGGCTGGAATGCCTGTTCGGGGTCCCCCGGGCGAATGACTTCATGGATCTGCAACAGATCGATGTGATCGGTCTTCAACCGCTGCAACGATTGTTCCAACTGCTGGCGGGCCGAGGCTCCGGTGCGGCCATCTATTTTGGTCATCAGGAAGGCCTTCTGGCGGTAGCCATCCTGGAGCGCTTTGCCCATCCGCACTTCACTGGCGCCGTCGTTGTAGTCCCAGCAGTTGTCCAGGAAGTTGATACCCTGGTCCAGCGCTGTCCTTACAATGCGAATGGCATCGCCTTCAGAGACGCTGGAGAGGCCGATGTGAAAGCCGCCGATGCCCAGGATCGAGACCTCGGCGTCTGCCCGGCCGAGCTTCCTTCGCCCGATGCCATTCACTGTGGTGACCGCGGGCAAAGGAGTATGTGCCGCCGCCCCTTCAAGCCTTGCCTGCGCCATCAGCCGTTGCCCGGTGGTACTCTTCAGCCCGGCGAGCACGGCCGCCGCTTGCTTCAGAAAACTACGCCGCTCCATCTCAACCGGCCTTTCTGGCCATTGTCACGGCCTACCGTTAAGATTCTACCGAAACTCAATCGCGGCCATAGAGGAAGCCAGTAAACGCCCTAAAACCGATTTTACGTTTACCACCCGTGAAGCTTGCCTGCAGCGGCTCGATGAGTCTCCGGCCAAGTGCCGTACCGCCCTTGCAGATGCCGGCGATGAGCATCTTTCTGCACTTTGGAACTTCAGCTTTGGCGAGCACGTCATCTCCAAGCACCCGCGCTCCATGACCTTCCGCCTCATGTGCTTCGATCACCGTTGATGCGTGCTCATGGGGACAAGGGTAACCTGAGCTACTTTGTTTTTTCGCTGCTTTCCTTTGGCAGCTCGAGGTAGACGAGCCCGAAATGGGTGGCGGATCCGGAATGAGAATCGTCAATGCCCACGATCCGGTACTGGTTGGGAGAGCCAGCACGAATTTCGTGATCGCTGGAGGAGCTGGCGCTGCCATGGACTTGTGCTTGGCCGCACGTCAGCCCGCTACGGGTGACTTTAAGGCTGCCGACAGCGTTGCCCCGATTGCACTCGAGTACCTCACCGTAACGGGACAGCGGCTTACGATAGAAGGACAACACTTTTTCCGGCGAATCACTGGTTACGTAATTTGCGGCCAGCAGGCTGAAGTGGAAGTCATTGAAGGTGACGCCGAGGTCGGCTGCGGAGTCGTTGTCAGCATCTTTGTATAAGGTCGCGCCGGGATAGGCGGGGAGGCCGATGCTCACGGCGCTGGCATTGGAGTTCGCATGGAGCGCAAGATCAACGCCCGAGTTCTGCGCCAGGGACGTTCCGCCGGCAGAGAAGAAGACCATGGCGGCTAACAGCGCAACCGATAGTGATGCCGGTACGGGGCGAATAGGCAGGGACATAGAGGTCCTTTCCAGCCGAGAGATATGGAGAGATACGCTGCCCGGGTGATCAAAGTTCCGCGGATCTTAAAGTTGCCCCCAGAGATTTAGCGCCGGTTTACGGGCAGGTTTCGAAGCGTCTAAATGGCCCGCAACTGAACGGCCTCGCCGGTGAATGGTCGCCGGATTTTTCCTGCGAAGCGGCGCGCCTTGAATAGGATCAGTGAGAAAAGCTACAATCTACGCTCGCAGGCATGTATGGATGCAGCATCGCTCATCATTGGCTTTTGTTTGTCACGGGAACAGGATTTGTTGGAGGTTCGGCTGTGGAAAGAATTGGCGCCAGACTTCATGCGGTCAGACAGAAGTGGGGACTCACCCTGCGTGAAGTCGAAGATCGAAGCGTCCGACTCGCTGAGGAATGGGGCAATCCCTCCTATCGAATCTCCGCCAGCTGGTTGGCTCGAGTCGAACGAGACGATCGCGACCTCTCCGCAGCAAAATTGATTGTGCTTGCGGTCATTTTTAGTATACCGGCTGACCAATTATTAGCGTTGTGTCCTGCGGGGAATGGCACCCCTCCCCAATCTAGCCAGGTCTCGAGCCCTAAGACGACCCTTCTCCTGACGAACGGTCTGCTGGCTGAACAAGCAAGGTCGTGGCTCCGGGAAGAAATCCTCTCCCAACCGGTTCCGGAAACAACTACCCTTCTTTCCCCTGCGGATTACTTGCCCAGCCGTTATCGTCACGGCGTTCTTGGGCAACGGGACAACCCGCTTGCACCCATGATTCGTGCCGGGAGTTTCCTTTTTATCAACACTCAAAGACGCGCCATTGCTCATCGGAGAGAGTGGACCAACGAATTCGATCGCCCAATCTATTTCCTGGTTACCCACGCTGGTTATATTTGCGGCTGGTGCGATCTGGACAAGGAGTCAGAATGGCTAACGCTGGTTCCGCATTCCGTGTCTCACGCTCCCGGCATGCGCTGGAGATACCGGAAAGACGTTGAAGTGATTGGCCGGATCGCTACTGTGCTTCAGCGCCTGGAAGACGCTCCACCGAGCGCGCGTACTTAATGCTCATAAGGCCTTTTGCAAGTCAGCGAGCATGGCGAGGTTCCTGGATTCGTAGAGCTCAAGGACATGGCGGGTCATAAGAAAGTAGGTGACGGCGGCGCGCTGGGCATTCATAAGAATGGAACTCTCCAGGTGCCCGGATTTCGCAGCGCCCTTCAGCCTTTCTACGTGCCATTGAATTTCCCGGGCATTGAGCCGCAGCTGCTCTGCCACGACGAGCGCCTTCTCCGGATACCACTGCTGGACAAAGAATGCCAAATCGATCAATACGGTACAGTTGGCTTCCAGCGCTTCCATGCCGTCCCAGCCGCCGATAAGCTTCCAAATCTCCGGAGCCCCCATGATTGCGCTGTTGTCATCGCGCCTTTGTTGTCCAGATTCATCGATAACATCCAACGCAATCACCGCAATCGCGTCGCGATCCACAAAGGTCAATCGCTTTAGTAAGCTTTCCCAGGTTCCCTGAGAGGATCTGCGGCCACGGAGGCAGTAATATACTGCAGCCGAAGCAAGACAGACCAGCATCAGCAGCGCAGCAACGAGGAAGTAGAGTGCGCGTGGACTCACGATCGTCTCCGTGAACGAAGGCTCTGCAGCTGTGATCCAACCAGTCCCTGTAATGCGAACAGTTCTCTGTACATCTGGCCGGAAAGTTCCCGCGGCGCAGGCGCATCCCGCCACAACGTGACAATCCAGTACGCAACACAGGCGATATACACAGCGATTCTCATCTGGGAAAGATGGTGGTAGACACCAGTCTTCTGGCTCAATCCGAAGTAACTATGACCGGTCTCGATGAGGAAATCCATCACCGACCAGACGCCCAGCCCTTGCGCTATTTTGGCGATGTGAGCTTTCCAGGGCAATCCTACGGTCACCGAAAGAGTAATCATGGTGACGAACAACTCGCTCATCAAGACCGCCGAAAACAGATTGCCCCGGATGATGAGTACTTGCATCCAGAATCGGGTGTGTGGATCTGCCAGCCATGTCAGAGCGGCGGCCATCGCAATGCTGATGCCTATGAAGCATAGAAAACTGCCACGCACATCCTTCGCCCATGAGCCCAAAGGGCGAAAGATGCGCGAGGAGATCTCATACACAACGCACAACTGCAGGAGCACATCGAGTATCGCGAGCGACCAGTAAGTGTAGAAGTAGGCCGCCCTTGGTCCAAAGTGGAGCACGAGATACAGCACAATCGTTCGCACGACGTTGGCGGAAATGTATGTCGTGAAAAAGGGGTAGGCGGAAGCGCGTCGCCGAAAACAGAGCACAAAGAGTAGCGCCACCTGTGCAGCAAAGCTTACCGCCCACAACAGGAAATCGAGGCCAGTCAAGTGCATCCTGCGCTCCCCCGTCTGGGCGGCCCTTCGGAACCACTCCGCACCAGTAGATTATGCCAACCCCAGGAAAGCAAGGATAGCGTGAACTGCGCCTGGTTCGGTTGGTTCCGGGTCCCCTCCTGACACACCAGCTACGACCACCACATGCCCTTTGGCAGCCTGCACGGGATGGGCTTTGAAACCTTGGATAACCGGGACAACGGAAGCGGCGAACAACAGGGCGATGGCAAGATTCTGAACCAAATGCTTAAACATGGAACGTCTCCTTTGGGGCGCAAATTGCGCTGCGCGGAGACTAGAGGTTTGGTTCACTACATTCGACGACTTTGACCGGCTTGTGGCGTAAACGCCAGAGCAGAGTGCAGGTTCGCTGCTATCTTGTTCTGCTTGATAAGCTCAGCTAACTTCATCAATACAGCGATGTTGCATAGTTGGTTCAGATTGGAGTTGCGCATCGGCCATGAAATTACGATTTCGTTGACACCAGGCTCGATTTCGGAACACGCACGATCGGCTGCTTCGCGACTCGCGCGCGGTTCCCCGCCCTGGTGTTCTGTGACCGCTATATATTTGCCACTCGGGACTGGATAGACCGCAGGCGATGGATTTTGAGTGGCTGGTGAAGCGTTCAGGGGCAGCCAAGGGATGGCAGCAACACCCCCGAAGGGCTGCTAAAGAGATCTTCGCTTCTAGGGTGAGGAGTACTTCTCCGCGTCTTCTGCTTTCCGCAGCCCATCCAGAGCCGGCCGGTTGCCTGGTTCGCAGCCGAGCACCAAGTTGTATTCCGAAATTGCGCGTTCATAGTGGCCTTTGCTGCTGTTGCTTTGCGCCAGGTTGAGATAACCAGGTATCTCGTCGACTTCAATCGAGCAGCTGCGCGGTCTTGTCTTTGAACCGGTTGGTTGAGATGGTGAAGCACCGTCTGAAACCGCTCCGGCAGGCTTTGGCGGCTTCACCATAGCCGGCGGCGGGATGACTTTATGCGCATCGCCAACTGCCGGCTTCGGTACACCCGTGTTGGGCGGAGCCGTTGCAGGCGGCTGCGGAACTGGCGCGGGTTCTACTTTTCGAGTCATCTGCGGTGCTGGCTTGGTTCGGTTACCGGAAAGCAACGAGGTTACCAAGTAACCAATAAAACACAGGACTATCACTGCACCGCCCATAGCGAGAATTCGCGGGGTAGACAGCCATCTGGCAGGTACCTGATGGTCAGAGACGGGCTCGGGGGCCGGAACGGATGTGGGATCCGGTTCTTTCCAGCGCGGTCCGGGGACGGGCTTAACCGCCGGGACCATGATGGTATCCGCGGCGGGATCCGCCGCCACCGGGGGCTGTATCAGGGTCGGCATGAACTCCGCTTCGGCTTGTAGCTCGTTCAGTCGTTGCTCGCTCGTCCATAGAAATTCATAAACTCCCGCGCGCAGGGGAGAAGAGCGCAAGGCGGGTTGATAGAGGGCGATTCGATCGTAGAAAGCCTGGGTGATCAGCACTTGAGACGGCTTGGCAAAGTCAAGCAAGTCCTTCTGCTCGACCGAGGGGCCGGCAGGAGCTGAGACAGTCTCGTCCGGCGCACACGAGTCAAGAACCACGGATACGTTCGCCCGTGCGGCTGGAACCACGGTGCGGAAGCCTTCAAAGGCGACCTGCAGGGCACGGCTGGCGGCCAGAGCCCTCCCCAAATCGCCAAACCCCCGAGTGTGCACATATTCGTGTGCATTTATCTCGGCGTCCAGCCCCAACCTGCTCATCAGAATGTCTTTGAGCAGAGCCTGGGCGCGCAAACGCTGCGTAGCGTCCGACGACTGGCTATTTCTGGACTGTTGCAGACGTACGACCAGCTCAAAATGTTCTTCGGCGGTGCGGCGGTGTGGAGTGACAGTTTGCATATGTCAAGGCTTAGCAGTTGGTCCAGGAAACGAGGCACGGGAATAGAGCGTGCAAGAACTTTGGTTGCAAACAGAATGGGGGAAATGATAGCTTCTGAGTCGGTTCCCCCGGTTAGCCACTCAGTAAATCCCCTGTTGGTCGCAGCCTCCTCATGCGGTAAAGCAAATCTATGACGGGGAAGTATGGCGTCGTCAAGGTATTTCAGGGTATCATTTTGCCGCACCACGGTCGCGGTTGTGCTCCTCGGTCTCTTGTCAGGGTCGGCCTTCGCAGCAAAGGCGCCGGAATTGTCAGCGATCGAGGTGTATCCAACCGGCGATTCGCAGGCGTATGTCCAGATTTCGGGCTTCACACTGAATGCGAAAAACGAGGTGCATCTGTGCACCGGCGCGCAGTCCATCAGTAAGAACAACTACGGCAAACTGCCCAAGATAACCCTGGCCCCCGGCATGACGCTGGAACGGGCGCGGAATGGGATGCTTTCCCTCACCCGGCCAGGGGGAGCGCCCGAGTGCGTTGTTCCCGCCAACCTGAAAGTGGAAAAAGACGAGGGGGCAACGCCCTCGGAACTAGCTGATAAGACTGAGCTGCAAGGGCAGATCATGGCGGCGTCCATCAGCTCCACCACGAGCATTCCTGCACTTGTTCCCGGGGTCAAAATTGTGCTGGTAACTACCCTGGACACGGAGCTGGCCGAGTTCCTGCTCGCCCAGGGTTCACCCAGCCTTGGCGGTTGGAAATCCTATCTGGGCAAATATCCCGCCAGTCAGCACACCGGCGAGGCGAAAGGCGCCCTGGCTCATCTCTACGTCCAGAATGGGCAAGCCGACTTGACCGCCTATGAGTCCTCACTCAAGTCTGGCCAACCCAACTATGGGAAGTTGCAGGCAGCCAAGTCTGGGTTAGAAAGCGCGAACGCCCTGGTGCCCAGCAACCCTGAAATGGATGCACTGGCCACAGGAATCAACGCGGAAACGAGCAATCTCAATGCCAAAGGCCAGAGCGAAATGGAACTGTACCGGGACGCCCTGGTAAAGCAAGCGCCTGGCTATTCCCACCTGGTGGCTGCCGAAACGATTTCCCAACTCACCCTGGGCCTGGATCCAAAATCGCCTGAGACCGCCTCTCTGAGCCAGGCCTGCATTCAAGAGAGAACCAATCTCGATCACCGTTTTGTCGACTTTGCCAACAAGCTGTCCGCCAGCCGGCCGGAGGAGGCTTATGAGACCATCAAGCCCCTTCGCCCATTCGCCGGCGAATATCCCAGGGTGCACGACCGCCTCCATGACCTCTATACCTACTATGTCGAGCAAGGGAAGAGGTGCGCGGCCAAAAGTGACCTGCAAGGCGAAGTCGCTTCGTTTGCGAAGGCCGCAGAAATCGAGGCAAACCCCGAGATTGGCGAAATGCTGCAAAGCGCGCGGCAGCAACTGCAGGAAAGCACCGATAAGGCAGCCATCACCTTCGCCACCACCACCAGCGCCGCAGCGGAAGACGACAAGGATTATGTCAAGGCCTACGAGGTGCTGGCCGACCTGACGCCCGCGCAGCGGAAAGCGGTTGCCGAGCGGATGGATTCGCTGAAGGACCTCTATGTTAAGGCGGCTACGGACAGAGCCCGGGATTTGGAACGAATCAATATTCCCATTAAAGGAGTGGGAAATGAACGCATGGTGCAGCGTGCGTACGAACTCCTGAGCCGCTGCTATACCTTGACCAACGATCCTAATATGGAAGACCGGATGAAGGTACTCGGCGGGCGCCTGGGCGACTACTATCTACAGCAGGCGAAGTACTTTCTGGCGCGCCCGGAGGGAACCGGCGCCAATGTGGGCTGGGCCTACCTGGAAGAGGCGTTGGTTTACAACCGTACAGATGCGGGCGCGGTGCGCGACGAAATGACTCTTGCCGGTTCGGTTCATCAGCTTCGCTCCAGATTGTCGATACGCGTCACCTTCCGTGATCGGACTTCACGACGGGATGCGGTTGATTTTGCCGGCCAGCTCACTGACTCCCTGGTAGGAGGACTTGATTCGTTTGGTCCAAACATCAAAGTGGTGCGCCCCAACGAGGAAACCAGGGTGCAGCCGAACTTTCTACTGGTGGGAGACGTGCTGCAACACACGGTAGAAGACCCGGCTGAGAAAACTGCCAAAGCTTCAAAATATCGTTCCGGCGAACAAGACCAGATAAACGATGATTGGGCAGCGGCCGATCGGGAATACCAGGCCGCCAGCTCCACCCTCGAAACCGACCGGCGAGCCCTTGAGGGCGCTGAGGCGGGAGGCAAGAAGAACAAAATCGCCGACGCACGAAGGCAAACCGATGACGCGCAGAAAAAAGTCCTGGAAGCCATGGCCAAGCGAGACGCATTGACGAAATTCCGTCATGTGGCGACGGAGCTGCCCTATACCTACACCGAGAATACGCATCATCTAAAAGCGACCGTCGAATTGGGATTTGTCATTCAGGACATGTCGGAGAGGGTCATTGTTCCCACCGTCACCATCCCCGAAACCCGAGAGCAAACCTTCGTCGTTCTGGAAAATGTCAGGCCGGACGACACCATGGGAGTACGCCCTCAAGGCGAGGTTCCCACCCCAACCCAGTTCCTGGAAAAGGTGGAAAATGCGGCTCGCGATCAACTCCTCGCCCAGGCCAAGGAAAAGGTGATCAGCCTGCCCCCGCTGATCCTTCAGACCGCGGACCGTAAAGCTGCGGAATCCGACAACGATGGAGCCGCGGAGTTATACATGCTTTACCTGAACTCGACCGGCTCCCAACCCACTCCAGACAGAAAAAAAGCGCAGAAATTTCTCCTGGATACCTATAATTTCCAGGCCTACGGCGAGCCGCCGAAATCGTGATGCGCAGGAAAAACGCTTGAAGACGCAGAAGCCAGAGAAGATCGGCAAATACGATGTACTCGATGTTCTCGGGCGCGGAGGGATGGGGGTTGTCTATCGTGCCCGTGATGCGCGGTTAGGGCGCATTGTTGCCATCAAGATGTTGACCGAGGGCTTCAGCGGCAATGCCGACATGCTGCAGCGGTTTTACCGTGAGGCAAGCCAGACCGGAGCTCTCCGCCACAACAACATCGTGATCGTTTACGACGCCGGCGATCAGGATGGCGAGCCTTACATCGTCATGGAATATGTCGAGGGTGAACCGCTCGACAGAGCCATCAAGCGCGAACGCATGCAGCTGGAGCATGCGCTGACGATCGTGGAGCAGATTTGTCTGGCGCTGGCTTATGCCCACCGCAATGGCGTCATCCATCGCGATATCAAGCCGGCAAACGTTATTTTGCGCGGGGACGGATCGGTCAAGTTGCTGGACTTTGGAATCGCACGCGATGAGACCCGGGTTGACACCAGCATCACCAGCACAGGATCTTTGGTGGGCACTCCGCCCTACATGGCTCCCGAACGATTTGCGGGCTCGGCAATCGATGGCCGGTCTGACATTTTCTCCGCCGGCGTGCTCTTATATTTGCTGCTTACCGGGAGGCTACCTTTCGACGGCGAATATCCCGCGGTGATTGATCAGATCATGCGCTCTCATCCACCGCCTCCTTCGGAACTGGTAGCGGATTGCCCCACCTCTCTGGACACCATCGTTGCTCGTGCGCTGGCAAAGTCCCCGTTCGATCGATACGCGAATGCGGATGACATGGCAATGGACTTGCACGAGGTGGCCGAAGGCATTACCCGCGCCCATATCGCCGAATCGATGGCTCAGGCCGAACAACACTTCAACGAACGCGACTTTATGGGAGCCCAGGGCGCCCTCCGCCAACTGCTGCGTCTGGACCCTCAGCACATAGCGGGCAAGCGTCTGTTGTCACTGGTCGATCAGCGATTAACGCAGCAGGAAAAGGAACGCAAAGCCCAGGACCTGGCGCGACTGGCGCAACAAGCAGCAGGTGAGCGGGAATGGGAAAGGGCACTCGCCATCTGTGACGAAGCTCTTGGCCTGAGTCCGGGGAATAACACGCTGGTCACACTGCGCAAATCTGTGTCTGAGGGTAAGCAAACGCAGGAGAAGGTCTCTCAGCTACTGGCCGAGAGCGCTAACGCGAGAAAGGTGGGAGAACTTACTCGTGCCCAAGCGCGCGCGGCCACAGCGCAGCGGCTTGATCCGCACAACTCCCAGGTTCTGGCGCTGTGCAGACTGCTGGAACAGGAAATTGAGGAGAAACGGCTTAAAGAAGAGCTTAGGAAGGTGATGGTGTCTGCCCGGGAACATCTGGCGGCAGGTGAGTACGAAGAAGCTTTTGTGTTGCTGGATAAAGCGGGGACCATTGCCCCGGATAATGCGGAAGTGCTGCGCACGAAAGACGAACTTACCGCCGCGCTGACAGAAGAGAAACGTAAATCAATTGTGCGCAGGCTGGAGGAGAAGGCAGCACTCAGCACAACCGTGGCCAAGCTGCGTTTGGTCTCTGCGGAATTGGCGGAGACGCTCAAGGAATTTCCCAATGACCCTTCGCTCCTCCGGCTCCGACTTAATCTTGAACCCCGCGTCAAACAACTGGAGGACGAACTGTTCGTCAAGGAGGTTTGCAAGAGTGCCGCTGAGTTGACACCGGAACAAGCTCTCGAACGCATTCGAGCCGCTTTGATCCGGGTGCCTGGAAATGAGCAGCTGTTGGGCCTGGAGTCTGCACTCTCTGAGCGCCTGGCGCGGCAGGCCCGGGAGCAGCTGCTGGCACAGCGCCTGGGCCAGGCTCGTCAAGCCATTGATGATCGTGTTTTTCTTGAAGCGGTAAAAATCCTGGAGCGCTGTAAGGCAGACGGTTTCTCCTCCTATGAGGTCGACGGCCTGCTCGACCTGGCGAAAACCGCCGCCTCGCAACGCATTTCCCAGGAACTTCTCGACCGTACCTACAGTCAAGCAAAGCGATTGATCGATGAGGAAGACTACGAAAGTGCGGTACAGCTGCTCCGGCGCGCGCTTCGCCAGGTAGATGAGCCGGTTCTGCACCGGCAATTGGAGGAGGCCACCCAGAAGCAGGGTTCTACCGAACAAAGAGCTAACGAGGCGCTGGAACGGGCAGAGACTTTGACCCGCATGGAGTTGTTTGCCGAAGCGGTGGTCTTGCTCGAAGAACAATCGCCTGGGGTGAAGAAGCTACCCCGAGTCGACCAGGCATTGGGCCGTGCAAGGAGACTACAAGAGGCGGAAGCGGACTTCGCCGCACTGACCGGACGCTGTTATGCGCAGATGGGCACTGCTGAAGGCATCGCAGACTTAAAGCAAGCCCTCAACATCCCAGCCACTTCAGATGCTCCTCTCTCCCTAGAGGCTACGAAAAGGCAGTTGCGGCGACGGTGCGAGCAGGTGTACGGGGAAAAGGCGTCCTCCGCAGTTGGGGCAGCCCGGGAGTTACTCCGCCAGGACGACAGTGTCGGTGTCGAATCGGTTCTGAAGGAGACCATGCCATGGCTTGAGCTTGCCCCTTCGCAAGCTCAAGAGGAGCTGCGCGCTCTTGAGGCAGAAGCCGCAGCCGCAAAAAAGGTCATACGTTTCCGCAGAGGCTCGTGGCGCTAACCAACCCACCCTGGGATCGCCTCCACTCTTCTGCCGGATTGCTCCCTGTTTGCTCCCGGGTCCATGATGTGAGTTATGCCAAGGTTGTAGACGATTTTCTTGTTTATCGCCGGCAGCGAAGCCTATAGTATGGTTGGCCTTATTGGTCGTCATGCACAGTAGAGTGGTGCCGATGATACGAACACACTCTTGCCGCAGGATAAAGGCGAACCAGCCGGCATTGAGCAACAGCAGCGGTGGCAAACGGCTTTCGCAAGCAGCTTGCGGTGCATGCCTGGCGCTAGGGCTCCTCTTACCCGGTCTTAACCCGGCTTCGCCTGGACAGAACCCGGGCACAACGGCAGACCTGATCGGGATAAGGGTCGAAAGGAAAGTGGGAGAACGCATTGACAAGATGCCACCGAACAAAGTCTTCGAAAGCGGAGATATCCTTCGCTTTCAATTGAGTAGCAGTATGGCCGGATACCTGTACGTGGTCGATAAAGGAACAACCGGGGGGGTTGCCACGCTGTTTCCGGGGGCGAGCGCTCTTCCGGGAGATAATCGAATTACGCCCGGCCGCACCTATCTCGTACCAGCTGATGGCGACGGATGGTTTGAGGTAGACGGACCACCGGGGTTTGACGTGCTGTATTTCCTGGTCAGCGCCACCCCCATCCGATTGCCCGCCTCTCCCCAGCCACAGGCCGGGGGTGAAAAAAGCAGGCCTGAAACCACGCTGGTTCCAGGTCTGCTGCCGCGTTGCGATAACGCAGTGTTCAAGAGCCGCGGCGAATGTCTGGACGACTCTGCCGGGGTAGCCCCACTGCCAAGCAATGCAGAATTGCCGCGCGAGATCGCGCCGCTTGCCGGCACCGCCTCGCGGGACATCTTTCTTAGCGATGATGATGGCGATACCACTGTTAAGGCGGAAAAATTGCCGATCATCTACACCTTCCGGCTGGCACACCACTGAAGTACCCGAGCGGAGAACTATGAGAGAGCGTCCCTCATTGAAGATTACACCGCGTATGACGGCGTGGGCTTTGCTTCGCAGGGCATCTCCGGTTTTCGTTGCTATCAGCTTCTGCTTTGTTTTGCAGGCAATGGCGACGCAGGCCAGCCAATCACAGCCGGCGTCACAGACCGACGGCACTCGCGATCTGAAGCCCGTGCGGCCGGCTGAGCAGGTACAGACCACGACCACGACGGTGGTACCTCGCAGCTATGCCCTGGTTATCGGGATCGCCCACTATGAGCGCTTGCCCGCAGCCGCCCAGCTGAAGTATCCCGATCGTGATGCCGAAGCCGTGTACACGACCTTGATCAGCCAGGAGGGGGGAAACTTTCCCGCCGAACACGTTCATGTTCTCACGGATGCGCAAGCGACTCTGGCGAATGTTCGTCATGAGTTAGAAGATTGGCTTCCCTCTGTCACCCAACCCGACGACCGCGTTCTGATCTACTTTGCCGGCCACGGCTTTATTTCCGGAGGCAAAGCGTACCTGGCGCCCTACGACGTGGACCTGCACAACCTCGCCGGCACGGCTCTGCCAATGGATCTGCTGGGCGAGTTGATCGGAAGCAAGATTCGGGGAAAGTGGAAGGTCTTGCTGACCGACGCCTGCCATAGTGGGGCCATTACCCCGGAGACCACACCGGCGCAGCTCAACCAGTCTTTGTTGGACGTACATCAGTCGATCTTCTCACTTACCGCCAGCCGTGATCGCGAGCAGAGTTTTGAAAGCGCTGATTGGGGGGGCGGCCATGGGATTTTTACTTACTACGTGGTGCAGGGCCTGAATGGTGCCGCTGACGCCAATGCCGATGGCGTCATTACTGCCGACGAATTGGCCGAGTATGTCCATACGAATGTGCGCCAGGCCACCAAGGGGCAACAGAATCCTACGTCTGAGCGAGGCAGCTTCGATTCGAATATGGTGCTCGCCTATGACCCCACGCAAAGTAAGGCGGCCCACCTGCCGGCCGCGAACTCCGGCAGCCTGATTGTGGAAACGAATATGGACGACACCGAACTGTGGGTTGACGGCAAGGACATGGGCAAGCTGAGCAAAGCTGCGGCCATGCGGCTGCCGGGGCTGACTCCAGGCTCGCATACGATTAAAGGTGTCCACATGGGTTACGAACCCGATGGTCCGCGCGAGGAGATTGTTTACCCAGGCCAGGAAACTACGGTAAGTCTGCATATTCTCATTGCCCGGTTGCGAAACCACGCCGCTGTGGACCTGCTGGACCGGGGAATCACTTTTTACAAGAAGGGCTTTGAAGCGAATTACAAGACCGCGGCGGCAGATTTTCAGCAGGCAGTCGCGCTCGATCCCACGTACAGCCAAGCCTATCTGTATCTTGGCCGGGTGGAGAATGCACTTTACGACGACGAAAAGGCAAATGCAGCTTTCGAGCGCGCCCTTGCCATCGACCCCGATTACGAGGAAGCTCGAGTAAGCTACGCAGCCGCACTGCTGGACGAAGGCGCCCTCGACGAGGCAGTGCGCCAGCTGAATGCGGCGCTGCAACAGAAGCCAGGCGATGGTGCTGCCTTATACGTGTTGTCCCAGGCCTTCGCACGCAAAGGAGATTTTGCTGATGGCAAAACCGCGGCCGCACATGCGGTCCAGGTGACACCGGCCAATGGCGAAGCCCATTTTTGGCTGGCGGAATGCGAGCGGCACCTGAATGAGCCCGCAACTGCGGAAAACGAGTATCAGCAATACCTGAAACTGACCAACTTCAACTCTGGGGCGGCGGGAAAGGTGGACTACTACGTGGCGGGTTTTCTGCTGGGTATCGGCAGCAAGCGGCGCGCGGCACAGCAGGACATCTGGCGCGAAATGCATGGCCAGGCAAACCTCGGCATTTGCGACTGTGAGTGGATGCAGAAGCGCGATGATCAAGCCATTCCCTATTGCCAAAGGGCACTCAGCCTGCTGCCCGATGACCCTTGGGGAAACTACCGTCTGGGTCTCATTTATATCGAGCAGGCGAATGCAAGCACCCAGCTCGGAGCTGCGTCTCCGGATGCCACGCAGTCGATCACTGGCCTGCTGAGCGCCGCCCGGACGCATTTTTCTCGTGTCATTGCGGCCAACCCTGACATGGACGAAGCCGATCGCGCCCGTAAATACATCAGCCGTATTGACACCGCTCTAGCGACGATTCACTAGGCTCAACCGTTACCTCGCAAACCCATGTTCGCCAAAGCGTACATGGGACGAAAAAGATCGGCGAAGCCCAACTATTGCTTTGTGCCCGCGGCTGAAAGCAATCGAAAAAATTCATCTTCGGCCCACGTACGCTGGTGCGAACATGGAGCACCCGGACAAAGTTGTTCATCCCGGGTCGAATTCACTCAACCGTTACCTCGCAAACCTACGCTACCCGCTTCACCGCTCTGTACGGGTGCCCCATGTTCGCCAAAGCGTACATGGGACGAAAAAGATGGGGCGAAGCCCCCACCATTGCCTTGCGTCCGCGGCTGAAAGCGATCGAAAAAATCATCTTCGACCCCGGACAAAGTCGTTCGTCCCGGTTCGGATTCACTCAACCGTCACCTCGCAAACCTACACTACCCGCATCACAGCTCTGTACGGGTGCCCCATGTTCGCCAAAGCGTACATGGGACGAAAAAGATGGGGCGAAGCCCCCACCATTGCCTTGTGCCCGCGGCTGAAGGCAATCGAAAAATTCATCTTCGGCCCGGACAAAGTTGTTCATCCCGGTTCGGATTCACTCGTGACGCAGTTGGATGCTCGTAACCAGCTCAGAAGCCGGCGCGTTCGCCTGCGCTTTGGCCACAACATAAACGGCCTTTTCACCGCCCCCAGTTGCTGTGGGGGCTTCGTCCACGTTCTGTTCATCGACCAACGACAGATCGCGGCTTGCCAGTTGTTGGACAAAGAGGTCGGGAATGCTGAGTTGCGCTTGCAGAGTATTCGGCGGCTCTGCCGCGGTCTCATGCGGGGCACTGTTGGTGTCTTTGAGGTGCTGAATTTCTCGCATGAGATCGCTCAGTGGGACCCGGCTCAAAATGATGAAGAGCTTCTCCGCGCCTGGCTGCCGATCAAACTCAAACGCCCGGCTACCGGTGGGGACGATTTGCAGCTTGCCCTGCTCGACCTTCAGCGCGTCTGGAGGACTAGTCACCGGCGGAAAGATCGCCTTCCAATCCCCGGACGAGCCCTGTTCGATTACGTACAAGTAACCTGGCTGATTGGGCAAAATGCTGATACGGATATGGTCGCCGCTATGAAAAATCGTTCCCGGTGAAACTTCGGAGTAATTTCCATCGCTGCCGCGCATCAGCAAAGAGTAGCGCAGACCGAGGCGGTTCCCCGCGGTCCGTACCAGCTGCGGAGCGGAACCGTAGCCATTGGCGCTGACCAGCAGAGCGTTCGGAGTGCGCGGCGATGGGGGGTGACTCCTGGCGGCGTTGCTTGGCTGCGCGGCTGGATTGGGCCTCGCAGCGGCCGGGTTCGGGGTCACCGAGATAAAATCGCTGGCAGACCAAAAAGTGTTGCGAGGCGTGGGCTGTTGGGCCGCAGCTCCCAGCGGTATAAGAACAGCCACGGTTACAGAGCAAAAAAGTGAGGGTCGTAGCAGCATCCGGTTTCTCTCCTTATCACTTCGCGTCACGAACGCAGCGGAAACCAATCCACGGCGAGCGAGCGTTCGCCGGCAGGCCCCGGCGTTGGTATGCGGCAAAATCGCTGTTCCCTCCGGGAGAAAAGCTACCACCCTTCATGGTGTACCAGGTGGGTGAAAAGCTTCCGTTGCCGAGCAACTGCTTCATGCGCGCGGCTTCTACCGGCCCGTACTCGAAGCGGCTCGCAGTCCACTCCCACACGTTGCCAGCCATGTTATACGCGCCATAAGGACTGCGGCGCGAGGGCTCGGAGAGCACCGGCTCCAGATGGGATGGTACGCCCTCGGTCCAGGGCGCCATGCCCCAAGGGTAGGGAAGACCCTTGGGCCCGCGCGCCGCCTTCTCCCACTCCTGCTCGCTCGGAAGCCGCTTGCCGGCCCAGGCGGCGTACGCCATCGCATCTTCGAAGGAGACATTGGCGACCGGTTCATCGGGAGCCTGGTCACGGTTCGCCGTCGGTACTTCGGCATGGCCGGTCGCCTGGCAAAAGCGGTGATACTCGGAGTTGGAAACCTCCGTTTCGTCGACATAGAAGTTGGCCAGCGTTCTGGATTGTTCCCCTCCCGTTGGACCACCACCAAAGAGGAACGCTCCCGCAGGCACCAGCAACATACGGCCATGAACATCGGAAAGTACCGCCGGCATCTCTTGCGGTGCCAGAGCAGGCACTGGCTTACGATGCATAAGCAGAATGGCCGCGATCGCGACCGTCGAGACCAATATGGCCGCGGTTACGGCGGCAAAGAGAGCGGCTTTTGGCCGTGTGCGAGGTGCCGGGACGGCGGCGGAGCGCACGGTTTCCGCGTGAGGGGCCTCCCTCTGTGTGGTCTGCGTATGGATGTCCGGCAGTGGGATTCCCGCGTTTGCATGGTTGTTCGTATCGGGCAGGACAACTGCTGGTTCAGGAGGAAGCTGCAACGCGGCAACAATGCCTGGATCGACGTGCGGTCGAAGTGTTCCCGGTCCGGTATCCGCTCCGTGCGCGAGCAGAACTCTCAAGAGCGCCGATGTATTCTGATAACGATCTTCGGGCCGCTTGGCAAGCAACTTCTGCACCACGGCGTCACATGCAGCCGGCAACTCCGTGTCCAACGTGAGCAGCGACGGCGGTGGTGTGGTGAGGTGCGCTATCTGAACGGCAGTGGCCGATTCGCCCTCGAACGGACGCCGGCCGCTGAGCAGCTCGAAAAAAACCACGCCCAGCGAGTAAAGGTCGCTGCGAATATCGCAGTTCTCTCCGCGGATCTGCTCCGGGCTCATGTAGAAGGGAGTTCCCAACGTCTCCCCCGGCCGCGTCAAACCGTCCGCGACGTCGGTGATCTTGGAGATGCCGAAGTCGAGCAGCTTCACCCGGCCGCTTTCGTCGAGCAGGATGTTGGCAAGCTTGAGATCGCGATGCACGATGTGCTTGGACTCAGCGCATGAAAGTGCTTCGGTAGCCTGCGCGATCACGTTGGCGGCGGCAAAGGGAGTCAACCGTCGCTCTCTGCGCAGGAAGCTGGCCAGATCTTCCCCGGTAACGAATTGCATGATTAGGTAGTGCAGTCCATCGCCTTCGCCTACATCGAAGATGGGCACGATGTTGGGGTGGCTTGCCAGGGAGGCAGCCAATCGCGCTTCCTGCTCGAAGCGGCCGACGATACGCGCGTCCTGGCAAAGATGCTCAGCCAGTACCTTGATGGCGAATAAACCGCCGCTGCGCCGGTGACGCGCCAGGTAGACCTGCGCCATGCCGCCGCCGCCAATGCGGCAGAGAATCTGGTACTTGGAGCCGACCAACCTGCTCAGCGTTTCCTGCTCCCGTTTGGTCTCTATCATCCGGTCCTTAGTTGGGCTGCCTGGCGGAATGGCCTTCCGTCAGCCTGGCCAATTCGGCGTGTACCTTCTTGGAGGATGGTTCAAGCTTCTCGGCTTGGAGAAATGAATGTTCAGCGTCTGTGACTCTGCCCTGCGCGGCCTCAATCTTTCCCATTTCATACCACGACAGGGCTCTCTCACCCGGCCTGGCATACTGAGACGCTAACGACTTGCGCAGAGATTCGGAAGCGTCGTTCGCCCGGCCGTGTCTCAGATCGTTCATGGCGAGGTGGAAATTGGTTTCCCAAAGATCAGAACGTAATAGCACCGCTTTCTTGTAAAACGATTCCGCGTTATGGTCGTCTCCTATCCTGGCCTCGGCCTCGGCCAGCAGTCCCCAGGCGAGTACATTTTGAGGCGCTAAGCTGACCGCGCGCCGGAACAGGGAGATATCGTTCTGATAGGGACTCATCGCCCGACGTGCTGCCGCGGCCAAGGCAGCGCAAAGGACGAGAACGCCTACGGAAAACACCCATTGAATCGGCGGGTGCCCGGAAGTCTTAGTCAGCAAGAATGCCAGCAGAACGGCGGCAGCCAGCGTGGGGAGATAGAGATAACGGTTCTGGAACAGGGCAGAGTCGGAAAGGTAGAAGAGCGCAGCGAACCAGGGGAGAAGGGGGGAAATCAGCAGCGCGAGGATCCCCAGTGAGATCGGCGCCTTCCTGTACGCCTGGTAAATACCCGCGAGCAGGAGCGCAGCGAGCCAAGCGAAGATCACCCAGCCACTCCGCATGGCATGCACGTCATAGAAGAGGCTGGTGTTGACAGGCCAAAACAACTGGCGGATGGTCAGCATCGCGAGCGAGGGTAAGAGGGATAGGACAGAGAGGAATGGGCGCGGTTCGACTGGAAGCGTGGTCCCGCGGAGCACCAGCCAGCGCACAATCATGTATACGGTTGCGGGAATGAGGTAGACCAGGCAGGCGGAGATGGCTCTCTCTTTGCGCCGGTGGCTTGGAATAAGCCCGAAGACGACCAGGCTCAAACCGGCTCCTATCGCCGTTTCCTTGGAGAAGAGAGAGACGGCAAACAAGCACGAGGAAAGCAAGAGCCAACCCACGCGCCTCCGCGGCGCGGTAGCCTTATCAGCCAGGATAAGTGAGCACAGAGACAGCACCAGGAACAGGCTGAATAAACTTTCGTCCGACGCCGAGACCCAGCTCACCACTTCCGCATGGATGGGCAACACAGCAAACAGCAGACTCCCGGCGAATGCCGGGAAAACCATTTCGAACAGCAGCAGTAGCAACAAGAAAACCGACAACACCACCAGGATGTAGAGGATAAGGCTGGTTAAGTGCCACGGACCTGGATCGAGCCCAAAGGCCAGATACTGCGACAGAAGAAGCAGAGAGAAGGCGGGCCGGTAATAGTGAGACGCTCGACCAGGTCCTAGTTGCTCCCACAGCGGCTGTGTTACCAGCTCCTTCAAGTAAACCACCGATTGGATGCGCGGGTTGGCCTGTATCTGCGCGTGGTCATCGAAGACAAAGTCAAAGGCCGTGCACCGCCACCATAGACTGGCGGTTGCGAGCACCAGCAGAAAGATCGCGGGCGAGACTCGCCGAATCAGCAAGGGCCACGTAAACAACTGCTGCGGCTGAGGCAATTCGATCCGTGTCTGTTTCAAGCAATCCACAAAAAAGACCACGCAAAGCTTCCTCTGCGGATAGCCGCAGTTACATTTTTGGCTTGACACCAACTCACTGCGAGGATATACCGTTCCCCTGGGTTCACTAAAGATTTTCCATCGCGCGTGTGCATCCCTGGTAAGAGGTTCTGGCGATGTATGGAGAGCACTGTCTGCCGACATCTCGCAGAACAAACAGAGTTGCGGTAGTCTGCCTGTTTCTTGTTTGCATGGTGGCGTTCGCGGGGTGCGGTACGGGCGGCACAGCTCACAGCAATGGTTCTTCCGCGGGATCTGCGGGCGCGGCGGCCGCAACGCCACCCCTTCTGGGCTACACCTGGGACTCGGCTCACGCTGGTTTCCGCGCCATGCTCGGCGTTCCCGGAGCCGCGAGCCTAAGCGACAGCGTTGTCAGCAAAGGAGCCTTTGGTGCCGCAGTCTTATGCCTGCGCAAGAGTTACGCGCTGCTGACGGACTCTTCCGGAAGCATTTATGTAGCGTCCCTGCCGGACGGAGAGCCCCTCCAGGTAACTTCGGAAATAGTTAGTCATCAGCGGATTGTGGTGAGTCCATCGTGCTCGACGGCCCTGGTGTATGCGCCTGGAGCTTCCCGCGGCGCGCTCATCAGCGGACTTCCATCCACGCCCGAGCTACGGTCGTTGAGTTTCGGCACTTCTTCGATCGTTGGAGCAGCGGTGGGAGACCTGGGCGACGTCCTTCTGGCGAGTGGGCAGCCGGATGGATCCGCCTCGGTTCAATTGTTACCGGCCTCGGGAGCGATGTCCTCGTTGGGGAGCCTGCAGCGCTATGGGGCCATGGCCTTCGCCCCCGGAGGAACGACTGCGTTGCTGGCGGATGCCGGCGCCAACAAGGTTCTGATGGTGCCGCCGCCGGCTACGGCTGTGACCCAACTCGCATCGTCAAGCGACGGCGTGTCCCTGCCATTCGCCATAGCAAGCTCGGCCGACGGGCGCCAGGCGGTGATTGCGAACCGGACGGGAACGCCGTTGTTGCGGGTTGCGCTTGCTGCCAATTCAGCCCCCGCCAAAGTGCCTTGCTCGTGTCAGCCTTCTGAACTCGTTCCGCTCGCCGGCAATGCAGTCTTTCAGGTAAGCGATCTTTCCTCGGGAACGATCTATGCCTTCGATGGAACACCCGCCATACCCAGGACTGTTTTTATTCCCGCGAACAAGAATGTCAGCTCCGCCGGACAGTCCCAATGATCCCCGGGAAGGTACGGTGCTGCGGGGGCGTGATCATCATGACGCTGATGACGACGCTGACGCTGGTTTCACAAACACCAAGTACGCTCTCGTTGTCGGCTACTCCTTCCCCACTGGTTCTTCCCGGATCGCTGACGTTGACGGCAACCGCCAACCAGACTCCCGTGGCCGGCGGCGTTCCCTTCGGAACGATCAGCTTCTCCGCTGATGGTTCAACGTCCCTGGGTACAGCCGGGCTGAAAATTCTTCCCTCGACGCAAGCCTTTCCATCCGCTGCCTCAGCTACCCCTACGACCTACGGATATGCTCCCGTCGGCATTGTTTCGCTGAATAGCCTTTCCCAGATCCCAGGAGTTCTAGTGGGAGCAGATGCCACTGGTGTGGTCACTCTCTACAGATTTGCGAATCCTATTGGTACGCCGACGGTTTACCAGTACGTATATTCCGAAAGTAACAATATCGATGCGCTGGCTGCGGGATATTTCCTGAAACCAAAGTCGTCAGGGATTCTCAGCGCCCTGGTCCATCAGAATTCCGGAGGCGATGAAGGAAACGGAGAATATTCGGTTTTTGATGGCTCGATCACCACGGCTGGATCAGGGGCGTCTCTGAGCACACCAGTGATGAGCGTGGCAGGATGCGAATGCAGCGATCCTGACGACGAGACGATTGCCATCGACGACTTTGATGGCGACGGCTACTCCGATGTTGGAAAGCTGGTGGGAGCCGCAACCGGTGGTCCTGTGGTGGGAGTCACACTCAACGCTGGAGCCTCGAATCCAGGAAGCTTCCAGGCGGTCATTAATGATGTGGACTTCCCCACGTTCATCACAGCGGTCCTGCCGTCCGGCTTTTGCCCCAGCGCGATCGCTACGGGAAACTTTACCGGCTCGACTGGCGCACAGCTGGCGGTCCTGGGAAAGACAATCACCAGCGGGGATTGTACTGGGGTTCTCCCCGCGGATCCGAGCTCGGTTGTGATCTATGTGTTGGCCGCGCAGAATACCCAGTTGGCGCTGGTGACCACGACAGCGGTCGACGCAACCGCGTCGGGTCTGGCCGCGGGCGACCTGAACGGCGACGGGAAAGTCGATCTGATGGTGGCCGAATCGACATTAGACGGGGTAAAGGTTTTGCTAGGCAACGGGGACGGAACCTTCGTTGCCGCCGGGCCGCTATTCGGCACTCTGGGAGAGCCCTTGTCTCTCAGTCTGAGCGATTTGAACGGAGATGGCTACCCTGACTTGGCCGTTACACTGGGAGATGAAGGAGGATTGGCGATTCTTCTGAATGACGGTGCGGGTAACTTCAAAGCTGCTACGCAGCCCTTTGCTATCGCCTCAACACCGGTAGGTTTAACCGCTAGTGATCTGAACGGCGATGGATTGGCCGACCTGGCAGTCGTCTTGCCCGGCCTCATTTCAACCGCGAGCGTTGAAGGAAGCATTGATGTACTCATCAACTCCGCCGCTTCTCAAGCGACGCTTACCATACCTGATAACCCTGCTACCGCTCAACCTCTTCCGGCTGGATCTCACACCCTTTCCGCGTCGTTTCCCGGAGACACTAACTTTGCCGCACCCACGTCGCCCACGGTAAATGAAAACGTGACCCAGACGGTACCCACGGTGACCTGGATGGCGTCACCGGTAGTTGTGGAGGGTACACCGCTCACTTTTACAGAACCCTCCGCCAGCGTTCCTGGCGCTTTTACGTTCAGCCCGGCCGTGGGAACGAAGGTGCCCAATGTCCAAAGCTTGACCGTCACGGCAACCTTCACACCCACGGATACTTTTGATTACGCAGCAACCAGCAGCACGCAGATGATCGCGGTCAAGTTGCCGCCGGCCGTGGTTACTGTTTCCGCACCTACGACGATAACACCCGGCCAGAACCAGGATATCAACCTGACGCTCAATCCGTTCCCCGATCCGGTCACAGTGACAGTCACACTCACCTTCGCCCCTTCTCCCCCTAATACGGTCGGAGACCCAATGATTGTTTTCTCCAACAACGAGACGACCTACACCACTGCTGCCATAGCGGCCAACACTCCGGCCGCCCCGCTCTCGATCGCGTTCCAGAGCGGGTCGACTGCAGGTGCGATCACCGTGACTACCAAGCTTACCGATACCGTAACGGGGGCGGATGTTACTCCTGCGAGCCTGGTCCCCGTTGACATCACGGTGCCCGCGGTTGCGCCTGTCATCTCCAGCGGAACCTTAACCGGATCCGGTAGCAGCTTGCAGGTCACTCTTACAGGATTTTCTTCTACACGCGATATGAGCCAGGCAGAGTTCCACTTTAATCCGGTAAGCGGCAAGTCGCTGGCGACCACGGAACTGACGGTGGCGTTGACCTCGGCATTTCAGACCTGGTACCAGTCAACGCCCTCGGACGCTTTTGGTACTACGTTCACCTATACGCAGCCGTTCACCATTTCCGGGGACGCCGCCGACGTAGAGAGCGTGACGGTCACGCTTACCAATTCACAAGGTATGTCTGAACCATCTATGGTCCAGTGAGAGCAACAAAATGAAGAGGTTTGCACACATGCGATGCTTTCGTTTCAGCACCCAGATGATGGCAGTGATGCTATGTGGCGCGAGCCTACAGTTAGCGACAGCACCCGGGGTGGCACAGAGCGCGCCCGTGCCCGGCAAACTGTTCATACAGGTTCTGGAGGGCGAAGGGGCACTGAACGACATGCGCAGCCGTACCACGCGCGAGCCGATTGTCCAGGTGCAGGATGAGAATCATAAACCGATTGCCGGAGTTTTGGTGATCTTTACCACTCCGTCGTCTGGCGCGAGCGCCACCTTTTCGAACGGATTAACGACATTGCAAACGGTCACGAATGCTGAAGGAAACGCGGTCGCCACGGGTTTTAAACCTAACGGAATTTCAGGCTCCTATCAGATCCAGGTGCGGGCGAATTGGAATCGATTAACTACGAATTCGGTCATCAACCAAACTAATACCAAGCAGTCATCGTCGTCGTCATCTTCATCGACCCAGACCGTTCACGCCGCGCGCGCCTTTCCCCTCAAAACCGTGTTGATCGTTACCGCGGTAGCTGCAGCAGCCGGCGTTACGGCCGGGATACTGGCAACCCGCGGAAGCTCAGGACCCACCATCAGCGCGGGTCCGCCTACGGTGGGTGCTCCTACCGCCGGTGTCCGTTTGCCGCCCCTGGGTACCAGGAAGTAGCAGCCAATTCCGGAGCGGGCCATGCTTTCTTTTCGTTTGCAAGTTTCGCGTTTGCGTCCAAATTGGCCAGAGGATTGTCGAAGTCAAAGCCAAAGAGGCGCGGGTTTTCCCCAATCGCGGCGGCCGACGCTATGGAAAAAACATAATCGTAGGTTTCCTGGGGAATCTTGTCGCGATACCTGGTAAGCAACTTCCAGAAGTTGCGATCGCGCGGATTGGCCGGCAAGCTTCGGATCAACGGCAGTACCTGGTTCTCTCCCCAGTTGTAGCAGGCCATGACCAGGAAGCCCGAGGCCTGCGCATCGGTGCTATAGAGATCCTGGATGTAGAGAGTGGCCGCTTTGGTCGCCTTCTTGTAGTCGTGCCGATCGTCGCCAGGATCCGGGCGCGGCTGATCGACCAGTGGTCCTAGATGCAGGTCGTATTTCACTGCGGTTTCGGGTATGAACTGCCACATTCCCTTGGCGAATCCTTTTCGCGTCATGGGACCGACAGCGTAGGGATTGAAGTTGCTCTCCTGCAGAGCCAGATAAAAGAATTGCGGAGGCAAGCCCTTGGCCAGAAGGTCGCGAGCGACGACGGCGGTGTATCCATTTTGCTGCGCTGTCTGAATTGCCTGTTTGAGCCGTCCAGACGATCGCCACTTTTCGATATACCGGTTGATCTCTCCTTCGAAATCGGGGGGCATATCAATCTCGCATTCGCCAAAGATACGAGCCACCCTCAGCACCACACGCTGCTTCTCAGTCAGCTTTGGGTTATAGATTTCGAGGGTCGCGAGGTATTTGTCATAGCTCTTTTCCATTTCCCGCCGCCGGTCACGAAATTTGGCGAGCTCTTCCACGCCGGCCTGGCTATGAGTGTTGGCCAGAGCGCGATCAAGATTGGCAAGATCGATGTCCTGCGTCTTGATGGCGTAGAAGAGATCTTCCGCGGTAGCTTTTTGCTGCAGCAGCTGCCGGTGCTCTAAATAGCCGAACAGTGCGGCCCCGAGAATAAGGATGACCAGGACGGCAATGACTGCACCATATTTCTTCTTGCGCTTGGTCTCGATCTGCGCAAAGGCCTGGCGTATGAACATGGTGTGCTCGCCGACGGGCTCGTCCACCACCGGTTTGGAAAAATAGTGATTGATGTAGTGGGCCAGGGCTGGGTCTTTGGTGCGCAATGTTTTCTGCGGCGGTGGCTCTGGAAGAGGCTTTTCTACTTCGAGTTTGACCTCTGGACCCTCTATCCCAAGTCTTACCGCGGTGAGGCCGTCCAGGGACACAGACGGGACGCGCTCGCCACGGAAGAAGAGTCCGTTTGCGCTTCCAAGATCGCGGATAGTCCAGTGCCCGTTCTCAAAGACAACTTCCGCATGGGCCCGGCTGACGAAAGAATTATCGATGAAAAGATCGCACTCTTTCAGACGGCCTATTTGGAACCGTTTGTCGAATCGAAAGTTACACCATGTACCGGGGCTCACCTCTGCGGTGACCTTTACGGCTGGGACAGAGCCCTTGTTTGGTCTGGGCATGGCTGCCAACTAGGGTACTATACGGCTGGCCATCAGAGGGTGTGTGAGAACTCGGTCTTGCAAGGGCACGGCTTCAGCCGTGTCCCCATGAGCCTGCGGCTCACCAAAGGTGATGAAAACCAGGGACAGATCGAATGGCAGGCGAATATTTCTTGCCCTGCCACAAAGGATCGGGTGCCCCATCCTTCGCGCTTTTGGCGAAGGGTGGGATAAGCAGAAGTTTCGGGGAAGGACCTCGGGGGAAGAGCAGTGGCATCCCACCCTTCGCAAAGAGCGCGAAGGATGGGGCACCCGATCCCTTGTGGCAGGGTAAGAAATACGGTTTTCAGCCGTGCCGTAAATGACACAGCCACGCCCGGCTTTAGCCGCTGAGGTATCGCTGAGGTACGTCTTTTCATCCTCTAAATTTTCTTATGGGCTGATGAAAAGATGCCCTCAGGGGCTAAAGCCCGGGAACTCTCATCGAATTACGGCACGGCTGAAGCCGTGCCCTTCCAAGACCGAGTTCTCACACGCGCTCATCGGCCCACCGCTTATGACTTCGTGCAAATCCTGCGGCGTTGGGAAATGCCCGGTTTTCCTCGAGTTTAAGCGTGCGCTACCCCTTGAAGTTCCATTCGACCTCTCTTAACGCCTCTCGACAATCCCTCGTCACCCACTGCCAAGTACGCTGCTGTTGATCCTCGATGTAGTACTGAAGAATTCTAAGCGAGTCATCTCGATTCCAGAGTTCACTGCCCGCGCCGGATCGTGCGGAGATCGATTCGGCCGTATAGCCGTCGAAGGGATTGCCGACTAGCGGAGGAATTCCCGGTTTCGTACGTTTTTTCGCGGCGCCGCTATTTAATGCTCGCACGGCATCCTGATGCCAATCTTCATAAGCGGCTTGTACAAGTTCAAGAGGGATTTTCCCGTCGGATACCCTGCCCGTCAAACGCCGGCCCACCAGGGTCTTGCACGCACTGACTAGCGCGGAGCACAGCCCACCCGCCTCGCCTTTGGCCTCCGCTGCAGTGTCCGCATGATTGAAGGGTGCCGGGAGGTGCTCAACTTCAGCAAAGAGAAACTCGATGTGCCCACGCGTAATCGGATTCTTTGCGAAGCTCCAGATCGGATCGACACCAATCAAAATTTGTCCAGGCAAAAAATGCGCGGCCTCCGTCGGACCTGTCGGCAGGTTCATATGCGTCATCAACTTGCTGGATGAGAAATTCTGCCGTTGTGCCGCTACGCACCGAATGATTCCCGTAAGGGAGGCACCACTCTGGCGTAAGAGGGCGAGATACCCTAACAATTTCGCTACTCGGACGTTTCTGCCGAGATTGTGATCGAGCGCCTGCTGAAGGAAATTACAATTACGATCGATCTTCCCTTGAAACTTACCGAGCGACCTTAAATCCGGGTCCGAAACACGTTGCCGAGCCATGAGTATTCCTTTTTGTACTCCACCCCAATCGGCACTCGCGATTTCCGCAGATTATATTCCCGTGCTGTGTGAGACGGGCGAAACCAATCTAACAAATCGATCGGAGGCCCTACTCGGACTGAAAACGAACAACTTAGGAGTGCGCAGCTGCTTGGATCGTTGGCCACAGATGCTCCCAGGAAAACGTTGAGTGCACTCGCTATTTTGCAGTGTCGAGTAAGACGATCAGGTTCATTTCCGGCGAGGGAATTTCTCCCGGGATATGAACTCCGGCCTGGCGAGTTTCGACGATGTTCTGCCAGCATGGCCCGGTCCGGTTGATTACGAAATACTGGCTCTCCACTTTCGCCGCGACCTCGGCCGGCGGAGCGGTCAAGTGGGTCAAGCCCAGACCAGGCAATGCGCGCTTGACCAGTTCCACAACAAACCGCGCGGAGCAGACCTTGACCAGCAGCGGCACACGTCTAATCAAATCCGCCTCGCCCATCGGCGAGCGGATTTCCAGAAGCCATCGCGAAGGCCCAATACAGCGCTCGTCTTTCACCTCGCCGGCATAAAGCGAGCTCTCGACCTTCCGCAGTGGAATGGTAATCGCCTTGGAAGGCATCACAATTTCCAGATGACGCAAAATGTGGCGGTCCAGCAGCTCAAAACTTGTACCCATATCGCGATGATTGTAGACAGGCAGCGATCGGGGATGCACCTCGAGACCAAAGGTACAAAGCGCGCCGGCTAGCCGGGACATCTCGCGGAAAAGTTCTTGCGGATGCACATGACGGGATAGAAGAAAGTGCCGCAAGGTAGAGACACTGGAGTTCAAGGCGTGCAGAAACCAGTACTGCGCCACGTGCCGTGATGACATTCCCGCCTCAAATTGACCATTTCGCTGCTGCTGCTCACTCGTGAAAACGGCGCTCTTGTCATCCAGGATTTCGATCAGGCGGCGCAGCACCCCGGTAAGATACCCACTGGCGCTGATAGAGAGGCAAGGGGGCACAAAAGACGGGTCAACTTCAAAGCGGCCCGAACCATCGCGCACGATACGGATAACAGGCAGACTCACGAACTGATCCGTCACTTCCGCTTCGCCGAGCAACCGTAGATTCTTGCGCCCAACCTTGATTGGTTTTTCGTCGCGGCCGGTGGTTTCATCGGGCAATATCTGCTCCGTGCTTTGATACCGCGTCGGCGCTGTCGCCCCATTGTCCAGGCTGGTATTGCGCCCTTCCGTCAGGTTTGCCGGAAGGGCAAGATGCATGGTGAGATGGTCGGCGACCGGGGAAAACAAAGCCCGGAATTCGCGCGGCGGCGGAGCAGGATCAGACCCCGGCAGATCAAAAGCCAATCCATCTTCAAAAAGCCCGTGGGCGTGGGTCAAGGTGAGTGTGCCGTTGCGCAGAGCATCGGGGTCGATTTCGAGACCGGCGAAGCCGTACGCATCACGCCACAGATTGGCGGTGACGAAGTTCAGCGAGTCCTCAAAATAGCGGCTCTGCACCTGAAAATGGTGCGGGCCCAGATACATGCCTTCCGCCCAAACCGGTTTGTTCAGCAGCTTCATGATCTCAGCCTGCCTGCGGCAGCAGGATTAACAACTCCATCTGCGGATTGGGAAAATCTCCGGGAACATGGGCGGCAAAATTGCGCGCACGGATCACCGACTCCCACGCGGCTCCGGACTGGTTCAAACTGAAGTATTGGTACTTCATCTTAACCGGGATGGCGCTCGGGGGGTTCGGCAGGTGAGTCAGCGTCACGCCCGGCAGTGCATTGCTGATGAGCTGCTCGATGTGCGTGGCAGAGCAGATTTTCACCATTTGCGGAACCTTGCGGATGATGGAATCTTCGCCCGTCTCGGCGGAAATAGCCAGGTACATCCGCGTGTTGTTGAGGTACTTATCCTGTTCGATGGCGGTAGCGTAGATGGTGTTGTTTACATGCTTGAGGGGCAGGGAGACCACGTTGGTGGGCACCACGGTTTCCAGCAGTAAGCGGAGTTTCTCATCCAAATCGGTGAAAACTTTGCTGAGATTGAGATGATCGTACAGCGGCAAGTCTCGCGGACGGATGGTGGTGGAAAAGGTTGTGAGCGAAGCGCCGAGGGCGGTAAGGGCAGAGAATAGCTCCTCTGGATGGCAACGCTGACCCTGCAGCAGGTGGCTAAGCACGGGAATGTGCGAGTTGACCGTGTAAAGCAGCCAGAAATTTGCGATATCCGATGCGCTGAAGTCCGCCAGGCTCTGGTTCTTCTGCCGGCGCCCGGCGGCGAGTTGGCTGCTTTTTGCGGAGAGGATTTCCAGCAGCCCGTTGACCAGGCCGAGAAGATAGTCGCTGGCCCGCACTTCGAGCAGCGGAGGAACCAAACGAGTGTTCAGGCGAAAGGCGCCTGCCTCGGTGCGTTGCACGTTAGCAATGCGCAGTCCGGAGCTACCCTCGCGGGTCTCATTGGCCGCCAGCAGGCGCAGATTCTTGCGCGCAATCTGCACTGGCTTTTCCCCGGTACCGGTGTTTTCGTCGCGGACGGTGGTGATCTCGGCCAGGTAGCGTGAACCGCCAGTGCGGCCCACCGCGGAAACATTCAAACCCTTTTCCCGGTAATCCGGCACGGTCAGATAGATGTCAAGGTCGCGGACACCAGGATCGAAGAACTCCGCCAGTGCCTTGGAGGGAGGCGGTTGATCCGACACGGGAATGTCAAAGAGCAGGCCGTCGGGAAAGATTCCCGAAGCGCGGGAGATGGCCAGTTGTCCATCCGCCAGCAATTCCTGGTCGAGCACGACCTCGCTGAAACCCCAGGCGCAGAACTTGAGCGCCTGCAGGCGAAAATTGAGGCTGTCTTCGAGAAACCGGTCCTGTAGTTGCAGGTGCTGCGGCGTCAGAAAAATGCCTTTGGTCCAAAGAACGGGTTGCAGCTGTTTCATGGGAACTGTTTACCAGGACTCCGACAAGAATAAGGGATTAAAACGCGAGCGCAAACTTTTAACAGCATTTCGCGGGAACAACCTAAGGTAATCCAGGGATTACCGGATCGTCTCTTCTTGATCGGAGGTTTGGGTGGTGAACCGAAAACCAGGTGAAACCGGAAGAACCGCAGGTCCCTCCACTACGCTCCCCCGGATTTCCTGTCGAGTTGGGTGGCGTTGTTCAATTGCATGCGGCTCTCTCTACGGAGAGCCGCATACGTGGTCGTTGCTAGCAGTGCGAAGTAGGAAATCCGGGTCCGCTCCGGTCGGGATGACAATTCTGTTGTGCCCGCAAGAGCTTCAGCGAGAAATACTTGACCCCGCGATAGAATTGTCATCCCGACCGGAGCGAAGCGTAGTGGAAGGACCTGCGGTTTCTTTTTCAGGTTCTCTTTCAGATCTGTCTTCCTGGTGTTTAATTCATTTTGCCGCCCTTGCTGCCGTCGTCGGCCTGGTCTGGGTCCTTGGGAGAGGTGGGGCTCGATCCGCAGCCGGAGCCCGCCGCACCGCCGCTGTTAATCATCACCATAGTCCCGACAATCGAGATTCCAGACGGATTAATATCGATGAAGTTGCCCCCAACCTTGAGGGTCAACTCCGTACCGGCCTCCAGCACTACGGTCATACCAGCTTTCAGGTGAATGACCTGTCCGGCTTCGTGAGCAAAATTAGTGCCGGATTTCTCATATAAATTTTGACCCACCTGGAGAGACAAATTCTGGCCGACCTTCTGATTAATGTTCCCCGTCACCTGGCTATGAAGGTCTCCTCCGGCCTTTTCCAACTGATCCTGGGTGACAATCAGGCTGCGGTTGTTTCCTACCCATTCCCGGCTATCGTTTTTCAACCGCGTATCGAGATCCTTCTCCCCCCGCAGGAAAATCTGCTCGCCGCCTATCTTGTCCTCGAAGCGCAACTCGTTGTAATTGTCGGCGCCTCCGCCTTTGGAACTGCGGGTCTTGAAGGTACTGCGTGTCTGGTTGTCAGGCAGGGGATAAGGCACGGTCTCGTTCGCGTTATAAACTCGGCCGGTGATGATCGGGCGGTCAGGATCGCCTTCGAGGAAACTGACGATCACCTCCTGGCCAACGCGCGGGATGGTGATCGCGCCCCAGCCTTGCCCCGCCCAATCCTGCGAGACACGGACGCGGCAGGAGCATTTGCCGGCTCGGTCCCAGGGAAAGCGGACGATGACCCGGCCATAGGAATCGACCCAGATCTCTTCGCCATCGCCGCTGCCGTCGTCGCCGCTAGTATCGGAATACTGGGACTTGCCGATGACTATCGCCGTTTGCGGTCCCTGAATAAACGGCTTCGGCGTAAGGCGCTGGGGACGAAAAGGCACTGACTCGGGGATACAGCTGAACTGGTTGGAATAAGTGTCCCCGCTCCCACCTGCCGTGCTGTAGCTGTCTTTAACCGACGCAATGTGCTGGATCTCTGTCAGCACATAGGAGCTGTTCATGGACTCCTGAGGGTGATCGGTGAGAGCGAATTTGTACCCTGTGGTGAAAGCGCGGCAGGAACTCGATCCGGCGGCAACCAGGTGTGAAGCTTCCTCCTCCTGCATGCGAAGCTTGGCAAAGGATGTCCCGTCGGCTCGGGTCGGGTATTCACCGGGATAGTCAAAAATCTCGAAATTGGAGTTCCCTCCAACCGAGACGATGGTTGGCTCGGTGGCCACCAGGCTAGTAGACGGAGTTTTGAAGTTATAGTCGGTCAGCGTGCATTTTCCGCTGCGCAATTCCTGCTCGAGGCTCCAGGCATTGATACCGTCGGCCTCGTCAAGCCCGCCGCTTACCAGGTTGTATCCAGCATTCTTCTGCCCGGGGCACTCCTCATGGGCGCTGGAAGAGTCAGCAATGACCATGGTGTGCTTCCCTTCTTCATGCTGGAAGAAGTAGAAGATGCCGTTGTGCTCCATGAGCCGCGAGATGAAGTTGAAGTCTGTTTCTCTGTATTGAACACAGTACTCCATTGGCGAGTAGCTGCCGTTGAGGGTGAACTTATAGTCTTGAAAGCCTCGATCGCTGAAGACCTGCTTAATAACATCGTCGACTTTCTTGTTATGAAAAATCTTGCAGTCGGCGTATCGAGTCAGCATCCACGTCCACGGGACTATTTCCATCTGGTAATGGATGAATTGAATATCAGAGCCGCTTTGGCCAATGTGGCTTACCAGGCCGTTAAAGTAGCGAGCTGTGTTGTCCGATTGAGTCAGTGAAATGGTAACGTTTTTGCCGATGATTTGTGTGAAATCGATCGGCTCCTGCTCAGAGAGCAGATCCAGATGAAAGCTAAATAGACGCGAAATGGCTTCATGGCCGTTGAAACCAGCCAATAGCAGTACGTCCTTGCCCAGCGGTGTCGTGAGGGAGACAAGACGATTTTCTTGAGTATAAGGCATCAGCGCCGTTCTTCTTACTTGCCGCTTCTGAGTTCCGAGCGGTCCCATCTTCTCAGACCAAAGCCTGCACGCGTGCTGCTTCTTGCGGCATTTGATATAGAAATTCCCCATCGTTTCCGATTCCGACATGGATCGCCGTCATCTTGTCGCCCTCTGCCATCCCTCCCAGGATTTGCCGCGAGATATCCGGCAGCAAAGAATTGGTGAGGATATTGTCCACGTTGCGCGCGCCGCTCTCGACTTCGGTGCAACGGCTAGCCACCTCGTTGAGGAATGCTTCGTCATAGGTCAGCTTGATCTTGTGATTCTCCAGAATACGGCGCTGGATTTTGCCCAGCTTCAAGCGGATGATCTGCTTCAAAGCTTCGTCTCGAACCGGGTAATAGGGAATGACAACCATGCGCCCTAAAAAGGCCGGCTTGAAGATCTTGTTGAGCTCCGGCTTAAGTGCTTCGACCAAACCACGAGGGCTGGGCGCGGTCTCCGGGTCAGCCACCAGCTTCATCAACTGATCGGTGCAGGCGTTGGTGGTCAGGATGATGATGTTGTTCTTGAAATCAATCTGGCGTCCTTCGCCATCCTCCATGTTGCCTTTGTCGAAGACCTGGAAGAAGATCTCCAGCACGTCCGGGTGAGCCTTCTCGACTTCGTCGAGCAGCACCACAGAATAAGGCCGGCGCCGAACCGCTTCGGTAAGCACGCCGCCTTCGCCGTAGCCTACGTAGCCCGGGGGCGAGCCCTTCAGAGTGGAGACGGTATGGGCTTCCTGGAACTCGGACATATTAATCGTGATCAGGTTGTGTTCGCCGCCGTAAAGCAGGTCAGAAAGCGCCAGCGCGGTTTCCGTCTTGCCCACTCCGCTGGGACCTACCAACATGAACACGCCGACCGGCTTGTTGGGATCGTCGAGGGACGCGCGCGACGTCTGTACGCGCTGGCTGATGATCTCCATTGCATGCGGTTGCCCAATGACACGCCTTCCCAGATGTTCCTGGAGTGCGAGCACGGTGGTGATTTCATCCTTCAGCATTTTGCCGGCGGGAATACCGGTCCAGGCGGAAAGCACCTCTCCTACAATCTGCGCGTCCACACACACACGGATCAGGCCAGTCTCGCCTTGCAACGCAGCCAGCTGGGTCTCAAGGTCTTGCAGCTCCGACTTGAGCGCAGCCGAAGTAGTTGCGGCTGCGTTCCCGGCCCCGTTCGCGGCGTGCCCCGCCTCCAGCTTCTCGCGCAGTTCGCGAATCTTCACTACCATCTCGCGCTCCTGGTCCCAGCGCTCCTGCAAAGCCTTCAGCTTGGCGGCGGCAGCGGTCTGTTGTTCCGCAATCTCGGCCAGCTTCTCCTGGTGGTCGGCACCGACGACCGTCTCGCGGTCAAGGATCCGTTTCTGCACTTCGAGGGCGTCAATCTGACGGATAGTGTCTTCGAGAGCAGGCGGGGTGGCGTTCTGTCCCAACGACAAGCGAGCGCACGCGGTGTCGAGAATACTCACTGCCTTGTCCGGCAATTGCCGTCCCGCGAGAAACCGGTGCGAGAGACGGACGCTGGCATAAACCGCTTCGTCAAGTATGCGGACATTGTGATGCTTTTCGAGAGAAGCCACCAGCCCGCGCATCATGATGAGGCATTGGTGTTCGCTGGGCTCCTCCACCTTGACTACCTGAAAGCGGCGGGCGAGCGCGGCGTCTTTCTCAAAGTACTTCTTGTACTCAGACCAGGTGGTGGCGGCGATGGTGCGTAGTTCACCACGGGCGAGCGCCGGCTTGAGCAGGTTGGCGGCATCGTTCTGCCCGGCTTGTCCGCCGGCGCCGATCATGGTGTGAGCCTCGTCAATAAAGAGAATGATGGGTGTGGCCGAAGCTTTCACTTCTTCAATCAAACCTTTGAGCCGATTCTCAAACTCTCCCTTGACGCCGGCGCCTGCCTGCAGCAAGGCCAGGTCGAGGGTCCGCACGTGCACTTTCTTCAACGGCGGAGGAACGTCGCCCTGGGCAACCCGTAAGGCAAAACCTTCCACCACGGCTGTCTTGCCCACACCGGCCTCACCGGTGAGGATCGGGTTATTCTGCCGCCGCCGGGTAAGGATATCGATGATCTGGCGAATCTCCGGATCACGGCCAAGCACCGGGTCGATTTTTCCCTTGCGGGCATTCCCGGTAAGGTCGACGGTGTATTGGTCGAGGTTGGGGGTCTTACCGCCGGCAGGCCTCTGCGCATCGCCACCCGCCGCGGCCACAGGAGCAGTGGTCGTTTCGCTGGAGAGCGCGACGATGGCCAGAAGGTCTTTGCGCAGCGCGTCCGCATTGATTTTCTGGAACTCGCGGGTTACTTCGTTGATCAGTCTGGCAAGTTCTTCGTCGGAAACCAGCGCAAGTATCGTGAAGCCGGTGCGCACCTGCCCGGCGTTGAAGTCGATCGAGCCGATGGTCCAGGCGGTGGTCAGCATCTTCAGCACCGTAGGACTTATGGCCGGCGTGCGCGCATTGCCTGATTTCAGCTTGTCCAGGCTACGAGCCAGGTCCGCGGAAAGCCTGGACTTGTCGATCTCGAAATGCTTGATGATGGCGGCGAAGTCACCCGATGTTGATTCCATCAGCTTGGTGACGTAGTGTTCCACCTCGACGTCGTAGTTGGTGCGCGAGAGGCAAAGGCCCGCCGCACCTTCGAGTGCCGAGCGAGCTGGTTCATTCAGTTTGCCGATGAGTGCTTTGAGATTCAAACCCATATCGTTTCCCCTTACAAAGTCAAAATTGTGTCGTCGGGATCACTTCCCAGCGGCGTGTTCTTTACCCAGGAAATCCAACCGAGGCGAGCCGGATTGGCCGCATCGAAATCCAGTTCGGTGCCCGGCGTCTGCGCCCGATCAAGCACCAGCTGTAGCTCAAACTCCAGGCATTGATTGCTGAAGAAGCGGGTCAAGGCGCGCAATGCGCCGTAGGAGCTTCCCTCGGGGAGAAAGTCGCCATAGCGTTCCATGGTGAGCGGCCCGAGACGGATGCGCACGCGCGCCTGCCGGTCCCACACCTCGTCGCCGACCACTGCTCCGAAGCCAATCTGACACGACGCGCTCTCTTCGTCGTTCATCTCGCACTGGGTCGGCGTGTCCAGGCCATACCAGGCCCCGGTAAATTGCTGAACCTCCACCGGCACCTCAAAGTAGTCCTGGATGATCTGTTCCAGCGCCGTTGCTGAGCGCGCCTGCATTCCCAGTAGCGCGGTGTAATGCAGCAGCGCCTCATCTTCAATCTCCTGGCGGTCGCGCAAACCCTCGGTTCCCAAACCAATTAGGTCGAGCAGATAATGGGTGAAGTGATCGCGAGATCCGCTGGAATAGTTGACAGGAAAACGCGGCTTTTGCCAGGCCCGGTAAAAGAGCGAGATCGCCCGATGGTTGAATATGTCCAGGAACTCCGCCAGGGTGTGGTCCTTGGCCCGGCTTCGCTCCAGGATTAACTCGCTGTACGCGTAGGGAAGCACGCCTGAGGGACCAGTAAGCCCCATGAAGTTCACCGTCATCTCCGGTGGACCGTTCTCAGAAGGCTCCAGCTTTTGAATTTCGCTGGCCGGAAAGCCCAGCCGTGGATTCACGCGAAAATGCACCGACTCCTCGTCAGGATTGGAAAAGCCCCCGACCGGGCTGGCAGCTGCGCTGAGCCGTTGGAGAAGCGTCACCGCCTGGAAAAAACCAAACGAGCACGCTTCTTCGGTGAGCTTCTCGCCCAGCGGCGAATCCTTCAGACGAGCAGGTTTCGGCCCGATCGTGGTTGCCATTCGTGAAGCCCTCCTTTCCGCTGCGGAGTGGTGACGCTGAGCTGGGTAAAGCTGTTCAGCGATGCACTGAGAGCAAAGAACCTCTCCAGCACATTGGCGAATAGAAATGCGCCGCCGCCGGTGAACTGATCTTCATCGAGTTCCATCTCGATCCGCAGCCCGCGCGCAAAACTGACTCCCTGCTCGGAAATGAGCCGCGTGAAATGCGGCCGGCTGCGAATCTGCAGAATGCTTTGGATCACATTTTGTGAATAGGCAGTGCGGCCCAGGTCATAGAGACTCAGAATTTCCTGCAGCGCTTCCCTGCCCTGTTCCACCAAAGACAAATAGTTGAGGGACAAATGAGAGACCAGGCGCCACAGCGCACTTTTGCCTAATGGAGGACGAACCGGCTGCGTTGGCTTGCGCAGGGCAACGATCCGTTTCATAGCCGCCGTGCCTTCCATGTCAAAGTCGCTGTCCTGGTTTCCGAAAGGAAGACGCGACGGCAGGTCGCGATTGGTGCACATGGTGCGAACCGAGAGCACCGTGGCATCCGGGTTAATGGTGTGGTTGGAGAGATCGATCAGCGATAGCGAGATCTCGGTCCCATCATCATTGGGCCGAGCGGAGGGGCGGCGCCGCGCCAGCCAGAAGCAGGAGCGATCCTCCGTTCGCGCGGCGTGGCGAAGGGAGTAGAAGGGCTCAAAGCGGGTAATCTGCTGGCTATTTGCATTGATGGCGCCTACTTCTTCGATGGAGAAGATCTCCATCGAGTAGGGCCGGCGCACGTCCGGGGTGACAGCATATTCATACTTCCTCAGGTTGAGCTGGATGGGCTCGGCGACTTGCGGAAAAAGGTTGACCACGGGCGTGCATCCCAGGCGAAAGGTCTTCTTTGAGAGCTCCAGCTCCAGCCGCTGGACGCGTCCGTCCCCTTCGATATCCGAGAGGAGAAAGACAATTTCGATCCCATCCTTAAATCCCGCCGCGCCTACTTTCTCCAAACCACAAAGATCGATGAAGAAAAACTTTTCCGGAAAGGCGAAGTACTCCATCAGCAAACGATGGCCGGCGAAGGTAGAGGGAGAATAAGGGAGCATCCCCTCATCCGCACCGAAACCGACAGCCCGGAGGGCGGAGGCCGGAAGGATGACTGGGGCGGCCCGTGAGCCGCTGGTGAGATCGCGTACCACCATGCGGTTCAGGCGGCTGAAAAGCAACTCGTAAAGTATGTTGACCAAGCCGCTCTCGCCATCGAGATAGAAGCGGACTTTATCCAACTTCAACGCCGGTATGGTGACGTCGGCTGCGCAGCGAAGCTCGATGCGGATGGCCCATGCTGAATCGTTTGTCTTAACCGCGGGCTGCAGCCGGCTGGGCGAGCGCAATTCCGCAGCCGAGACGGTCAAGGGCCAAAGCGTGGTGTCATAGCAGGTGCGAAAGGTGCAGGGGACCCCAGCGACGGGTTTGGAAAGCAGCTGCGCATGGCGCTCTATTTTCAATCCGCTGGTGAGCTTACCCTTTTCCGGATCCAATTGAAACTCAACCACCGACATCGAGGGCAGCGGACGCACCAACTGGGGGTAAACAACCGTGAGCAACCCCTCTGTGATTTCGGGGAACTCATCATCCATCTTGAGATGGACGCGAGCCGCCAAAAAGGCAAAGGCCTCCAGCAGCCGCTCCACGTGAGGGTCTTCGCATTTGGTGGGCTCGAGCACCAGGCGCGAAGCGACCTTGGGGTGCTTGGCGCTAAACTGGGCCGCGGACTTGCGCAGATAGTCCAGCTCCCGCTCGTAGTAGAGCAGCAGATCATCGCGCATCGCCGGCCCCGGAGATGCGGCAGTTGCCGCTCCTTACCTCGATGACGGTGTCGAAGGAAATAGGTTCCGGCACCGGATCCATGCGCAGCATGGCCTCGATGCGCAGACGCACGTTCTGCTTGGCCGCGTCTTCGGTTTCGACGAACACCACGCGCACGTTCGCCAGCCTTGGCTCAAATTGATTGATGGCGGTTACGATCTGCCGGGTCAGCTTACTGCGGTCGCCCGCGGTGGCCATCGTCAGCATGGAAACGTCCGGCAAACCATATACGTAAGCCGAGCGGTTCACCTCCTTCAATTCGTCCTCGGGAAAATCAAAGATGCGACGGGTGTTGAGCAGCCACTCCAGGTCGCGGCGCACGGCGCCTTTGAGCAGCCGCACAGATTGCGAGCGGCTCAAGGGAGTCTCGGCGCTGTTCTGAGGCTCAACATCGATCAGCCGGTCGAGAACGGAGATGGTGATGGTGGTTTCGCCTAGGTTTCTTGCCATCGCTTACTCCGCTCTCAGCGCCTGGACGGGGTCCAGGCGGCAGATTCGTTCGAACATCGCCTGCTTGCCATCGAAGTCGTCCTGAAGCTTCCTACTGTTACGCATCAGTTTCAGCAGGTCGCTGGCCACCTGCTCAGGGTCTTCCCAGGAGTCGAGCTTATGGTTTTCGATCATTGCCGTTACATCGTCGAGGAGCGGTTGAGCGATGGCATCTTTCCCCGCAGCTACGGCCAACTCAATCAACTGCATGGTGCGGCGGAAGCGGCCCCGTCCGGAGCGCTGGCGGGCGATCTCGGAACGCATGAAAGCAAATGCCTTCTCCTCCTGCCCGGCAGCCAACGCTTGCTTGGCCAGGGCGTATGCATCGGCGGCTTGCGTGAGCCACGTGGGTGTGCCATTGAGGCCGGCTGTCGACACGGAATTCAAATCGTCGCCGGGTAACACGCTGGCCGGCAAAGGCCCTTGCAAATGCTGCAGCCATGCTTTGGTCTCTGGGTTGGCAGCCGGTGTATCGTCGAGCAAAGTTGCATCCAGCAATTCCGGAACATCATTCAGCAGAGCACGAAGTTCCGACTGGATGGCAGTGGCAATCGCCTGGTACTCAGCGCCCAGGGCGGAGCAGGCAGCGACGGAGAGCCGCTGCAAGTCAAGCCAGGCGCGGCTGCAAGGCAGAGCCATGGCCTCTTCGCAGGCATCGAGCAGCTCACTCCACTTCTTGCCCAGCGCCAATCGCTTTACTTTTTGGCGAAGCTCGGTAGGGGGCGCCTCGAGGAGTATGCTGTCGCCCAATCGCGATGCCGTACGCAATTCACCCCAGCGCAGACCCCGCAGAATAAGGTATGGCGCCGGGCTGAGCGGCTCTAGTTTGCGCAGGAAGGCTGCGGCTGTGGCGATGCTGGCAATGGCTTGGCGGCGGTCGGCGGGCTCGGCTAAACTCACGCTTGCTCCCGTCCAAGCCGGTGAAACAGTGTCCCCGTCCCCACTGGCCGTTGCTTCTTGAGCGGCGGTAACCGGAACCTCTTCCACCGGATCCGGTTCCTTCTCACGTTTTTTGTTGAGCAACGTGTGAACCGTTTGCCGGACTTCCGTAAGCCCGTTCTTCAGTTTGCTGAAGGCGGGGGAATCGTCCTCAAAACTTTCGTCGCAGAACTTCTCCAGGTCCTCGAGCGCCTGCAGGCAGGCATCCAGGTCCCTTTCCGCCGAGGAATAGAACGCTTTTGGCGTTTCGGCGAAAGCTTTATCGAAGAGTTCCGGCGGAATCTTACCCGCCTGTATCGCAGCCGATCGCGTGTCACGCTCCTTGTCGGTCTGGACCTGATCTTCATAGCCAACCAAACGGGAATCCTTGTACACGAACCAGGAATATCCGGGGCCGGCGAGCGGCCTTGAGCGCAAAGGGAAATCGAGCATGGAGCCGATCCAGGAGAGCGGTTTGGCCCGCAGCTCACGATCTCCATCCTCAATCACCGGGTAGACCGTGTCCCAGAAGCTAGCCAACAAACCGTGGCATAACCTGATCCCCTGGCACAAGCCTCCATAAGACTCTGTCATCAACAGAGCTTCGGTCAGCCATGCGGCCAGTTGGAGATCTTTGGAGACCGTCGCCAGCGTGTCCTGCGCCAGCTTGATCACCAGCGGGTAGTTCGCCGTCTTCCGCTCGCTTTGCCAGGCGCCCTGCTCCAGCTCATCGTCTTTGCGGCGAGCTTCTTTTATCTTGTCGAAGATGAGCAGCTTGGTGTCATAGCGAAGATCGATGCCACTGGGGTTTTCACCGGCAATCGGAGCGAGGATATCTTCGCGCAGCGGCATATGTGGAACGACCTAAACAACAACCAGCTTTACTGCTCAGACGACGGAACTTCCGGTTGAGCGAACTCAATCGACCGTATTTCGAGGAAGGGAACTTCTTCCCCGTCGGCCAGCAGAATCTTCTGTCCCGACGGGTATTCCCGGCCTTCGTCGTCAGCCGCCCAATCCGTCAGCCTCCCCAGCCAGACTGCCTGGTCTGCATTTTTCCAGGAGAATGGATAAATAGCCGGAAGCAGCACTTCCCCCAGGTCCGTACCTTTAAACGAGGGCGCGGTCTGCACCAGGGCCGGAGTCCAGAGCGTATCCCGCAACCGTTGCGGCGGTCGCATTTCGATCGAGGCCACGTGTTCGAAGGGGATCCAGAGATAGGCGCCGGCGGCGAAGACTTCCAGCCGTGCGCCTATGTCAGGATCCGCATCGCGCAATTCGGTAAAAGCTTTCCCGTTCAGCTCGCCTCGGGGGGAGGTCGTCGGGTGGGCCGGAAAAGTCTGCTTCTCGAAAAGCTCATGCCGCGTCTTCTCCGCATGGAGAGCCGCGTAGTAGACGATCGCCCCGGTTTCCGCTTCGGCGTTTTTGCCCGCCAGAACAGCAAGCTGCTTTTCCGCGCGGGTATATTCGCCCGCGAAGCAAAGCAACTCAAAGAGAAAAACGCGTTGCGCTGTGTCGCCCGGGTGTTCGCGCAAGTGCGCGGTGAGCCACTTTTCCGCTTCCCGCACCTTTCCTGCCGCGAACAGCTCTTTGACGGTTACCGGCACCTTGTCCCTAGCCGCCCATGACTTACCATTTTTTGAGCTTAAGTGCGTCAAACCCCTTGTTGATGAAGCCCTTCATGACGCCACTCTCTTCGGGGTTATAGCTGATCTTGATCTTGCTGTAAGCGAAGCTGAGAGATTCCTGAGGGTTTTCGCTCGAACCGCTCACCTGCATAGAAGTGATGAACGCCTTCTCCATATGAATCTTGAAGTAGTCCTGCTGAGCATTGGAGACGCCCACCGGCTTGTCGTAAATGATGTCGACCTCATCATGTACAGTTCCGGAAGCGCAATCAAGAAAGAGGTCGGGAGTAAGCTTGTCTGTCACCTTCACGATAGTGATGTCCGTGAGGTTCGCTCTGCCCGCCGTGGCCTCGGCTCCCGATGAACCAGCGCCGATTACGTTGGCCTGGCTCACGCCAAAACTAAAAGAAAGGATGTCGACCGCATCCTTCTTACTGACGCTCGGTCCTGGACGCCCTTTGATAATGAGATATGCATTGACTGCCATTTTTCTTTCTCCTTGTGAAATTGAAACATCGGGGGCCCGGCATTAGGCACTACAGTAGGTCAGCTTGTGTCCAGGGTTAGGCGCGCACAGGTCTTACTTCACCGAGGCGGGCAGTTCAGCCACCAGCCGCAGGGAAACGGTAAGTTCATCAAGTTGGAAGTGGGGACGCAGGAAAGCCACCGCGCGATAGACCCCGGGCTTTCCCGGGACCTCTGAGACATCAATGCGGGCTTCACGCAAAGGTTGCTTGGCCTTGGAGGCCGGGGAAGCAGAATCATCCGGAGTAACGTAGGTTGTTATCCAGCGGTTCAGGAACGCCTCCGCCTCTTCACGAGACATAAAGCTGCCGATCTTGTCCCGCATCATCGCTTTGAGGTAGTGCGCGAAGCGCGAGACCGCCATAATGTAAGGCAGTTGGGTCGATAAGCGGGCATTCGCGTTGGCCGAGTCGGTGTCGTAGACCTTTGCTTTCTGGCAGGTTTGTACACTGAAGAAGGAGGCGTAGTCGGTGCCCTTGCAATGAACCAGAGGCACGAAGCCCAGGTCGGCCAGCTCTTTTTCACGACGGTCGGTAATCGGTACCTCGGTGGGGCATTTTAATGCGATATCGCCCTCGTCGGTGGCGAAGTTATGTGTAGGCAGACCCTCCACCAGCCCTCCACCCTCGACACCTCTCATCGCCACACACATGCCGTAAAGAGAGAAAGACTGGGTCATCTTCGTCCCCAGCGAGTAGGCGGCGTTCATCCACAGGTACTTCGAATGATCAGTGCCGTCCACCTGCTCTTCATAGCTGAACTCGTCGATTGGCTTGGTTTCCGCACCGTAGGGCAGACGCCCCAGGGTTCGTGGAAGTGTAAGTGCGACGTAGCGGGAGTCTTCGCTCTGGCGGAAAGATTTCCATTTGGCATACTCGGTGCTGTCGAAGATCTTTGCCAAATCGCGAGGCGCGTCGAGTTGAGTATAGCTTTCCAGGTTAAGCAGGTCGGCTGAGGCAGCGCTGACAAATGGAGCATGCGCCTGGGCGGCAACGTGAGAGACGCCTTCCAGCAGGGCCATGTCTTCAGGATGTTTGCCGAACTCGTAATCGCCAATCAGCGCTCCGAAGGGGGCCCCCCCGAAAACACCGTACTCCTCCTCGTAAATCTTCTTAAATAGTGCGCTCTGGTCGAACTCCGGGGCCTTCTCGATGTCGCGCAGCAGTTCCTTCTTGGTCGCATTGAAGACGCGAATCTTCAATCCCACGCCAGTCTCGCTGTTGTCCATCAGGTATTTCAGTCCACGCCATGAACCTTCCAGCTTTTGGAACTGCGCATGGTGCATGATCTCATTCAATTGCAGCGAGAGCAGGTGATCCAGTTGCGCGATGCGCGCATTGATCATCATCTCTGCGTCTTTGGCGACGGTCATCGAGCCATCGAGTACCTGGGCTACAAATTCCTTCACCAGGTCCTTACCGCGTTCGCGAGATGCGGTCTCTTTGCCAAACCGGCCCTGCTCGACGATCTGATCGAGCAGACTGGATTCCTCGGTCGCAACCGCGGGCGCCGATCCCTTTTGTGCGGCGATCGCTTCAGCCATTGGAGCCTCCCTCATTCGCGCCGATTTCACCTTTCAATTTCTCCAACTTCTCCGTATTTCCCACCGCCTCCAGGAGCAATTCCTCAAGCTTGTCATTGCCCTGCAGGGAACTACGAAGGTTCGCCAGTCTGCTGCGCAGATCGAGCATTTCTTTCAGCGGCTTAACTTGCTTGGCCACATTGGCGGGCTCAAAGTCTTCGAATTTACGAAACTTAAGGTCGACCTTCAACTGCGGGGCGTCAGGGTCGTCGCTCAGCTTGTTTTCCACCGCAAAGGAGAGGTGAGGCTTCATGCCCTCCAGGACACTGTCGAAATTATCCGGGTTCACCTCGACGAATTTACGATCCTTCAGCTTGGGCAATGGCTGTTCCGGATTGCCGGTGAAATCGCCCAATACCCCGACGACGAAAGGTAGCTCTTTGAGCTCGATGGCGCCGCCTACTTCTACGTCGTAGGTGATTTGCACGCGGGGAGGGCGCACGCGGTCCAGCTTGTGCTGTGCACTTTGTCTAGCCATATTGGCTCCTTGCAGCGATCGTGATGGAGAGCAGGTCGGAAATACAAGATGACTTCGCTCGATATCTGTTTAGGGATTCGAGCGTAAGTTGGAACTTGTTTTGGACCGATGTGATCTGCGCTACGTTGATACCATCTCCCTAGTCATGCGTCAAACAAAAAAAATACCCCGGACCCTCACTGACAGGTGATCTGGCAGGCCGCGGAATGCCATGCCTTCGAGGGCCGCGATGGCCGCGGGACTTTCTGCCCTGTGCATTGCGATGGTATGGTGTGAACCGAATGCTCCAACCATTATCCATCGACGATTCCCGGCGGCTTCGTGACTGGTTCGAAGAGGCCGGTTACACAGCAGTAAACCTCACCGAGTACCTTGGTGCTGCGGAATTACCCTCACGCACCTTGCGCAACGAACCCCGGCTGCTTCATCGCACGCGCGAACTCACGCTGCTCAGTACCTTGCTCCGCTGGTTTTGGTTGGGTCGCGCTCAATCCGCCGAGGTGTCCAGCAGCGTCGTGCCGGAAGCGCTTTTGCACCTGCTGCTGCAATCAGCTTTGTTGCGACCGGACGGAAACCTGCTGACCCCAACCGCGATGCTGTTGCCGGTGGGAAAATTTTTGGTGGCGTCCGATCGACCGGCTTCGATGGAGTCTGGAGACTCGGAGCTGGTGCTCTGGCCGAATCCCACGAGCAGGTTCCTGGCCGCATTCGCGGTCACGCGTCACTCGCGCGCGACTCTCGACCTTGGGACCGGCAGCGGTATTCTTAGCCTGGGAGCGGCCGGGCACAGCGACTTGGTGACTGCTACCGACGTGAACCCCCGGGTGCCCGCCTTTGTCGCCTTCAACGCCCGTCTGAACGGAATAGAAAACATCGAGATGCTGATGGGAGACGGGTTTGAACCGGTCGCCGGACGCAGCTTCGATCTGATACTCTCCAACCCGCCTTTCTTCATTAGCCCGGAGCGCAACTATTTATTTTGCGATAACCCCATGGAGCTGGACCAGCTCTGCCGCAAGCTGGTTCGAGAAGCGCCCGCCCATCTCAATGAAGGCGGCTATATGCAAATGCTGTGTGAGTGGGCGCAGGTGAGCGGAGAACCATGGGAGGAGCGGATTGCCGAATGGCTCGACGGCACCGGCTGCGACGCGTGGGTGATGAAAGGGGTGACCCAATATCCTGAGGAATACGCGCAGCATCGCATTCATGAGGCGACGCACGACACGGGCCGAGATCAGGAGCTGTACGAAGGGTACATGGCTTACTACCATGGTCACGGTGTGGAGGCGATCCACGATGGCCTGATCGTGATGCGCCGGCGCAACGGGAACAACTGGGTGCGCATCGAAGAAGTGCCCAAAACACCCACTGGCGACTTGGGAGAACTCATCCTTTCGACCTTTGCTGCGCACGACCTGTTGCTGGAGATGGAAAGCGATGAAAAACTGCTTGCCGTCCGGCCTAAGCTCGCTGCTCACGTGCGTCTGGAGCAGGTCTGCGATCAGGCGGGTGACCGTTGGCACGCAGAATCGTTGACGCTACGGCTCACGCGCGGTTTTTCCTTTCAGTGGAAAATTGATCAACCCGTGGTGGCGGAATTTTTGGTGACCTGCGACGGTACTCGCACCATCGAGCAAGCCGTTGCGGCACTCGCGGTCAGCGCGAGTGCACCCGTTGACACGGTGAGGCGCGAATGCCTGGCGATGATGCGCAAACTGATCGAGCGTGGATTTGTGGTGGTGGCGCCGGACTGACCCGGGGTATGAAAAGATATCCTGTGACGCGATTTTATGGCTGAAGGAGCGGACCATGGCGAAGGTGACCGGCACCATCCGCATCAATACGAATCCAGGATCGTCAGCTACGGCGGGTCACTTTGAGGTCTTGTTCGTTCCTTATGCCGGCCGGCTCAACACCAAGACCGTGAGGGTAAGCGATCTCGACGATCTGGTTGCACTGCTGATGAACTTGAAGATCAGCGAAGATGAGGCCACACGGTGGGCAGGCAAGGCGCGCACCCAAGGCGTTGTCCTGATTGCCCCGGTTGAGCGGACAGAGTCGCAATTAAAGGAAAACGGCCTGCTGGCCTAGGCATTCTCTATTTTGACTTAAGAGCGAAGACCAACAGCAGGATCAGCACGACCACCAGGAATGCGTTCAATACCAGCAGCATGGGAAGCATCTGCTGGAGTTTGCTCTTGGGTGGGGATGCGCTCGCTGCCACCTTGGGTGGCTGTGCCGGCGGCGCCTGCGGGACCGCGATCGCGGGAATCTGCGGCGCGGCAAAAGCCGGGGCCGGGGCCGCGGGAATCTGCGGCGCGGCAAAAGCCGGCGCCGGCGCTGCGGGTACCGCGGCGGGAAAGACAAGTGTTGGGGCCGCAGGGGTGGCGAAGTTTCCTGCCGCCACTGCCGGTTCTAATCCAGAAGCCGGGTTCGCGCCGCCGCCTGCCATGATGCGGGTAAACTCCCCAGGGCCAGACAGGCCTGCAGGTGCGGCGGCCGGAGGCATAGGTGGAGTGGAAGCCGCGGACCCTTGCAGATCCTCGGTTAATCTTTGCATTAACATGGTTACGCTCGCCGGGTTACTCGCAGCAGGCGGCGCCGGCGGTGCGGTCTCTCTCCCCAAGAACGCTTCTCGCTTTGGCTGTGGTTCGTTTTCCTCTGAGAGCGAGCGAAACAATTGGCTGAGTCCGCCTGGCGCCATTGCATCTCTGTTGGGAGCAGGATCGAAACTCTGCGGCCACGCCGGCTCTGCGGCCGCAGGAGGTGCGCTGGGCAAAGGGGTGAAGGGCTGAACCGGGGGCGCTTGCGGGGGTGAAGGAGGGGTGCGGAAAAGCTGGGTGAAGCTACCTTCAGCCGAGGCTGAGTCGGAGATACCCGGCGCAGAAAAGCCCCTCAGCTTCGGCGGAGGAGGCGGCGCGAAGGGTGCGGGAGCAGGTTTGGCTGGAGCGGGCCGGACACCAGGGGAAGTAGCAGCGGCAACAAACATGCGCGTGAACTCGCCCGGTTCCTCTGCAGGGATACTCGTCGAACTGGTTTGCGGCAGTGGCGGGGGCGGAGGAGGCTCCAGCTTTTGAAACATCTGGGTGAATTCGCCGGGCGGCGCAGGGTTGGCTGTGCTCTGCGGCGGGCTTTCCTGTTCCACAGCCGGTTCCGGCTGGGTTGCGAACGCGTTTAAGAACATTCCCGTGGCAGACAGCGAGTCGGGCTGACCGGCGGCCTCTGCTTCCGGTTTCTTGCCTTTTTCTGTCATCCGGATCTGACCCTCATGGCGACTTGCTCTGTGCGCAGGTTACACTTCTCCGGCGGACGCCGTAAAGATTACAAAGAGTGCACTCGCGCAAAAGCGGAGGGAACGTCACCAACAGCCGGGTGCCCTAGGGAGCCAGCGTGAGAACTCGACTTCCCTCAGGGGACAACTTTACGGGCTGCGCAAGAGCTCTGTTTTGTATCCGGGTACGACCCTACTCGGGCCGCAAACGATTGAGAAAACGTCGGGGTTTAGAGGGTGTGTGAGTACCGGCAAAAGCAGTCCCGAAGGGACGGAACAACCTGTAGCCCGGCACGTCAGTGCCGGGTGGGGTAAGGTTTATCAGGCGAGTCCCGAAGGGACGACACATCCCGGCTCAGGCCGTGCCCTTCCAGGACCGAGCTCTCACCCAGACTCTAACTCTTTCCGAATACTTTGGAATTGGTTGAATCGCTTCGCGTAGCAGGAGGACCGATTTTTCGATTTTCCCCTTGCGCCGGGGGTATTATGTTTGGGTCCATAGCAACCCTGTTGGAAATCCCTAATATTAAGCATCATGGCTGCCAGCGCAGCCCCCGCGGGCGTCGTAAAAGACGAGAACAAGGAGAGCAGCATGCCGCTTTTGATGACCTACCAACAATGGATTAAACGAACCCAGTCGTTAGTGAAATCGAGAAGCGATTCTTTAAAGTTGATCGACGAAGCGATCAAGAGAAGAGATGAGGCGGGCGCCAAGAGGGCGTTAATCAATTGGATTGATGAGCAGAACAAGAAGCGTCAAGACTGGCACCGCAGTGTGAGAAATGGGGATGGCGCCGTCGAAGAGCTCTACAAGCAGTTAGGTGTATTGGGCTCGGCAGTCCCTTATAAAAACATCACCCAGGAGATGGACGACAAGCTCGCCAAAGCGCACATCAGGCGGGAGCAGCGGTTGGCGTCAGCGAAAATGTTCGACGCCAGAACACTGAGATTCAAGGACAGCTTTTGGGGGATTTCCAGGCAGAAGTGCGCACAGGGCCGCAGCAAGATCTTGAACGCCACCAAGAACGTCGGCAAAACGACGGTCGGAGTGGGCGGGAATATTGCAAGCGTGGGATCGAGTGCCTACGGTATTGCTTCAGATCTCAAGACCACCATCCAGGCGATCATGGGGACCCTGGCGCCGGAAACGCAAAGCGCGCTGGTAGAGCACGTATTCGGAGAAGGAGTCGCTCAGTTTGTCGCTAGTGTTGTTCCTTTTATCGGAGTGCTCAGTTCCGGAGGTAAGGCCATCAAGGACTGGGTTGGCGTCGCTCAGGGTGTTTGCAAAGCAACGGAAATGGAATCTCGATACGGTGACGTCAGACTGGGAGACCCGGCCGCCGCACTGGAGGCGATTGTCGCCATCATCGATCGACAAATCAAGAAGCAAACTGCCGATGCCGCCATTCATACGACGGCATTCACCGCCAAAGGCATAGCTGCCGTCGCTGACGGCGGAACAGCGACCAACGCGGTTCTGGGAGCTGTTGAAACCATCGCTCTTCTCCTGAATATACTCGTCGATTTGGTCATCGATGCCAAGCAGGTAGAAGCTGGAAATACACTGATTGCCGCCAGGCATTTTGACCTGACCATGTTCGGTAAGTGCCCTATTCTTGGCTGCTACTATGTGGCGGTGCAAGACCACTCGACCATCATGGATTTCGATTTCGAGAACATGGGCAAGGCAAACTGGCAACAGGAAGCCATGCGGCTGAAGTATGCGATTAAGCCGGTCATCAAGCAGGCCGGCGTTCTGATTGACAAATCGCGAGTCGAGATTAAGGGAATGGCAGAGGCAAAGGGTGTTTACCAGCGTTCGCTCTGGAACGTCATCAACCTGAAGTACAAATCCAAAGGCTACGGTCAAAGCACGAATATGCCCGGTATTGCCGGCCCCGATGTCGACATCATCGACGCAGTGGCCAGGGGTGACATTTAGACGCAGGGCCAATCGCGCGTGGTGTCCCTTCGCGGGATATACGGCAACACCGGCTTGAGGTATCCTCAGCGTGATCCAATCAATCACCCTGGAAAGCTCGCATGACGGATCTCTCACCGCGTACCTATAGCCTGGCCTCCTGCTACGAAAACTCCTTCACCAGCATCCTCCGGCTGGGTTCACGCCAGCAGGCGGTTCAGGACTCGCAGGCATTCCGTAACAACATCCGAGCCGCCTTGAAGGCCGCGATGGAGCAAGCCAAGGGATTGGGATATAGCGGGGAGATGATTCAATTATCCGTCTTTGCCCTGGTGGCATTCCTGGATGAAAGCGTGCTCAGACTGCAAAGTCCAATCTTCGCGGATTGGTCGCAGCGTCCGCTGCAGGAAGAGCTCTTCGGCCACCATCGCGCGGGCGAGGTCTTTTTTGAAAACCTGCGCGCTCTGCTGGCAAGACAGGATTCGCAGGATGTCGCCGATTGTCTCGAGGTCTACTGCTTGTGCCTTCTGCTCGGCTACCGGGGGCAATATGCGCTGGGGAGAGGAGGAGAGATCGAGACCTTCGTTCGCCAGATTGGAGATAAGATCACGCGCATCCGCGGCCAGGCTCTCCTCTTTCGTGCCACCGCTCCGCTGCTGGAAGTCAAGCGGAAGGTGGCCATTGATCGCTGGAGCCGGGGTTTGGGTATTGCTGCAGTCTGTATGTTCCTGGCGATGCTAGCGGCCTATGGCGCTTTCTGGTTCGCCCTGAGCGCGGAGATTTCCCCACTGGGTTGACGGCCGCCGCCGGGAGGATTTTTGCTCGCCTATTTGCTCGCTCTCGTGGTTTTCCTGCTCGCCCTGCTGCTGGCCTACGCAGCTGGAGTCCTTCTCCATTTACACGGCACATCCCTGATCGTGCTGGCGACGCTCATTGTGCTGGCCGGAATCATTGCCGTCGTGGTGATCCTGGTGATTCACTTCCGCGCCAAAAAGCGCCAAGCGGGGGACGGGGAAGGTACCGGCGGCGACGGCAGTGAAGTCGACGTTTTACTCAACGACGCCAACCGCAAGCTACGCAACTCACAGCAAGGCGCTAAGTCGCTCGATGGGCTGCCCCTGCTTTACCTGCTTGGCGAAGCCGGCGCCGCCAAGACAACTCTGGTCGTGCGCTCCGGACTGGATCCGGAGCTGATTGCTGGTGCGGCGACACGAGAGGGGAATGTCGCGCCCACACCCGTGCTCAACCTTTGGTTTACCCGTCAGGCAGCCATCCTCGAAGCCGGAGAAGCAGTGCGTCAGAATGCCGGGATGCTGCGTAGGCTCATAACCCGCACCCGTCCCAAGGCTTACCGCTCCACCTTCGGATCTGGTGCGCCGGCGCGGGCGGCGTTGGTTTGCGTGAGCCTGGAACAGTTCCTGGCCGCTGACGCCGCCACGTCTTCCGTTGCCTCCGCCCGCGTCATCGCCGCGCAGGTGCGCGAGATCAGCCGGCTGCTGGGCGCAGCCTTGCCCGTCTATGTCATCTTCACCAAACTCGACCGCGTCCCTTACTTCGCTGAATACGTCCGCAACCTGTCCAGCGATGAAGTGCGACAGGTCCTGGGCAAAGTGCTGCCGGCGAGCGAAACATCCGCCGGCGTTTATGCGGATACGATGTCGCGGCAGCTGGGGAGCGCGCTCGATGGGCTCACCTACTCTTTGGGCGAGTTCCGTATGGAGGCGCTGAACCGGGAAACGGAGCCGAGATACGCGCCTGGGGTGTATGAATTTCCCCGCGAGTTTGGCAAGCTGCGCAAGAACCTGAACCAGTACCTGGTGGAGCTTTGCAAACCCAGCCAACTCAGTGCCAATCCTTACCTAAGGGGCTTTTTCTTTACCGGCTTGCGCGCCCAGATGCTGGAGCAAAGGGTGGCCGCGCCCGCGCCGCCGATGGAGAGTGCAGCGGTTGAAATCGGCGCCACACGAATGTTCTCCCTGCAGGATGCGCAGAGGGCGAGCCGTCCCCCAGCGCAGCAAATGGGAGCCACGCGTGCGCCGCAGTGGGCATTCCTTCCCCGGCTGTTTCCGGAAATGATTCTGAGCGACAAGAGCGCACTCTCGGCCACACAACAGACCGCGCCGGCGCGACTTTTCCGCAGAATCCTCTTCGCTTCGCTGGCCTTCGTCTTCGCCGCGTACACCCTGTGCCTGATGCTCTCCTACCTGAACAACGCGGCCCTCGAACGCAGCCTTCAGAGTGCAGCCCACGAATTGCCGGCCGCCGGCGCCGCCGAGGGACCTGGTCTGGCCGACCTGCAAGCGCTTGATCAGCTGCGTCAGAGCCTCCTTCGGCTACAGGGCTACCAGCAGAATGGACCTCCATGGAGCTATCGCTTCGGACTGTACCAGGGCGACAAGCTAGTCGTACCCGCGCGGCAAATCTACTTCGATCATTTTCGCGTGATGCTGCTCAATCCCACCCAAGCGAACTTTGCCGGCTATCTGCGGAGTTTGCCGCCCTCCCCGGCGCCGGGCGCCGATTACACCGCCGCCTACAATCCCCTCAAGGCCTACCTGATTACCACCAGTAACCCGGAGAAAAGCCAGGCGCAATTTCTTACTCCGGTCTTTTTGCAATATTGGATGGGTTCGACTGTCAAGGATCCGGCACAGCAACAGCTCGCTCGCCAGCAAATCGATTTCTATGCGGCAGAGCTGCTCCGCCAGAACCCGTACTCGATCAGCCCGGATGCCGCGGCAGTGGCAAAAGCCCGCAGCTACTTAACCAACTTCGGAGCAGAACCGCGCATTTACCAGGACATGCTTGCTGCAGCAGACAAGACGAGTCCGGGCGTCGATTTCAACCGGCTCTACCCCAACGCGACCCCGGTGGTAGCGGAGCCGCATCTTGTCCGGGGCGCATATACCCGGGCAGGCTTTGCGTTTATGCAGACCGCCATGCAGCATCCGGAGCATTACTTCCGCGGGGAAACCTGGGTGCTGGGCGATCAAGCCGCTCCGTCGCTCGATACCGCCGGCGTGGGCAGACGTCTGGCGGCGAAGTACACCGCCGACTTTCTGAAGGAGTGGCACGCGTTCCTGGTGGACGCGCGCTTTACGGGTTGTGGACCTTTGCACGACCTGCCGGGTAAGCTGAGTGCGCTCGCCGGACCCGATTCGCCGTTACTCGAGTTCTTCAGCACTGCCTCGTATAACACTGCTGTGCCCGACCCACAGATCAAGACCATCTTTCAGCCCACGCAGGCCCTGGTCGATCCCAATTCGACCACACGTGTCATCGGACCGGGAAACACCGCCTATGTCAATGCACTGCTGTCGCTCTCGGCGGCCGTGGGTCAGTTCAACCAGAACCCGCAGACCTCGGGAGACATGCTGGCCTCGGCGGTTTCTACCGCCGATATCGCCGTGCAGCAGACCGCGCAGCCCTTCAACATCGATCCTCAGATGCATACCGAGAAGACGGTTCTTACCTTGTTGGAGGCGCCCATCAAGTGCGCTGTTCCGCCGCCCCCTCCTCCTCCGCCGGGTGCGCCGGGTGCGCTGTGCACACTCTTGGGCAAGTTTCCCTTCCAACCCTTGTCCAAGGCTCAGGTCAACAGAGATCTTACCCCCAACGAGCAGGCTTCGGTCGCTGATGTGAATGCCGTCTTTGCTCCGGGCACGGGTAGCCTGTGGACGTATTACAACGCCAGCCTGAAAACATGGTTGCTTCAGCAAGGGACGCAATATGTTCTAGCTCCCAACGCGGCAGGACATGTAGGCCCCGCGTTCGCGCAATTTTTCAACCACGCGGCTGAAATTTCATCCGCCCTTTATTCTCCCGGGGGCAACCTGCCGGCCTTTACCTTCACCCTTCGTTCCGTGCCCAGCAAGGGAGTTGATAACCCCACGCTGGTAGTCGACGGCCAGAGAATTCCTGCCGGCGCTACGGTGCAGCAGTTTACCTGGAATGGGGCCACGGCGCATCAGGCTTCCCTGGCCTACAACTCAGCGGAAGCGCTCCAGTTCCAGGGTCCATGGGCCCTCTTTCAGCTGGTTGCCACAGGACAGGCAACGCGCGCCGGATCTGCCCTGCAGCTTGCGTTTCCCCTCCAGGTCTCCGGCCGCCCGACGGTGCTGCCGGATGGTACTCCAGTGGTAGTCCGCTTCGAGATTACCGGTCCCGGCGCGTCGGTGCTGGCGCCCCTGGGACTCTATGGAGGGAATTGCAATACCCCCGTGACTAAGTGAGCAACGACTGGGCAGCCAGCCCGGAAGTGGCGCGCAGCACGATGCAGGTAATGTTGTCTGCTCCGCCTCGCTGCTTAGCGCATTCTACGAATTGCTTGCATATCACCGGCAGCTCGAGGTCCCCCGCTGCGATGGAGGCTATTTCCGCTGGATCCAGGTAGCGGGTAAGACCGTCCGAAGCCAGCAGCAACATATCTTCCGCTTGCAGGGTAGCGGCAAAAAAGTCCGGCTCGACAGTTTCCGCCATGCCGATGGCCCGGGTGATGACCGACTGCAGGCTGGACTTCTCTGCCATCTCTTGCGTCAGCAACCCGTTTTGCAGCTGTTCCTCAATGAGCGAGTGGTCCTGGGTAATTTGGACACAGGCGCCATCTCGTATCAAATACGCTCGGCTGTCGCCAACATTCCCGATGACCGCACGAGTTCCGTCGATGCAAGCGCATACCAGGGTAGTGCCCATATTGCTGAATCGCGGATCGCTCGCGGAGAGATCGCGGACAGCGCGATTGGCGTGCTCAATGGAGTGCAGCAATCTGCTCTCGATCGGCAACTCCGGCTGCTGCGTGGCCTGGGTTTGCGCGTCGAAGGATTCGATGAAGTTGCGTACCGCTGTATTGCTGGCCACTTCTCCGGCCAGAGCCCCGCCTACGCCGTCGCAGACTACGTAGAGATGTGGATCGGTGTTATAGCCAAAACTATCTTCATTATTTTTCCGCTTGCAGCCGGTGTCGGTTGCCGCCGCAAACGCCAGGGAGAGTGTGGCTGGTTGCTTCATGAGAGTGAGATTGAGTGGCGGACCAAAGTTAACAGGAAGCTGGTCCTTTTGCATGGGAAATCGATCCGGCGCTCGAGGCCTGCCTACGGTATTTGGACCGTTTCCTCGCCTGCATCGGTGAACTTGATGACTCCGCCCCAGATACACATCAGTTGCGAGACGTTATCGAGGGAGGGAAAGTTTCCCAGCAACACGGTGGGTGCACCGGTGATCCAGGGAGCCGGTGTTGCCGGAATGCATGGCATGGGAGTGAGCACGCCGAGGGCAGCCGCCGTCGCCGCGGCCACCACCGGGTTGGAGGGCGAGCTACACATGCCGAAGGGCATGATATTGGTCATGGGAATATGGTCCATGATGTTGGCGTCGGGCACCATGTTGGTCATCACCTTGTTGGTGGGCAGCACCACCAGCGAACTCGGCGCCATCCCAAACGTGCACTGCATCATCGCTCCCATACACACTTGCAGAGGCATGATCCGGCTCCTTGAGAGATGGCTTTGAGTTTACGCCGGAAGTTCGGCTGACAGAAGGCAGCGTTACCGGCGAGAGTGCTGGCAGTATTATCAGTCGATGGCGTTTGAGGCTGGGCAAGTAGTCGGGGAGTACCAGATCGTGCGGGTGTTGGGCCGGGGTGGCCTGGGCGCCGTTTACGAGGCTACGCACCTGATCTCGCAACGCGCTGAAGCGATGAAGGTGATGTTGCCGGAACAGACTGGCACCCCGGATATGAAGGAGCGCTTTCGCCGGGAGATTCAGCTTCTCGCCAGTCTTAATCATCCCAACATCGCCGGCCTGCATAACGCTTTCTACCACGAGGATCAACTCATCATGGTGATGGAGTTGGTGGAAGGGGAGGATCTGCGCACGCGCAGCCGCAAGGCTCGCATTCCGTTGCCGATGCTTATGGATTTTGGCATGCAAGTGCTTGCCGCCCTCGAGTATGCGCATACCCGAGGCGTGGTTCACCGTGACATAAAGCCGGCCAACATCATGGTCACTCCTGCCAACCTGGTCAAGGTGCTCGACTTCGGCATTGCCATCTCCCAGGGTTCTGTGGAACTCACTCAGGCCGGCTCTCTTATCGGTTCGCCGCTCCACATGTCACCGGAACAAATTCGCGGCGAAAAAGCCACCCGGCAGTCTGACATCTACTCGCTGGGTGTGACCCTGTACGAGCTGATTGCCGGCCGCCCCCCGCTGAACGGGGGCACCACGTATGAGTTAATGATGGCGCACCTCAATCGAACGCCTACTCCTCTGGTTGGGGTGCGGCCCGACGTTCCAGCTCAGCTATCGGACATCATCGCCAGGGCACTGGAGAAGGAACCGGTGAAACGCTTCGGGACGGCGGTCGAATTTCTTGAGGCGCTTCGCTCTCAGAATATGCCGGACCTTGCCGGGACCACGACGATCATCCCTCCGGACAGTTGGGGAAGCATGACTACCGGCAAGGTCAGCAGCCAGCCCATGACCGGACCCCTTGCTCCTCCGGTCGAACAGCTGGTGCGGCACCTGGCAAAATTCATCGGCCCCATTGCCAAGGTTGTCGTAGGCCGTCTGGCAAAGCAGCACACCGATCTCGACCGGCTTTACCTGGAAGCTTCCAAGCAGATCGACAAAGAGGCTGACCGGAAAAAATTTCTTGCCACCCGTCCGCGGGCGTAAGAGGCGGCGGAAAGAGCCAGCACCGGGCAGGAAAGGCGTACCTCAGGGGCGAAAGAGCCTGCGGGAAAACTCTCCCTGGAAGGGCACGGCTTAAGCCGTGCCGTAATTCATTAGGAGTTCCGGGGCTTTACAGGCTGCGGAAAAACCCAAGTTCTTTGAAGGGTACGGCCTTTAGGCCGTACGTAACCAATCTAGAATCAGTACGGCTTTAGCCGCTGAGGGCTGCGCTTTCGCTGGAAACCGACTTTTTCCGCGGCCTGTTTACCCCCTGGGGGCATCTTTTTGTCAGCGCACAAGAGAAGTAGAGGATAGAAAAACGAACCTCAGCGGCTAAAGCCGGGTAGGGCCATGTTATTTACGGCACAGTCGAAAACCGTATTTCTTACCCTGCCACAAATAATCGGGTGGGCGGATTCAAGGAACAAGTGCAACATTTCCACAACAGGAGATAGTTGCATATGGCGCAGAGTTACATTCACCTCAACACCCAGGAACGGGCGCTGATTGAGATGCAGTTGGTGG